>Ga0065711_1009511_pt1 | contig 11496 bp, 9 predicted proteins | sample Hoacrofraction12_FD_59098 | JGI IMG/M metagenome (GOLD analysis project Ga0065711, IMG submission 59098) | Hoatzin crop microbial communities from Cojedes, Venezuela - Epithelial fraction 12 v2 (version 2) | ecosystem: Host-associated > Birds > Digestive system > Esophagus > Crop | place... | reverse complement strand
GGGAGGGGGAAGCATGTTTATTGTTTGATCAGGAGGACACAGATTTGCTAGTATTTTTAATATGGTTTCATATTCCGTTCTATACCTTCTGGTAAGCTATAATTTTGATGTCAAGCAAGAAAGTCTCACTTCTTTCCAGTCTTGTATTTTCATGCTCCAGTGAACTGACAATTTTCCCATGGACACAATGATTGTATATCTCATATATCTGCAGTCTAAAGTGCTTAATAGATTCAAAATTAGCCTTGCATACTGAACTTTCTGTGTCAAAGTCAGTTAATTTACAAAGACAAGTATTATGAGACTAGAGAAGAGATTTCCATCAGGAAAATCTGTCAGTAGAGAATGGAGTTTGAAAGTCATTAGCTACCATCATCTTTTCAAATGTTTTAGTAGTAGTAATTATTTTTTTCGATAGCAGTCTTCTGTTCCATCAGTCTGACTGGGAATCATAGCAGGTTCTAGTCACTGATACCTGTTCATCTTCCTTTTAGCCGATTAAAGTCCTTTCACTTCGTTCTGTAGTGAGAAAATGCTTCGGTCTATGTTCAAATGATAATATTTTTCCAACTTTGCATACTATTAAAAATACTACCTGATACGTATGGCATAGCAATATATCATACAATATACCCTGCTCTACATGATTTATTTGTTTATTTATTTCCAAGTAGTTGAGCAATTATCTGTTTTGTAGATTTATCTTTTTTTGTCCAGAAATGCTGATCCTAAATACTCACTCCATTTTCAAAGTTCTAGGTGGTCCTAAAAATGTATCTTCATACTAATCATATTAAAAGAGAAGCTAGCTAAATAGGCCTAGGTTTGAACTAAACTCACTACTTCCTTTCCCCCACAATCAAAACCCCATATATTGACTAATCTTTTCGAGACCAACCCCATAGATTTTCACAGTTCAGTTTTAGCAAGTGTGAATACTCTATTTTAATTGTATATTTAGACTTGGAGCCCATTAATGCAAGCTGCTGAGTGGTCTTAATTTGGCTTGTCTTTTTTCACTTCATATACCTTGTATTCTGACCCTTATTTGGGAGAAGATATTGCCAGTAATAGCTAATTAATTGTATTTGGAACACTCTTCTAAGATTCTTGTCTCAAGAGGATATATATTTACGCAATTAGGATTAAAGAAATGCCTGTGTTTGTAGATTGCATTCTAATATAAAGAGAGTTTAGTTACTTTTAATTATACTGGCTTTGCAACTGGAATCCTAATAAAACAGTCCCTGCAAAATTCTTGGCTTTTGCATCTAGACGATTCCCCGAGTAAATTGGTTTAGGAGGTAGCTACTGGAATCCAGATGGTAGGCTGCAGACTACAGTTATATGGGGTAAAGTCCACTTGGCTATCGGTTTTTACATTAACCTCTACAAACGAAGAAACCACCCTTCGCTCAGAAGTTCTTAAACCACAGGTTGTGGAATCACAGGATCATAGAATGGTTTGGGTTGGAAGGGACCTTAGAGATCTCCTAGTTCCACCCCTCCTGCCATGGGCAGGGACATCTTCCACTAGACGAGGTTGCTCAGAGCCCCATCCAGACTGGCCTTGAATGCTTCCAGGAAGGGGGCATCCACAGCTTCTCTAGGCAACCTGTGCCAGTGCCTCACCACCCTCATAGTGAGGAATTTCCTTCTTCTATCTAATCCAAATCTACCCTCATTCAGTTATAATTCATTGCCCCTTGTCCTATCACTCCATGCCCGTGCAAAAAGTCCCTCTCCAGCTTTCTTTTAGAGCAGCCTTTCAGTACCTGAAGGGGGCCTAAGGTCTCCCTGGAGCCTTCTCTTCTCCAGGCTGAACAGCCCCAACTCTCTCAGCCTTTCCTCACAGGAGAGGTGTTCCAGCCCCCTGACCATTTTTGTGGCCTCCTCTGGACCCGCTCCAACAGGTCCATGTCTTTCCTGTGCTGAGGGCTCCAGAGCTGGATGCAGTGCTCCAGGTGGGATCTCACCAGAGCAGAGCAGAGGGGCAGAATCCCCTCCCTCGACCTGCTGGCCACACTGCTATTGATGCAGCCCAGGGTATGGTTGGCCTTCTGGGCTGCCAGCGCACATTGCCAGGTCATGCTGAGCTTCTTGTCAGCCAGCACCCCCAAGTCCTCCTCCTCAGGAGAATACTGGAAGGACATACTAGCTAAGTTTTGTCAATGTTTGCTCTGATTTAAACTCTTCCTTAGAAATACTTTTTTGACCACTATAAAAATCAGGATACTGGGCTTGATGTAGCTTTAAGCCTATCTTCTAAGGATACTGTTGTAATAATGTTTTCAGTTATTTGGACTTTATTCATGCATTAATCCACACTCTGGAACTCTTAAGGGGCTATTATGTAATGGCAATAAAAATCCATTTCAGAGCAGGACAAAAATTCAGCCACATCAAAACCTAACACTCAAACAAGTCAAGAGTCTTTTCCCATTTGAAAACAAAATGAAACAAAAGTTACCACGCTCTCCATACTTAGGATACACAAGAATTTATTTGAAAAATATCCAGGAACAATAACAGTTATTCGAAACTTAATATGTTAAGGCACCTCCTGAATAGAAGCTGGGGAATTTTAAGGTACCTTATTGCAATTGCCTATCTGGCATGTATACAGAAGACAGAAAAAAGGATCAATAGTTGCTAAGCAGACAAAAAAAGAGCTGAACCTTCTTTCTGAACTGTATGGTTTATCAATACTAATTATAACTTATTTTATATCAAGGGTGTTAGCTTGTTCCGTACATAGGTGTTTATAAAAAGCATATGTATTGCTTATATATTTTTCTGTCTTTACTTTAAAATAACTTTTCTGTCACATCTTTCTTTACTCAGATCTGTTTATAGTGTATGGCTTGTATGCAAATAGTTATGCAGATGGAGTACAATACAGCAAATGTTTAAGCACTTCATCTGTCCTTGAACTCAGTAGGACTACTTATCTATGTATCTCTCTTACCCATATTTATTGAAGTACTACAGGTTTGAGTCCTTAAACTGTAAGCTCTGAGACAAGGTTTTATGCACATTACGTCAACTGTATCTGGGAACAACACCCAAAATAAATAAATAAATAAATAATACAAAATAATGATAGCTTAAATTTTGTTCTGTATTGCCTCTATACAAAATATGGGCTCAAATCTGTATTAAAATCAAATTTTGGAAGTAGAGCACACCAAGATACACCAACCTCTGTAGCTTACTTATATTTTAAAAATATAAAATGAGGCGATAGATGCATAAGACAATTTCAGCCCTTAACTTCTTATTGTTTGAATATCAATGAAAATTAAAATTATGACATTAACATCTCTTTCAAGTCAGCTAACTGATGCTGCAGCATTATGAGTCATCTGTTTAACACCAAGCTGCTTTTAAAAAGAAAGTATTTCAATGGTAATAAAAGGTATGAGGGTGATAGGCCTGCAGGTCTTGCTTTATTCACCCATGGAACACAGGGAGAAGCAGGACTGAGTCTATGAGCTAGGAAGCTGAACTGTGTATTTTTTCAAATTCTTGAGTTCTCTGCTGAAACCCTCACAGGAAGGCAGCGGTTTGAGATATTCACTCTGCTGGAACTGCATGGAACACAGCAGTGTATTGTGTAAGCCACTGAATAGCTAACAGAGTGACAACATTTAGTTATCCCATACTTGATCTAGTCGGAATCAGAGACTTGTAGAAGTTCTTCGCATGACCTGTGTTAGGACCCAAGCCTAACAGAGCTCCTAAACTTCTCCCTTGCACTTGCTGCACAGCTATGGTGCTGCTTCCAGCAATGGTGACGCTCTGAAGATACTGTGATAGACTGACTGCACCAAAACCATCCACATGCTGTGGGGTCAGGCTGTCCACCACAGTTTGATAAGGGCCTGTATCCTTTCCCTCAATTTAAAAGTGTAAGGTAGTTGTGGTTTTCCTTTTCGGAACACAATGCTTCAGTTCAAGCCCAGGTTCCTTCTATACAGTAGCCACCATTGCAGCCTATGGCTGTAGGATAACCTATTCTTTGCTCCATCAAGGATGATTCTGGTGGATGAGGACAGTTGCCCAATGGAATTACATCATATGCTGATCTTGAATATCCATTATGAATTCAGAAATTGAGAGAGCAGCTTGGAGCCACTGTTGGTACTCTGCAGTACCAACACACCACTTGCAGAACCTCTCTTCCCATGATCGGTGTGATTGCTGTTTGTCTATAAAACTAGCTAATTCCTGATTCTTGCAAATGACTGGACAATCAGGTCAATGCAGCAACATCATCCAGGTCTTCCATCCCTCATGTTATTGCTAAGCTGAGGCCCTCAAATGTTCATGTGGCATAGAGTCTTACATAGTTTCTATATAGGCAGGGGAAGAGAAGCTGAGAACAAGGTACTGATCTTTATTTGGGTCCCACCACAAGGGGCTTTGACTGTTCACAATTATAGCTCACTAATCCAGCAATTTGATGTGCATGATTTCAAGGATGGTGAACATTGTTACTGACAATCTATGGGCTGTGTGTTGCAGTATACCAAATAAGTGTGTGACATCACTGGTTTCCTGAGCTTGGGCATCTTCACTAGCGACAAACAGGCACCCTCTTCTCCACAGGGATAAAAATAAAAATAGCAGTCCCAGTGCATGCTGTTTGCCATCACATGGCACAATTGCTAACAGCACATCTACACTTACTTCTGGAGATTGCAGTGAGGTGTTCTTGCAGAGCCTGCCACTGAGACACCTGGTTATCCAAATGACATTGCTTAAGCCAGGAGTTCCATCAGGGAAATGATGCTCAGTCCTTTGGAGCTGCTCACAGTACTTCTTGGTCTAGGAGTTGAAGGAGGCAGCGGAACAACCAAAGTCAGTATCTCTCCATTGGAGATACTAGTGGAGGCAAAGAAGTTTGTGCTTGGTAGTGTATGAAGAGGTACAGTTCACTGGAGGTTCTCCAGATGCAGCCTACTGAGATACCCACATTTCAAGGACACTCTGTGTAAATACATAGGCTACAATAATTTCTTTAGTGTCTGTATCCGAGTAGAACTGCTTGATGAGGAGCAATGGATGCAGTGACTTAGCACCTGCTGGTAGCTTCAACCCAAAGAAACTGCATAATTCTGGGGGTAGACTGAATGCCCTGTACAGCAGGAGCGTGGCACTGGTTTTTGGGAGCATGGTACTGTTTTTAGGGTGTGTAGGAGCAGAGCATCACTCACCTGCTTACCTGCAGATGGAGTTCCTTGGGAGGAACAGGCAGCCTGTCAGCCCTGTGACCATGCATGATGTGACTGGGTGTAACCTAGGCGGTGGCATACTTTCTTATCAAAATAAGCACCTGTGGCTGCTGCCTGGCAAACAAAGCAGTACAAGTCACTGTACTTTGTCCTATGGACTTCCACTTTCATTCTGCATGAGTAAGACTGGGAAGAAAAATTTACCTCGCTGTAGGAGCTTTTATCCACCAAGGCTCATTGCCTTGGCTCCAGTGTGCAGTACTCTGCTAGCTGGCCAGTGCTGTGTCAGGGGCCAGGGGAGAGGCTGGTGCTGGTGGCCTGCAGGCAAGGTCCTCCTGCATCCCTGGGCTGTCTCCGTGCCAGAAGAGGCCAAGACAGAGAAATGGTGGCTGGACCCAGCCCAGAGAATTGTGGAGCAATTCTAAAGATCTTCTGTAGCTCAGTGTAGATTGGGAAACTATATTTAAATACCACCCTCATGTTTTTTTCAATTGCTTGAAGTTGAACAAGCACTTCTTGTCATCTTACACAAAAACAACCTCTGGTAGACCATTTGCTGTCTCTCCTTACTGCAGCCGGTGAGTGAACCTGTCAGCAAAGTCAAAGGCATGACAGTGGCATTTTTAAATCTCCATCAAGGTCCTTGTCTCCCTTTGTGTGTGTACTGTATCTTGCCAAAGGTGCATGTAAATTAAGTGGCTGTTCTAAAGCTGTTGGTCATGTGTTTTTGTAAGATGATGGGGCGGGGTGTGCAGGTGTTAGAATATGACCCAAGGGGCTGGAAGGGTGCGTGAAGTCTTGAGGCCTCATCTCTTTGCAGGACAAAAAAGCCTAACCAACGGACATCTTGCATAGATTGTGCCCATGCAAGAGCAGGGCCCCAGTGTGAACTATTCTCTAGTCTCTGCCTATATTTCTCCACCTGGGAAGCAATTTATTTTGTCCCAGAGCAGAAGATGAGTGTAAAATAATACAAATCTAGCGGTGGAAGTTCAGGGAGCCTGTGTGAGACATGTCACACTAATACACAGCACTGCCTCAAATGGCTGCTTTGGAACCGGTAATTGCTTTCTGTTACGTCTTCTTAATATACTGGGAGAAGCTAAACGTTGTGTGTCTTTTCTCAAGTAAACAAGATTGCATCAAAGATACATTGATTCTATCATCAGTTTCTCATCCTGACACAATCTGCGGGATCTTGAGTATAGGCTAAGCAATAGAGAGAACACTAATGGCAACTAATTTAAATTTCTATTTGCAGCCCTCATCTAAAGGTGCATAAACTTCAAAGGCAAATAACCTGTATTTCAAATGTAAAGTTAAATCTTAATTTGCTGGATGAGCCGCTGCCTGAAAATACACAAAGCACTTCCTCTTTGGAATGATAGACAAAGCACTTCTGTGCTTTGAATGATTCATAGCAGATGGGGAGAAAAAGGATCCTTAATTGATTCTTCAAATAAAACATCACAAGTATAACTGACAGACCCAGTTGGAAAATCAAATGGAGTAAATTTTCAGAGAAGTTTGTGCTTTTCACAGAAGTCTCTTGGCAGAATTTCGAGTCAGCTTGATGATTAAGCAGCAGGTCATTTTAAACCATGTTTGCATTAACAGACCTCAGTAACCATATTCATACTAGGGCAAGGCATAGTACACAAAGGGTTTGTTAGATTATAATTAGTTTAGATTACTTTCCATTATGTATCTAGTAAAGGCAGCCCGTGGGCTGGCTCGTGTTTCAAGTCACCCTGCAGTTCCTGTTGGAGCAGCAGGAGCTGTGGGTAAGCTATCTGCGTGACAATATCTAAAAAAACCTGCCCAGCAGCGTTAAGTAGTGACCCCTGCACTTTTTGGCCGATGAACCTCTACATGCCACCACCCATTGTTATTGTCAAACTTTAAACTGAAAATAGGACAAAAGTAGTATAAACAATGCAAGACTGTATTTCGTAAGAGTCTTTGGGCTCCTTGCAAGCAAGCCTCTAGATTACACTTTGAAAAGTCACTGCATGAAACCATATTCTTCTTAGCATATCAGTACCACTGGAGAAACAGACCTGTAACCTGAGACGTCAGAAACCGGTATTAAGGACTTTGCAGTCTTCAGACTGACTGGTTTGTTACTCTTACCAGCAGTACTTTTTACAGACTGCTTATTCTCAGGTGATCCATTTTTAAAACCACAGAAATACTATATGTTTTTATTTTTATGTCATGAATTTACTTGATATGTGTAAAGGTGAACCAGTCACGCTGACGCTTCTGAAGGACGTTTTAATCCTTTTGTGTTATTATATAATTTTTTGATTCATTTTTATCTGGTGTGGTTTAGCATGGCCGTATGGACACACCCACTACATCTCAAAGTGTAATCTTTCTGACACTTAAGTGACATTTTTCCACTTTCTTGGGTAATGAATAATTTACAGTGTGGGCCTGGAAAGAATCTATGCTCATATTTAAATATCTGCAAAATTCGCAGACTCACTTTTTCATTTTGAAAGCTCCAAGGTGATACAAAGTGTTTCACTTACTACACTTCCTTCTTTTTCTCTAAAGAGATTATGCTCTGCAGATTGTAAAATGCTTTATAAACTATAGCTCAATCAACAATTTAATGTAAAGATACATAACTTTGTAAGGGTAGTGAGTGGTTGCACTGGAAATAGAGGAGGAAATAATTAGAAAAACTATGCTTAATTCAAGCCCATCAGTAATATTAAGAGGTGTGATGTATATATATATCTCTATATGTACGTATAGATATTGAGGTCCAAAGGAGTCTGCATCTTACAAGTCTAGGAAACCATTTATGCATTTATTTTGTTTTATGGTATCTGAAGTTAGATTATTTTGTCTCAGACTGAGAACAGGAAAAGCTCTTTCAGCGAGTTTAAGGTCCAATTGAGAGATACAGCAGGTATATAAATTAAAAAGAGCTGGTGAGAGGAGAGAAGGCATCCAAACTCCTGTATTGCCAGAGGATGCAGTCAGACAAACCAAGGAAGCAAGCTCTGTGTAGGTCAGTCCAGCCTGCAACTGTGGAGGTGATAGAGATTTGAACTCAGAGAGGAAAAAGGCAGACACAGAGGTGCACTGTAGACAAAAGAGGGAGGAAACAAGAAACAGCCCAGGACATGCAAACAATAGGGTAGTGCAAGGAGGCTATTCTGTCTGTCATACAAGTCATCTGAAAGACAGGGCAACCTCAGTATTAAATAATGTCTGGAAATGCATTTTTCTTGCGTCATGTTGGGTTGGAGGTGATTTGGCAAAGTTGGCTGATATTGGTAGCTTTTTCCGAACATTGCTGTTGAATATTTAACTCTTACCTGATAAACAGTAATGAACTTTTTTACCAGACAAGGCTTAAAGATAGAAACTAGTGAATCTCTAAGTGGTATGACAGGCAAGGGTACGCCTCTGGAGAACAACAGTGTTTTTTAACAGGATAAAGTAATGTTCCTCTGAACATGCCTTTTTCCTAGCTGAGTTGTGGATTTAGGGGAAACAGGGCATTATCGTTACAATCAGTTATAAGGATGAGGCTTAGAACAAGTCCCGTTTCAATCACCTCAGCAAAGATCAGCACCTCATTGCACACAGTCACCCATATTCGACCCGTGTGCTGAAAACCACATGTAGAAATGGTTAACGGCTTAGAACTTCACATGGCAACATCTGATTGTGATTTCCGAATTAAAAATATTCACCCCCGAAATCTGGCCTTCCTGAAAACCATTGTTGTCTAGATAATGGGATATTCTGCAAATCAGCTGGGCCAATTTTATCAGGTAATTTGTATCTGCTTAACTTTATTCAAGTGGTGCTGCTCATATATATACTAAATGATGATGTCACCTAACAATTTTATGTTACTTATTAAAACCAGACCTAAGATCACTTTAGAACTTCTACCAAAGCTGGTATGTATCTGTGCTTCCTTGACTGCCCCTTTGATGTAAAGAAAAGTTTTTTCTTCAATATATATCTCTTTATAATATAATCTCATTTCAATGCAGTACTGTCTCCAACAATTTGATTCATTATTCTGAACCACTGATACGGCGTATGTCATACTACCATCCTTGTCTGATCACACAGTTCCTTACATCATTCTTATAGATCATTTTTGTACCTTATCATCTCTTTCCAGCTTTGGCATTCCATCATCCTTGTCAAGATCTGGAAGTGCAGCTGAGGATATGGTAGTACCCACAAATCAATAGTGGGTAAGTGACATTTTAAAGTGTCAGACAGCAATATGTTTTATTTATTCATTGAAGTTCAATATGTAAAACTCAAAATACACATGAAATATGTTGAATCTTTATGTAAACTTCTAAAAAGAAAAGTGTTTATTGCAGTTCTAATGTAGAACCAAATGTTGAAAAAAGAGTTCTTGAAGAGTAATCTTGACACCTCAGTGCTACAAGGCATTACAATACAGGTCATTGGTATTGCAAGTCAGGGAGTCTTATAAGAGCAACATGACTTAGAACAAATTTTTTTTCAGACTGGCTGCTTTAAGTATGAAGTTTGTCGTTATTCAGCCAGTAAATTACCTGATTTTCACATGCTGGTTACCCAGGACTATATCTAGTCTGCTTTCGAGATTCATTCCTTTAAAGGCAACCCAGACTGGAAAGATTTTAGGGTCCCATAGTTGGGGGACTAGACATAAGATGCCTTCAAGCACAACAGCCACCTCATAAGCCCTGTCAGCATCTTCTCTTAAGGGCTTTTCAACACTTCTCCTGCATCCTGTCTTATCTGTATCATGACCGAACATGGGATAACTGATACTTACCATTATCTGAAACTATCTCAGAACAAATGAAAGGAATTGAAAAACTTGAGCTAGGCGACAGATCCTGATGAACAGATTAAGAGCTATACGAGGCCGTTTAGTTAGAGTGCTGTTTGAGGGCCCCATAAAGCCAGTCTGTACAATTCATTAGGCATCCTGATGGGACAAAGTGAAAAAGAAGCTGTAAGACCTGATTTACCTTGGTGCTTCTCCCTGTCATCCCAAACAGGCCACGGTCATGATGGCTCAGGGATTTTCCAGGAGGTCCTAGAAATGGCTGTAATATTCCCTAGCATGGGGATGTAACATACTGCATAGAAACTAGCCATTCCCGAGGAAGTCAAAGAGCAAAAGCTAGTTTTTCCTATAAGCATCTAACAATTTTTCTTGTCTATCCAAATTTAGCAACTAATAAAGAAAAGCAGCAGCATAATCTATAGTGGATATTGTATAGCAAATACAGTGGTCTAAAGTTATAACTCGGAATGTTAATTCTGTTGGATTTTCCCTATAGCTTTATAAAATCACCACAGGATCTTTAGTGACAGCAAACAGTCATAAGGTGAGTTTTATCTCTCATCTGAAAGAGATGAATCAGTTTGCTTTTATACAAGGTTAATGTTTAAATTATTCACTTCCTAACCAGTCATCAACAATCATAGAATGGTTTGGGTTGGAAGGGACCTTAGAGATCACCTAGTTCCAACCTCCCTGCCACGAACAGGGAAACCTTCCACTAGACCAGGCTGCTCAAAGCCCCATCCAACCTGGCCTTGAANGCTTCCAGGAAGGGGGCATCCACAGCTTCTCTAGGCAACCTGTGCCAGTGCCTCACCACCCTCATAGTGAGGAATTTCCTTCTTCTATCTAATCCAAATCTACCCTCATTCAGTTATAATTCATTGCCCCTTGTCCTATCACTCCATGCCCGTGCAAAAAGTCCCTCTCCAGCTTTCTTTTAGAGCAGCCTTTCAGTACCTGAAGGGGGCCTAAGGTCTCCCTGGAGCCTTCTCTTCTCCAGGCTGAACAGCCCCAACTTTCTCAGCCTTTCCTCACAGGAGAGGTGTTCCAGCCCCTGTTCATTTTTGTGGCCTTCTCTGGTCCCGCTCCAACAGGTTCATGTCTCTCCTGTGCTGAGGGTTCCAGAGCTGGATGCAGGACTCCCAGCGGGGTCTCACCAGAGCAGAGCAGAGGGGCAGAATCCCCTCCCTTGCCCTGCTGGCCACGCTGCTGGGGATACAGCCCAGGATACGGTTGACCTTCTGGGCTGTGACCACATTGCCAGGTCATGACGAGCTTCTCATCAACCAGCACCCCCAAGTCTTTCTTCTGAGGGCTGCTCTCAATCCATTCTCTGCCCAGCCTGTATTTGCACTTGGCATTGCCCTGACTTATGTGCAGGACCTTGAACTTGGCCAGATACCACAGAGAAGGCAAAGCAGCTTT
>Ga0065711_1009178_pt1 | contig 11497 bp, 6 predicted proteins | sample Hoacrofraction12_FD_59098 | JGI IMG/M metagenome (GOLD analysis project Ga0065711, IMG submission 59098) | Hoatzin crop microbial communities from Cojedes, Venezuela - Epithelial fraction 12 v2 (version 2) | ecosystem: Host-associated > Birds > Digestive system > Esophagus > Crop | place... | reverse complement strand
GCTTGGGCAGGGGGTTGGGCTGGGTGACCCACAGAGGTCCCTTCCAACCCCTACCATTCTGTGATTCTGTGATTTGGTTTGTAGACAGGTGTTTGTAAGCACCATCCCTGCCAGAGCGCGGTGTAGATTTCTAGTCCATCTGCTCCCCCCTGCAATATCATCTGCTGCTCCAAACCACTGCCGCCAACAAAATTCACTGCTGTTCCGTGGTCCCCCTTCGTGCGGCTCCGTGGACATCTGTACTTGCGGCCCCTTTCCAGCGCTCCATGGGCTGCTGGGCTGTCTGAGAGCCACCCAACTGGAGCGGAACAAGCCAAGAAAACTGAAGCATTAGCTTTTGATGCTTGTCGTAAACTGTCCACGCGTAGAAGTGAGTAGTTTCGGTGCTACGAAGTGATGCTGTCGGAGCGTGCACTCAGCGCAGAGATGCTGGGTTAATGCTTCCCATCGCTGTTGCATGCAGTTCTTGTAAGCGCTGATAGAATTTATGAGCTCTTAGCAAGAGGGTAACAAAGCATTTCTGTGCATTCTTTCTGTCTTCGGAATTCGGAGAAACTGTGCCTGAAGACGGGGCTGCAGAGAGCTTGAGGGAGAGCGGAGCAGTCTGCTCCCGCCTTTTTTGAACAGCAGGCAGCAGAAATCCGTGCTGCCTCTCAGACTTTGTCCTTTGGATCTTTCTCACGCACTAGACAAGCTTGTTGTCTTTGACTGCAAATGTATTATTTAAAAAAATAAAAACAGGTTCTGGTGTACAGCACCAGTACGCTGAGTACGTCGTGAGGGGCTTTCGAGGCGCTGGGTACACAGAGCACGCCGGGCCGCGGTGCATTGAACAGACTTTTCTGGCCCAATGCTGCCACCGGCAGGTGTTCTGCGGTATTACATGTGTTTTTGATCAAAGGCTTCAGGAAGTGCATTTAATGGCAAGATTTGGACGTTGTTTATTAAGCAGAAAGGGTGGAAATGGCTTTAACAACTAGGCTGAAGCAAACGGGAGAGACGATAAGAACTTACTGGTGCAGTAACCTGTGATTCAACTTTTAAATGTAAATGTTGTAAGAGCAGCCTCGAAGGGTCGAGGGAACTGTAACCCAGAAAAAACAAACCGGGCTTGCGGTTGCCTCATGCCAAAAGAATGTGCATTTTCCTCTAGGCCGCCTTCTGTTCCCTCCAGTGTGTTGGGGCAGTAGGAAGAGTTCACTACCATGGGTTTCAAAGATCGACTGAAGCAGAGAGCCTGTAATAACTTGATCTAAAAATTCTCATTTTAAGTAGTGTTTATGCTTTGGTTTCCTTCTGAGAAGGAACAAACTGGTAGCTGGATTCGCGAATGAAAAGGGAGCACTGGAGGAAGATAGTTCTGTTGGCGGCGTGAGGTACGCGAGCGGTTGGAGTGCAGCATCCTACTCCTTGGTGTAAAGGAGTGTCAGAAAGAACAGCTACGGTTTTGTCTGAATCTGTCTGTCCTTGGGGAAAAAACATCTGGTATCTTGTTTGTTAAGAATGGTTGCACCGAGTTATGTCGCTATTCATATTCTTTTTTCCGTGTGTGGCTTTTTGTTTGTAGGAATTAGCAGACTAAGATCATGCTGCATGAGGCCAAAAATTCCTGTCCCTTTCTGATCCCTGCCTCTTCTTTTCATGTGTTAGTTTTTGGTGGGTGAATGCGTAGGTATTTGCTGGTCAGATACGCAGAGATACAGCTGCGTGATGGTGCAGTAGGTTCTTGTTGCCTTTGTCGAGTATAAAAGTCAATCGTTAGCGCGTTGCCCTTGTTTCATTACCATAGAAATGTTTTCTTCCCTTTTGGCTCTTAACTCAGGTTTTCTTCAGTGTGAAAACAAATTTTATACTTTAGAAGATTGTGTCGGATGTGGTCGGATTTCCTTTTTAGTAATGCCTTTAGACCTTCTTTTTCAGAGTAAACGGGACCACCTCCTTATGAATGTCAAATGGTACTATCGCCAGTCTGAAGTCCCAGATTCAGTCTATCAGCATTTGGTTCAGGACAGACACAATGAGAATGGTAAGTTAGGCTATGTAGCGGAAGGCCTTCTTTACTTGTACTCTGAATTTTAAGTTTTGACAGTCTGGAAAGCAAGAACACGTTTGCACAGGGATGCGAAGCAAGGACTGTTGAGGAGAACAATCTATCAGAAGATGGATGAGAGTGTTTCTTACCTGCCTTGTGTGTTCTAACTAGTGTATGTCCTGTAACCATAGCGTTTCAGGTATGGTTTAAACACTGTGCTGTGTTACACTAATGCCTTAAGAGAGAGTAGGAAAGAAAAATCACCTTGGATCCTTTGGAGGCCTTCTGGACAGCGTGCTAATGCCTGACTGGCTGAAGACCAAGTTGTCTAAAGAAATTGTGCATCTTTCTCTTTTTTGTGAGTCTGCCATAGCGTCGCAAGAACTACATTTTTACATTCATGCTACCTTGCACGTCTGAATACTGACTGTGATTACTATTGCAGTAGGTGATGTAACCGAAGCACTCATAGCTGAGTTCCCCCTTTTTTCTTTGCAAAAAACAAGTGTGTTCTGGGGTTTAGTAGAAGCAGAAGAAACTTTAGTACATGTTCCAGTGTCATTTATCTCTTGCCTCTAGGGGAGACATAACATTTGCTTCTATTCTTGCCAGGAATTTTCCTTGAGGCAACCGTTAAAATTCTGAAGATACTCCAAGGTGAATTTTGATGATAAAATTGATGCTTGAAATATGGAACACAGCACCTTTTTGGCGCATGACAGTACAAAGTGCAGTATACGTTCTCCTTTTTGCAGGCATTAAGGACATCTTGCGTGTGCTTTTAGCAAAAGCTGCACAAATATAATATTTCTCGTACTAATTTATTTGAAACTTCTAACAGTGGGATTATAGGCACAGTGTCAAAAGATGAGCATTTGTTTTTTTCATGGCTGCTTTTTTGTGTCACACTTGTGGATGTGGAGAAATATTTTTGTGTGTTCTTCAAAGGTATTGTAAAGAAGTCATGGAAAGAATCAGCTTCCAGTTTTTTTGTTAACACTGAGCATTTTCTGTATCTGCACATGAATCTCAATATTTATGTCAAAGCCAGAGCACTAAGCAGTTAGTACTGTCAAGATTTTGTTGATAATTGGAGATTAAATATGCAAAACAACCAAAACCTTAACCCAGAGACCAGAAGTCAGTGATAAATTGATTTACTTCATTCCTTTTCACCTAGGAGTGACCACGTTTAGTGGTCAGTGGCCAAGATGTGTCATCCAGTACCCCTAGAGTCTGTTTCCCTTCAGCAGTTCTTTAGATATGACAAGGGAGAATTCATGTCTAAAAATGGGTATCGTGTTATTGCCGTACCTTGCAGGCCATGTAAACAATCTGCACGTTGGTCATCTTTTAAACACTGAGGAGTGGGTGTCTAAGAAACAGCCTCAAACTGTGACCTGTAAAAAATACCTGCAAAAATGGCAGTGGGGGGTGCGTTCAGACCACAGCTAATGTGTTGGTGGTTTTTTTGTTTGTGTTTTTGCTTTCTGGCAGACTCTGGACGAGAGCTTGTTATTACAGACCCAGTTATCAAGAATCGAGAGCTCTTCATTTCGGATTATGTTGACACTTACCACGCTGCTGCCCTCAGGTAAGTGACAGTGGATGTGCTGCAGTGTCTCTGAGGGGAACGAGGAGAAAAACCTTATGGAGAGGGGGGTGCTTTTGCTGGTGTTGTGTGGGGATCATTAGCATACCGCTCAGCTTTCTCCTTGTCTCCTGCAGTAATTAACTTGTGTTATCTGTTCTCATTCAAAAAGGAGCTGTAATTCTACAATCTCATTTTCATCTCAGTTAATCAATATTGCTCAGAAGATATTGTTTCCCATCACAGCCAATTTAGATTATTGCTAGCTCCCGCAGAAATACTACCCTTCCCTTCTCCGTGTTTGATTTTGCTATTAACAATAGCATCTCTGAGTAAAGTGACTGTTACTATGTTGCCCTGATTAAATTGCGTTAAAGACTTTTGCTCTGAGGCACTTGTCATCGTTACAGCTCAGCTAAGAGCTTCGTTTAAAAACTATCTCTGCAGGCAGGAGGCAACGGACCCCCGTGTTGTTGTCGGTACTGTCTGCCCTTCCTGGAGGGTGCTGCTCTCTTTACCCACTCAGTTTTTAATTTAAGTGGCGAACCTTTGACTAGGCTGAGGGGATACACCAGGACTTCAAAATGTGTTCAAATAAAACCAGCAATGCATTACTTTTCAGCAGGTTTTCAATGTGCCAAACGTGCGTGGATATTGTGGAAATGCAAATGGAGTAATCTCCCTGATGATAACGCTCAGATGGTGTTTCACTAGAACCATCTGGAGACATTTTTTGTGCAGAGTCACTTTGCTGAAGCCACTTACTTCAAGACAAACTGGCTGCAACTTCTATTATAAGGGTGGGAAGAAGTCTTTGATTTACATACTAGATTTTTTTATTATAAGCTCGGAAAATTCCAGTGGTGTACTATAACCTTATGAAATTCCGTAGTGTCTTTTCTGAGTTACAGAAGGTCACCTTCCAATTTAAAATTGGCATGCTTAGAAAGAAGCTAGCAGGAGGTTGGCCGTCTTGGTGGAACCAGTCTTGGAAATCTGTCTGCTTAAGCAGAAAGAAACTGAACTGTGTGTATGGAATTTTCCCTGGGAGTATTTTAACTTCTCTTCTACAGCTTTTCTGTTTTCTTCTTTAAAGCAAAGATAAAAATGGAAAGATAAAAATGGAATATATATGTATACCAAGCCAACCTGAAAGCTGAGTTTCTCTTCTCCCCTTCCAAAACGAGTGGAGGCTGCTGACAGACCGGACTGATCGCTGTCTCCACCTGGCACGCGCTTTATCGGCCGCCTGTTTGTGTGGAAGGGCCTCCCGTGGGCGCCTTCCAGCTCGCTCTCTTGATTCTCCGTGTTGACATATGGTTCCACTGTCGTTTTGGGGTGTTCTGGCTCGTTCATACTTTTGATAATTCTTACAGGCTTGTAGGTGGTGGCTAAAGATGCTAAATGTACTTTTGCAGGAGAAAGATTGTATTTTTGCAGATTATTTTCTAGCAAATTGTGATTAATACACATCAGTAATTTTCAGCGTACAAGACGAACAGAAGCGTAATTGCACGTCATGTTCTTACAGTTTGAGAACAAAGAGTGGGCAGAATTTATTGTGATGCATGAAAGAAGGTTTAACGTGAAATTTTAATTTATTATGATAGGAGATTGTTCCTTTGCCCTCTGCAAGCAGATGGCTCTGGTCAGACAATGAATTAATGACAAACTGGGAATTAAAACCAGTGATTGTAACTACCAGTCCTCTGCTCTAACCAGTGGAAAATCCAACTAGAGGATACTTGTAGATGCCTGAGGAAGTGTGTAATAGAAGTTATGTCCTTTTTACCTATATAGTAAATCTTTGCGGTAAGATGTAGCACAACTTGACTGAAATGCTATGAACAAGATGTGCTATTTATATTCAGGAAAGCAGTGGCAGCTTATGTGGAAAATGCTTGTTAACTGTCAGAGGAATTATTGAAAAGAAACTAAGTATTTTTCCTTAAAATACTTCTAAAATGTGAATTTAACGTGAAGTATCAAAACTAATACCCCTTTCCATTTTTTTTTCTTTCTAAATGACTGAAATAGGAAACTAGCTTCAGCCACGAGGAACGAAATAAATATTAGTGAACAAGTGTGTCTTTCAGTATATTTCTGTGTGACGCCTCAATTACGGACCTCGTTAATGTTCCATTGCAGCCTGGCATGACCTGTGCAAAGCCCTGTGTTGCTCGGCCCTGTGCCAGACAGGCAGCTGGCTGAGGATTAGGCCATCGTAGGGACAGCTCTGCAGCCTCAGCTCACAGGGCAGCCGTATCGATTCTGTCTTGGGACGGTCGGCGACTGTGCCCATCCTTCTGGTGTGTGTTTTCCTCACCTGTAGTAGCTGATGTTGTGTGTTGGAGAGCTCGTGTTCCGAGGCAAAGCTCTTCGTGGCTGTTGATTGGGAAGGCTTTTTGAAGTGCTTTACCATGAAAGGGAAGCAAGCTTAGCTTTTCAACTTTCTAGTGCAGTTTTGCAAGTACACAGTGCTTTTAAGCTCTGCTGAGGAGACCAGGCAAACAGATCCAGTATTATTACAGGCAAAATAACTACTCATCTTGGTGTACTGGTGGCAATAGCACTTCTTCAATTTTAACCAAGACTGGCAAACCTTTTTACAATGTTAAATAAGCCCCACAGCAGCTTCTTTATAATAGCAAATGCTATTTGGTAAATATGAGTGAAAAGAGATGCTATCTGTATTAATACTAGAAAGCTTGACGTACTGAAAAGGAGCAAAACCTTGTGCTTTGTTTATTGGATTGAATCAGGTGTAGATGAACAGCACTAACTCTTTGCCTGTCTGGCCCGTTCGTCTCTGCCCGCTTCTAATCGGATTTACTTGGTGGCAGTGAACGGCAGCGCGTCGAGTGGGAAAACACGGGCGGCTGTCAAGCATTGAGTCCAACAAACCCTCAAGGAGATGAGATGCAGCTTCTCACAGCTAGTCTTTATGCTCGTCCTCAAGGATAACGACTTCATCAACAAACTACATGAAAGGAATTATTAACAATCTGTTGTAGAATAAGCTAATAAATCCTCTTTTCTATTTTTTCTCTTTTTCTTCCTTCTACTTTCATATATGAGACTAAAACACATAAAGACATTTATAAAGGAACTTTTGCGTGTTTGAAATTTGTGTTGTTAGTATTGCACTCTTGCTAAAAACAGCATAACTTTGCTTTTTATTTGGAATGTTATTAAACTGAAGTTTTATTTAGCTTTCTAAATAAAAAGCTGACTTCCCAAAGAATATGAATAGTAGAATTTTTAAAGCTTCCTTAAAGACAAATTTAATAAGACTGTAAAAACTTTGAAGATAAGACATTTTCAGGACTGTATTTCTAGGGTGGATACTGTTCGTTAGTGTGATTAAATTTGGGCTCCTCGGGACTGTGTGCTGGCCGAATGAGAATTACTGAATGTTTGTAGAATGCCAGCTGAGACATTGTAATGGAATTTTCTTCCCTTTCCACCATGGGAAGAATCTGCACGATTGTTTGTTACAACAGACTTATATTTATGAAGTTTTAGACATTTATGAGAACACAAGGATGTTTGTGGCTTATGCACAGATTGCAGCGGCACTTAATTAAAATAGCTGTTATCCAAGATAGAATTCTAATACCATTTTCTTTCCCCTCTTTCTTTCAGAGGGAAGTGTAATATCTCGCATTTCTCTGACATATTTGCTGCTAGAGAGTTTAAAGCCCGAGTGGATTCATTTTTCTACATACTGGGCTATAATCCAGAGACAAGGTAAGTAAAGTGACTTTTAAAGGCAAGCTTTACCACTGATCTGAGCCTGTAGGAACAGGAAAACTACTCGAGGGAGGAAAAGTTAAGCTCGAGTGTGATGCTGGTAGGAAGATGAGGTGGAAGCGAATATGAGGGAGAAGCTGCTGCCTCCTGCTGCGTGTATGTGTAGGACTAAATTTGACAGTAGATAATGAAATTGTCCAGCGAGTCATGATGTCCCGTTGCATCTCTGGATGAATAATGTATTGCTTCAAAACAGGTGTGTAGAGCTGCAAAATTGTGCTAATGGTTGCAGAGATTACCAGTTCTCCGCTGTCTTATTGGCTAAATGCCCACCTCTGAAAATAACCTTTCAATTTGATTTCTTAAAAGTGTGTAAATTTCAGCATTGCTTGTTAGAAGATATGAATGTAATTTTAGAAGTACTAAGTGTGGAAATCCATGCTTTCATGTGCAAATACTCATATAGGGTCCCATATCAATGATTCCTAGTTTATGCTTTGCTGGCCTAGAGCAAATTAGAGGTACAGGAAGAACTTTTTTTGGAATTAATACATGTATGAAGAAGGTATGTCCAGCGTGCTCTCTCAGTTCCCAGTTCTTTCAGTCTGCTTAGGAGTTGTCCAGCTAATCTTTATCAGCTGTGTTTGGAAAGCAAAACGGATACTAGACTGTTCATTATTTTCCAGGTCCAAACCCTAACTCTTATTTTTTCAATTATGTAGTTTCGTAAACGCAGAGAGTGCCTTACAAATACCAGCCTTCAAGAGTGTGTTGTCTAGGGGCATATTTCTATGAGCACTTGAGTAAAAGATGAATAATGCGTAACTGGGCTCAGCAAGGTCTGTGCCGACTGACAGTCATATTGTTTCTTTCAGTGCAGGAAACGTAATTAGCTTGTGGACCTTGATTTCTAGAGATATTGTTGAGAAGAGTAGTATTTTTAAGTGGGGATTAGATAGGCATATAAATAATAAATATTTGAATTGTTACATTGTGGAATTACTGTTTGTCATGCAGATATGAATCTTCATGCTTCAGGGCATAGCCAGCCGCTGAGTGCTTGCAGTTAGAAAGAAGCTCCCTGTGTGGGCATCTAATTATGGAATTGCCTATTTATGAGGCTTCCTGTACCTTACTCTGAAGTGTCTGAAGCTGTGCATGTGTCGGAGACAGGGTGTTGGCCCAGGTAGACTCCCTTGATNGATTCCCTTCATGTTCACAGCGGTGGTGTCAGTGGAAGTCCTAGGAGGCAATCTTGCTGGTGTATGGTGCTGAGCTCTGGGNAAAGGCCGTGACATCCTCTAATATTTTACAGCAGAAGATGTTAAAATGGTTTTCTAACATCATTTGTGTATTTTTTTTGGTAGCAGTCCGACAAGGCGAGGTGTTTGTGGACTTTGTCATGATACACCTCTCTGGTATTCAGCACCGTGCTTGACCCCTGTGTTTAACGTTGTCACTTCTCTGCGATGCATTTTAGTTGTGAGGGTGTGGGTGGTAAATGAACTGTTCGAATTAATGTTCCAGTTCTGTGTTTAACGGAAGAGTCCTCTTACGAAACGCCATTTATGCCAGTTGCCAATGCAGTTTTAAACCCACTTTCTGTGTAGAAGTAGCTGTTAGAAAACGACTGAGCCTGGAAAGATCAATGGAACGACAAAGCAGAGCACTTAGTGAGCAGCTAATTCCTCAGGCTGGCCAGCTCTCAAAGTGTAGGTGTTTCTTCATTTGGCTGCAGCCAGGGTTGGGGTTGTGGGTTGTGGTGGTGGTTGGTTTTTTTGGGGTGTTTTTGGTTTTATTTTCAATTCTAGCTCTTCAAGTCTGTATTTTGTCTTGGAATAAGGGAAGTTTAGAAACAAGAGCTGATCGTTTGTTTGGGTTTTTTTGTTTGTTTTTGTTTTTTTTTACCTGTGTGTTTGCTACTGCTTTAGAATGCATGCTTTTTTGAATACCTAATTCTAGATTTATTTGGTTTTTTGAAGTACTGTAACACACATTCCAGGGTGATCTGTTGGTGGCTTGTCTATAAAAACAAACTTTGTCTTGAACTTGCTCTGCTTTTCCAGTGTAGTGTTCCGTTTCGTGTGGACAGGATGGAAAATGTTCATGGTAGCTTGGAGTCGTAGTAAGTTGTAGATAAGGTCCTTAATACTGCTGTGTGACCCCCTCAATTGACTCGTAGAAGTGTGTGGCAGGATACCTTCTTAGACCACACAAGCTTGAGCTGTAGGTTGCATCTACAAACCAGGATTTCTGTTGGAGTGATTTTGTGTTCAGCGTAGGACGCTCATATAGTTTTTCCAGGACTCTCGGGTGCAGCTCAGTGTGTTGGGAAATCTGACTGTTTTCTATGTTTTCCTGTATTCTGTTTGCAAAACAACCTGCGAAAATCCCAGACCCCAGAAACCACCAAAACACTGGTGTGGTGGATGTGTAGTAAGAGGCCCTTTTGTTCTTGGAGCACACAGTGCTAAAGGAAAGTATGCTTTGTCCTTGGATTTCTGTTTGAAAGCTTGCTGACTGTAGGTTCAGCTTGGGAAGTATCAACCATGATGTTGTTGCTCAGCATTCTGGTGTCTGGAAGTGGTAAACCTATGCGTTTTGGGGTAACTTTTTTCTTTACAACATATATCAAGCTGTTCCTCTTTTTCCTACAGAGTTTGGTAAAATATTACACGCTACGTTTCAGTAATTCCCCCATCAGTGAGAAAATTCTGATTGTGGAATAAAAAAACTAAACTAATCTTATAGCTAGAGGCTGTGTTTTATCACCTTGAATAGAGTGCTAATCAAGCTAGTAAGGAGACCTGAAATATGTTCCTGGCTCTCGAGGGTGTGGAATACATCCGTTAAACTTGTATAGCCAGATGAGAAGGAGAATTCATTTTACGCTAAGTACTTTAAAATAATTAAATAAAATCTTTGCTAGGTGAGGGTTGTATTAGAGAGGGGAACTGACTGAGAGAGGACCTATAAATCCTTTTTTATTTTTTTTCTTCCCAGTCATGCCCCAGTGGCTTGTCAAATCTCTTAAAGAATTTCATGTCTCCGCAGAGAGGTGACTGCTCTGACATGGGCTAATTCCACTAACGTGGAATCCCACTCAAACTTTTGGGTTCACCAGATGAGACCAGTGCTTTATCAAACGAAAAATGGTAGGTGAATGGCATATGCCCTGAAATTAGTTGAGAAGCATTTCAAAGTGCACAGACTAGCAGACAAGAAAAGTGTTAATGGACAAAGAAAAACAGGCCTGATATATGACACTAGAAAATCAGTAACCGCACCAGCTTAAGCTGTTCATTTTGGTATTTGAGTCAGAAATCAGCTCTGCCCATTAAAAAGAGACGTGCAGCAAGGCTGGGGAATGCTGTTGAGCGTGCTGCTTGGCCTCGGACAGCTGCTTTTCACCAGCTCTCATCTTACCACTCCTTTAGTACCACTCTGGTTCTTACCCCATCTGCAGTACGGTGCCAGATGGAGCTGGTTCTGGTGAGAACTTCTCCCAGTCCTTCCTTTTGTACTCTGATGTTCCGTATGGATGTAGAGACAACTTGGAACTGTCTTACTCGAGGGTGCAGGCATGCCAAGTGCCACTGCTGGTGTTGGCCTGGTTTTGTAGCGTACCGGGCAATCAGTTCTTTGATCTCAGGAGTAAGTATGTACGTTCTGAAGTTTTGACTGACTGACATCTGTAAATATACGTAGATTTAAGTGCTACTGAATTTTTACTTGGAACTAGAAATAATCAGTTGTTATTCTAAAAACGGTTTTCATAGCTGTGAATTGAAATTACTCTTCCACAGCATTGTTTTGCATTGTAGAACGAAATAATACCAAACATTCAAGGTATGGGTGAATTTTCTGAATAGATGTTTTGGGAGGACCAGGATCTTTGTTTTATTCCACAACATTTGCTTTTCTTTATTTTTAATCTTCCTCTGCTGAAGTGTTCTGTTCGGTGATGTCGTGAGCTGAGTATTGGTGTGTCTCCGAGAGGAGTGTTCCCAGAGTGAAACTGAGGGTGACTTACTCTCTTTTTCTTGTCCTTCATGGCTTCCTGTTTGCTGTTGTCTGGAAGGGGGTTTCTGTTGAAAGTCTGAATCAAGAACCTCTTTTTT
>Ga0065711_1009954_pt1 | contig 11499 bp, 6 predicted proteins | sample Hoacrofraction12_FD_59098 | JGI IMG/M metagenome (GOLD analysis project Ga0065711, IMG submission 59098) | Hoatzin crop microbial communities from Cojedes, Venezuela - Epithelial fraction 12 v2 (version 2) | ecosystem: Host-associated > Birds > Digestive system > Esophagus > Crop | place... | reverse complement strand
CACTCCCAGTCCCTCTCCGCAGAGCTGCTCTCCAGCAGCTCAGCCCCAGCCTGTGCTGGTGCCTGGGGTTGTTCCTCCCCAGGGGCAGGACCCTGCCCTTGCCCTTGTTGAACCTCAGCAGGTTCCTCTCTGCCCAGCTTTCCAGCCTGTCCAGGTCTCGCTGAATGGCAGCACAGCCTTCTGGTGTGTCCACCACTCCTCCCAGTTTTGTGTCATCAGCAAGCCTGCTGAGGGTACGCTCAGCTTGGGCAATCCAAATCTCAGCGCACTACTCTTAGTAAAAGACTACGTATATCTGCGTGGCCACGTCTTCCCCTCGTCATTCAGCACGCAGCTAAGCTCTACGCACTGCAGAGTCCAGTCCTCCCAGTCTGGGACCATAACTTGCTCTGGTCAAGGCCAAACCAAACAGATAGAACTGACCAGTTCGCATCAGAACTCATTTTTACAGGGACAGTTTGATATTTGATGAGTCTGAAACCTCCCGAGAGCCCGCACTTGGGCACATCAGTCTGGAGCACGGATTATCACCTCGCTGCCAGCCAGGACGCATCCTGCCCGCCCCGGAGGGACACGTTACCCTGCCAGCGAGCGCTGAACCGTCCTGCGAAGCGCCCGCTCCAGCTGGGAGCACATTTATAGCTCGCAAGCAGCTCGCGGCGCTCTCGCTAGCGTTGTGTCACTGGGCTGAGAAGAAGCTGCAGAAAGGCCGCGTGCCGGCTGTCTGAGCAGCCCGTGCTTGATGTCAAGGGCAGAGCTGGTTCTGTACCCAGGTCAGACACAGGCAAGCAGACCCTTCCCAGTTCAGCCAGCCCGATTTGTTCGGAAAACAGCCTTGCTACCCCACAGAGATTTCATTCCAACTCCTGGAGTAGGACTGCCTATACTGCAGTCCTCACCGTGAAAACATCAACCCGTCTTAAGAAAGCTGGCACGGGGAAAGGCAGCACCGGCCAAGCAGTTTTGGTCTTAGGGCTCTGGTGAGGGTTTTTCTACTGCATTTGTTCCGATCGATGACCGACAGCTTCAATTTTGAGAAGCAAGATTTGGGGTGGGGAGGAAGAAAAGACTTGGAAGGTACCGTACCTCCCCTTCAGACTTGACACCGACGACTTTGCCGTTCTCTATCACAATCTCCTCGATGGGCTTGTTCAGCATGTAGGTGCCTCCATAGATGGCACTTAGCCTGCAAGAGAATCAGAGAATCATTAAGGTTGGAAAAGATCTCTAAGATCACCAAGCCCAACCATCAACCCAACACCACCATGCCCCGAAGTGCGACATCCACACGGTTTTTGAACTCCTCCAGGGATGGGGACTCCACCACTGCCCTGGGCAGCCTGATCCAACGCCTGACCACTCTCTCAGGAAGGAAATTTTTCCTAATACCCAATCTAAACCTCCCCGGATGCAATCTGAGAAAAGCCACTTCAGCAGGTTCCACGGGTGCGGGTTTGGTTTTTAACAGCCCTTGCAGCCCCTTGTTTCCTTTCCACTTGGACAAACCACACATTAGACTTAAACCTCTTCAAAATAGGCTGCTTAAACATCTACCCAGCAGATGCCGCCTGCTGTTCTTCCTGCAAGGCAGCAGCTGGGATTTGAGGCAAATTAAAGGTGCGGTTACATCCAGCTAGAAAGAGTCTGCTTGGTGCAGCCCAGACAGTCCTGCAGTGTCAGAGCTGCAGGCGACACCACATCGGCAAACCTGACTTCTTAGATAGATGAGATGCTGCGAACAGCATCTCTGAGCAAACCCAGAACTACCACCGCTGACAGGAATCGTGGTAAACACGCCCGGAAAGAAGCAATCTCACATGCAGGAATCGCTTCTTGCTTAAGACAGCGAGAGAACCATTAATGACCACGGAATTTTTAATATGGTGTCACGTTCTGGAAGCTCCAGCACTGACTCCACGCATCTGATCCCCCCCAACAGGTACGACAGCAGAATTGAGAAGACACTGAAGTACCAAACCGAGTTCTCACCTTGCAAATCCCTGGGGCAGCTCTCCAAGGCCATAGAGGGGATAAAGGTACGGGCTTTTACCGTATCTAGCCAGTGACTCGCTGTACAGCTTAATCCTGTTGATCGTTTCTTGGCATGGTTGATCTAGATAGCTGGAGAGGGCAGTTACACAATTTGCAACGTTTCACAAACGAAGACTTACAGCAGAACACACTCGGAGAGCAAAGCATTTACTTCACAGAATCACAGAATGGTCGGGGTTGGAAGGGACCTCTGTGGGTCACCCAGTCCAACCCTCTGCCGAAGCAGGGTCACCCAGGGCAGGCTGCACAGGACCATGTCTGGGCGGGTCTCGAATATCTCCAGAGAAGGAGACTCCACAACCTCCCTGGGCAGCCTGTTCCAGTGCTCCGTCACCCTCAGAGTGAAGAAGTTCTTCCTCATGTTCAGAAGGAACTTCCTCTGCTTCAGTTTGTGCCCATTGCCCCTTGTCCTGTCGCTGGGCACCACTGCAAAGAGTCTGGCCCCGTCCTCCTGAACCCCACCCTGCAGATATTTAGAAGCATTTCTAAGGTGCCCTTGCAGCCTTCTCTTCTCCAGGCTGAACAAGCCCAGCTCCCTCAGCCTCTCCTCATAGGAGTGATGCTCCAGTCCCCTCCTCATCCTCGTAGCCCTCCGCTGGACTCTCTTTCCAAGGAGTTTCCTTCCCCACCCTCCAGGTGCTCCGGGCAAGTATCTCCCTGGGAATTCCCTTTTAGAAGCACTTGGCAACACAAGGGGTTTTACCAGGAAGGAGATGCCTCGTTAACCCCAGGAACCCACAAAGTTTAATTATCCCATCAGCAGAGGACTCGGTACTTTAAGATTCATGCAGCACTCGGGGACAGACACCCTTTGCGAGACGTCCCACCCTGGGTTTGCGAGGCCCGCGCCGTACGCGCTCAGCTGATTCGGGGGAGCAATGGAACCCACACTTACTCGTCAGTCCTGTAGAGCGCGAGGGCATGGCCCGTGAAGTCTATAACGTCTTGCCCCAGGTCAAACTTCTTGTACACATCGCGCATGGTGGTCTTCTTGGGATCGACGCCTTCGAAGGTTCGGGGGTCGTTCTCGTCGAAGTTGGCAACGTACACGAGGAATTTCCTGAACCGGCGTTTCTCAAACAAGCCCATTAAGCCTAGAACGAAGGTATTTTGTCAGAACTCACGCAGCTACGAAACGGCTTTCCCCACTGCCACAGAGTATCAGAAGCGGGAAAGAACTGCTGAGTGTTTCGGCCACCACTCGTTAACGTGGAGCTTGGCCTTGAGGGCTAACCAAGGACCTCTGTTCGAGCAGGAGAAACAAACATCTGGCCAAGCCGGTCCACGCCGGCAGCTGGCCTGCTGTACCATTGGTATGGACAACTTACTTCAAGGCATGGCCGGAGGCCGAGCTTCCACACACTCCTCCCAGCTGCAGGAAGGCTCGGCGAGCAGTTTCCACGTGGCCTGGCGAAAAGCCCGACCCAGGTTTGGCATCTACCAGACTCGCCATCAAAGCGAGCGGTGCTGGGCTCTCCTGCAGCCTCGCCAAGGAACCAGCGAGTGCTGCGAGGGTCAGAACTTCAACCACGAGATTGGACAAGGCACCACTTAACGCGTTTTGATTTTCTACAGATCGGGAGAAGCAAGACTGGACTTGCCGAAACATGACGGCAGAGACAGCACCAAAAGCACCTCCTACTTCTGCTGGTGTGAGTCTCTCGAGACTACCTACGAGATGGCAACGTGGCCAAACTGAAGGAACGGCCGATTACTTTGCAGCCAACGGGAATACCTGCCGTAAGGAAGGCTCCAACGCACCGACACGCCACGTACCGGGAGCCTTATTTGGGGGAGTCACTTTATCACGAGACTTTTTGGAGATGCTACTGAGTATGTCCCGCATCTGAAGCTGAAGGACGGCCCTCAGCCAGCTCCTAACGTACGTCACTACGCTAGTAGGAACCATCAGTAGTTGTATCTGAAGAGTGAAATTTAAGTAGACAACAATTAAGATTTGAGCTAGGTGCCGCATGTCGGAATTAGTCCTTCCGATTTGCCTGCTGACGAACGCGACATTTTTCACACAAAATCCACCCAACAAGGACTCAATGTTAAAGATTTACGGCAGAGCTGGGAGCGTAATCCCCAGACATAACCTCCTGAGGAAGGAAAACACTGCCAAAGCCTCACCGGACGAGCCACGGGACAGGCAGCTCCACCGGCTCCATTTGAGAGCTCCAAGAAAACAGTGACTCAAGGCTCGGGAAGCCCAAGATTCCTCGGGGGGTTTGAAGTCAAATGAGATGCAGAAGAATCCTACGCTAAGCGCAGCTTGTTCCCGAGATGGAGTCTACACACAGCACCTCACGAGGAGCATTCAGATTTCTTTCCTACGCGAGCACAGAATATCCTGACATGCTTTTGTTTAGGGATGGGAGCCTGAGTAGGACACAAAAGCAAGGTGCAGCTACTCACTGGATGCCAAGGCTTCTGCCTCAGTGGAAGGAACTTTGTAGATCTTTCCTCCCTTGTAGACGAAGCTTCCCTCGATCACCTTGAAGTCTAAGTAGCGAGTGACTTCTGTGTAGAGCAGCATCTTTACCAACTGACCTGGAAAGGAGGTTTGGCACGAGTCAAGCAGCTGGTCTCCAGCCAGAAGCCAAGAGGAGGACAGCGCATCTCACACGGCAGACAGTCCCTTCCAACACACCAAACCCTTCAACGGCAGCGCCACGTTCAACCCACACAGCTCTTACACCTTTGTGTAATGGATGGGGTGTGGCAGATACTCACTAGTGCAATTATTAGGCAGTTTTAAGGCTTTCTTAAAGGCAATTCACAGCTGCTTCATCATTACTCCAGCTTCCATCAGTCCTCTGAGCAAGAGCCACCCTGCAGCATGTTAATCCGCCGCAGAACGCTGCTGCTCTTTGCTCCTTGTAGCTCGGTTCACACTCAGTGTGACAAACAAGGTCACGTCTTCGGAACACAGCAGCTCCTCCTCCTCCCTATTCAGACCTGGCGCAGCCTGCCTGTTAGCTGACCAAGCCAACTTCCCACCAGTCAGCCCCCGGCTTGCAAGCAGCCAGCGTCAACACGTGCCTGCTCACCTGTCCCCACCCACTGTCACATCCCCAGAGCGACGCTCTCCCTCAGAAACGCACCACAACGGGATTCACAGAATCACAGAATGGTCGGGGTTGGAAGGGACCTCTGTGGGTCATCCAGTCCAAGCCCCTGCCGAAGCAGGGTCACCCAGAGCAGGCTGCACAGCACTGCGTCCAGGCGGGTCTTGAATATCTCCAGAGAAGGAGACTCCACAACCTCTCTGGGCAGCCTGTTCCAGGGCTCCGTGACCCTCAGAGGGAAGAAGTTCTTCCTCGGGTTCAGGCAGAACTTCCTCTGCTTCAGTTTGTGCCCATTGCCCCTTGTCCTGTCACTGGGCACCACTGCAAAGAGTCTGGCCCTGTGCTCCTGACACCCACCCTGCAGATATTTATAAACATTTATTAGGTCCCCCCTCAGCCTTCTCTTCTTCAGGCTGAACAAGCCCAGCTCCCTCAGCCTCTCCTCGCAGGAGAGATGTTCCAGTCCCCTCATCATTCTCGTAGCCCTCCGCTGGACTCTCTCCAGTAGCTCCTCATCTTTCCTGAACTGGGGAGCCCAGAACTGGACACAGCACTGCAGATGGGGCCTCACTAGGGCAGTGTAGAGGGTAAGGAGAACCTACGCAAGCCAAGAGTAAGCTGAGATTAGAGTAACCAAACCTTGGCTGGAATCAAATCAAGCCTTTCACTGCACTAGCCTTGAGCGAGAGGGGCACTACACAACACATCTGTCCCCCCGTGCTTCAAGGACATGAGATCCCAGTAGCAAGCGGCTGGTATTTGGCAAAATTAGTTGCTCCTGAACTTGTTTGCATTGATCATAGAATCATGGAATGGTTTGGGTTGGAAGGGACCTTAAAGATCATCTCATTCCAACCCCCCTGCTATGGGCATGGACCCCTTCCACCAGCCCAGGGCGCTCAAAGCCCTGTCCAGCCTGGCCTTGAACCCTGCCAGGGAGGGGGCAGCCACAGCTTCTCTGGGCAACCTGGGCCAGGGCCTCACCACCCTCACAGGGAAGAATTTCTTCCTTATATTTAATCTAAATCTCCCCTCTTTCAGTTTGAAGCCATCACCCCCTGTCCTATCACTCCAGGCCCTTGTATGTACGATAACCGCTTCACCGACAGTGGATCTGGTCCAGAAGACCCGTCCCAGTACTGGAACACATAGATTAAAGAATCAGTGGCCTCAATAAGGGATGACAGAGTTTGCAAGCCACAAAACAGGAACAAAGGGGATTAACAGTCACCATGGAATCAGTCGTTTCTTCCTAAGCCACAGAAGAATAACAAAGCACAAATTCACAGCATTAACTCCGGCCAGAATCGCAAACACTTTAAGAGAGGCTGTCGGAAAGCGGCCGTTCAGTGCTTCCAGACACGCCGCTGCTCCAAGCCGGAGCCATCTTCCCAGTTTGAGAGGTCCAACCCAAAATGAGTGACAGAGCAGCAGCTGCGGTGCTTCTGGCACAAGTGCAGAGCGACCCTTCCGCCGCTCTTTGATGAATGCTCCAACAAGGCCATGAAGAGCTGGCTGCAGGGCCGTTCGTTCGGTCACAGCGCTGAACACTAACCCGGGCTAAGCTCACGAGGAAGGCTTAGGAGCTCCGTGTCACTCACCGTTAGCCATAAGGAATTTTGGAATTAGGTCCACGTTCCAGTCTCTTCCTCGCCCCATGGATTCTGGTGGAGTTCCTGGGAGATTAAACCTTTTGTAGAGCTTCGGAGAGAATACGAAACTTATTAAAGCAGAGGAAATATCTATGGGTGCAATTTCTCCCACACATGTACACACTTTCCGCCCCCACATCTCCCAGCTGAACATAAGCTCCTCACAGCAAGCTTTTGGCCAGCGTTTCAGCTTGAATTTGATTTTCGATGCACATCCAGTGAATTCTTACAGGAGGAATCGGGCAGCAATGTTCTGCTCATCCAGTCTCTCTTCCTCCAAAGCTTAAAGCTTGGGAACTTAGGACCTGCTGAACCAAAACGCTGTTTAACATCGCTAATCTTCAGGAGAGGGCAGGCTCCTCCACGCACTTAAACCAGACTCTCCAATATTTAACTCCATTAAGCAGCAACGAGAGTGGTGATTTCCTGACGTCTAATTAACAAGCCACGCTGACAGCTTTAGGGGCTTCACAACCCCAGGGCGCGAGCTGTAACCAAAGGAGGTGGCACCTGTCTAGCTGGAAGCGCTCACAGACTGAGGACCACACAGAGAGCACACAGCATCTCTCAGGCCAACGTTCGCCGGCCGGCGCAGCGGTGACGGTTTAGCCGAGGAGTTTAACATCTAGCTGGCGGGCATTACACCTCCGAACGATCGCACGAGCGCTGCGTGCTTGAATCTCGGCTGGGAACTACAGAAAACAAGCGCTATCTACCAAGTGTAAACATACACACTGGTTTCTACCCCGTGGAAGTGCCATAAAACATTCTTACGCAAAGGAAACCCTTAAGAGTAATTACTTCGAGTCCACCCCTAGGGTAGCTTGAAATAAAGCCCCCTTTATGCGCCTGGGGAGGACACAACAGGCGGGTGTCAGCCTCCGTACTTACGTCCTCCAGGGGTGTAATGGATGCGCTTTCCCCTCCGTAGTAAGAGTTACGATCCATGTGAAGGACTTTCTTTCCATTCACCGACATGATCCCGGAGAGGATGCATTCCTGCGGAGAGAGGAAATGAGGAGAGGCGAGGGCCGTGTTAGTGGCAGTTCAGCCTCCTTCCATTTCCCCCCCCCAACGATGCTCTCCCGAAGAGCGTGTCCGGACAGCCTGCTGCACGCCTGGGGCTGAAGGCACCTGCGCCGTGCTCCGAAAACAAAACACCCCGCTTGCCTCACTCCAGAATGAAGACAGGCACGCTGAAAGATTTCTGTTCGAGACAGATTAACCCGTTACTAGGTTTGCTGCCTGCTCCGGGCAAGCCAACCAAGCTGTTTGAACCACACACCCAGCTCCTGCCAGGGTTCCCCCAGGGAAGTTTCGGGGAAGTTCACGCATCTGGGCCAGATTAGGAAAATCTACACCCCTAAACCACCAGCTATCAGTTTAAGGATGTCCATGGAGAGGCAGCACCCTCATTTATGGGCGAGAGCAGGAGCGTGAAATCTTACCCGGACTCCAGTTAGCCTCCTCAAAACCTCAATCTTTGCTCTCTGGACACGCACAAGAGTCAACAGCTACTCTGAGAGCGTAGAGATAGCATAAAAAAAAATAAAGACATTTGGGAGCTTTAGCATCTCGGTGGACACTTTGCCATCCTTGCTATGTACCCACTGAGATTAAAAACACTGAGATTACGCTGAGCAGCAGATCAGCTGCTACGTCTGAACGCAATACCAAGAGGCTGAGACTAATCTCGGAGGGACACAAGTTGTAGCTTGCAGAGCCAGCTAAGAACTCACACGGCTAAATCCTCATTAAAAGACAACTTTGCAACTAACCCGGTCACCGGCTCCAGCATTCACAAGCCAAAGAGCTTAACAAAAACTTGAACACTTGCGTGTTTAGGACTGCTTATTGTGGAGGTTTTACTGATCTTTGTTGCTCTGCCTCAACTCTCCAAATGCAGAATTACGTCTGCCATTGAGTTCTCATTCCCCATCAGCATTATCTAATTTGTAGGTCCCAGCCACATCTGGCATCATCTTTCCTTCAGCCCGTCAAACCCCACATCCAGCTGCCGAGAGATGCCGCCGCGGCACATCTGCTCGCCCAGGAGCGGAGGAGCCGTTCGCTGAAGAGAACCGGCAGCTTGGCCCTCCCGGCAGAGACCGGCGTCGCCGTGAGACCCTTCGTGTTTGTTCCACTTCTACCTCACCCCGCGGAGCGCTCGGGACTCTCCTCGTGTGTCACTTCCCCCCTGCTGCGGCGTGGAGGAGGTTTATTTCAAACTCTGTCATGGCAACGCTGGCCAACACCGGTATGGCTTAGCACAGTCACCCAAACCACAGTTCTAACGCAAAAAAAAAAGTCTCCCACCATATCTTGTCCACATGACTTGCAGATCCTAACTTCAGTAAATCCTCAGTGTAAAGGCAGCTTTTAAAACCATCTTCAGCTTCACCAGCCAAAGCCCGAAGGCAGCTTGCAGGAGGGGGGATTTTGCTCTGAAGTGTCTCAGCATCTGTAGGGGCATGGATGGTCGGCAGGGATCGCCGGCGTAAGGACTTGCTGTCCAGGTGGCAAAGGGCAAATCTTTTCTGCTGGGAGGGCAAGGCACTGCCAGCCAGCCTGTCACCCACCAGAAGCCGCGGTAATTCAGCCAAGGCCCTGAAGAACAAGGCCAGAGCCGTCCGCACAGCATGAATGGGCCACTCCAAGTTTAATCCCCGAAGTTGTGGGTGATTTCAAGGCTTGATGGCCATCACGTGGATCGTGAAAAAGAATCAGCCACAGCACTTCCCACAAAACCTCTCCGTGATCTGCCAGCTGCTCCCTCCCGCACCGTACCATCCTCCACGGGTTCCAGATCCCTCTTGTCCTACAAGGCCTCTCCCCTCTTTTTCCAGACTCAGGCAGGCAGAGACCCTTAGAGCAGGCAGGGCTGCACCAAACCCTACGTTGAGATGCTACTCGAGAGCACCATTAGCCCTACAACATCGAGTAATTCACAAGTGAAAGTACAGGTGGCTTTTATGGTGTCAGTTAGGACGTTAATGATTTACCACACGCAACATGCGACTATCACACCAAGCGCATCCCCGCTAGCCAGCACGATCTCCTCAGTTCAACCGAATTTCACAGAGCTCTACACGAGGGCTCTGGTTTGACTCTCTGCTCTGCCCTGCGGTTTTATCCCACCTGGAACATCTCCCAAAACCCCGGCTCACCAGCTCTGCCAGATGGTGGCACAGGGCTGCCAGCGTCCACGCTGGAGCCGAGCCACCAGGAAGCCAACCAGGATTTCAAAACAAAATAAGTATCAATCGGAGGGATGAAGTTACAGTAAAAGCTGCAGCAGCTACATTCTTCAGTCCAGATGTCAGCTGATTTCCTTCCTCCATTTAAGGAAACTTCAAAGCGTTTCTTGCTCTGCCTTCTCAGAACAGCTCACCCATCGCTGCCCAGTCAGCGGGTATCCTTTCAGCAGGTGACCTGCCCAAATTGCCAGCATCCCCCTAGAGCAAATTCAGGTACCAGCAGAAGATAAAGAGGTCTAAAGCACCTTTTCAATCTTATTTCACGCCCATTAAACACCGATATGGGCATCGAGGTGGAGATACAACGATACCATTTTACCCAAGGCTCATTTATCAGCTTCGTTTTATCACCCAGGCTCCCGCACTGAAATCCCACGCAGGCCTTTCACCACCGCTTCCCTTCGCAGCCGATGAGGCAACGGCACGGTCATAAAACACACCAGACGTACAATAGATTTATCCTCCCAGCTCAGCAATTCCTTTCGACGGCCTCGCTGGCCGACCGCTGGCTATACCCATCCACGGGTCCGCTGCATAGGTCGTTATGTCGTTTGGGTCAGGGAGCAAGGAAAATAAACAGCCTGCGCCATTAAGGGGAGGGCCAGAAACGGTTTAGACTGCAAATAAGAAAGGGGAAGCGTCAGAGTTCAAATCTGTGGCTTTCTGAGCGCGTTATAAACACCGGCCCCGTGCAAACGGGTAAAACTGAGCTGCTGCCGACAGCAGAAAGGGCACCAAGACACAGCAGGGAAAGCGCCAGGTATCCAGCCGGGGTCAGACACAATCTTTGTGCAAATTACAGTCACGCTGCGCGGCTGTAATCCACCGCTTCAGCCAGCTCAGGTTACAACGGGCTCTCGCATCGTGTCGCCGAACGAACGACAGAGCGAGTCCTGCAGCGATCGAGGTCGCCTGCAGCACCGCTGGGCCGCTTCAGATGGCCGGAGAGCACAGAACCAGAGAGCAACGCGTACCAGAAACACAGAGACAGCACATTCGATACAAATCCATGAAAAAAAACAGGAGCAAGGGGTAACTCGGAGGTATTGGTGTTTCCACGCTCAGCTTCAGACCATCAGCTCTTCCCTCGCCTGCACGAACTGTGCACAACTGGACCTTCTGCACGCAGAAGCCTTCAGGAATTGAGGGACTCAAGTAGGTTTGCAATGGATTTTCTCCAAGCAGAGTGGCCGTTCAGAACGGCTCAGACAGACCGATGGACACTGGAGCCAGCGTCGGTCCACAGAACAGCGCTGAGGGGAAGATTCCACGCAAAAACATTTAGCAAAACCCCTTCACCTTCGGTTCTAGCACAGCAAGAGCTCTTTCTAAGAAAGACAGGGCTGCACCGTGACGAGGAAGAAGTGACACGCAGCTCGTTAGCATCGCCCAGGCTATTCCGCCTCTAGCACACGCTGGCTACGTCCACCATGCTGGACACCAACGGGCGAGACTAAAAGCTCTGCT
>Ga0065711_1049053_pt1 | contig 11501 bp, 3 predicted proteins | sample Hoacrofraction12_FD_59098 | JGI IMG/M metagenome (GOLD analysis project Ga0065711, IMG submission 59098) | Hoatzin crop microbial communities from Cojedes, Venezuela - Epithelial fraction 12 v2 (version 2) | ecosystem: Host-associated > Birds > Digestive system > Esophagus > Crop | place... | reverse complement strand
GCTGGCTCGTGGTTAACCTGTCGTCCACTAGGACACCCAGGTCCCTCTCTGCAGAGCTGCTCTCCAGCAGGTCCACCCCAAGCCTGTACTGGTGCATGGGGTTGTTCCTCCCCTGGTGCAGGACCCTGCACTTGCCCTTGTTGAACCTCATCAGGTTCCTCTGCGCCCAACTCTCCAGCCTGTCCAGGTCTCGCTGAATGGCAGCACAGCCTTCTGGTGTATTCGGAAGGGCAAGTACAACTAGCAGGCCACCAGAGTCTTCCTCCTGGGTCTGCCATCCATGCTGAATCGTTGCCTTCACTACATTTTCATATAGACATGCTGATCCCCTCTGTGGGTGCTAACTCTGCTTAGAGCTGTAATGCATAGCCATCATTGTGCTGAATCAGCACAATTGCTAACAAAAGAACTGCTTTCTTCATTTTCTCTGTGCACAAATATTGTTTGCTGCTGCTCTGATGGCTTGCAAGGGCAGGGACGGGGACAGTGTGATACAGAAGGGGAACAAAGTGGTTTGTCTCTGCTTACGTAGGGCAGGAAGAGTAAAACTCTCAGGAGAGCAGATAAATCTTCCCTTTTTTCAAGCTGTGTGGTACAGTCCTTTGGGGGCTGGCTAAGCAGAGCTGTTTTGATAAACGGTGCCCAGATTGTGGTGGCAGTTTGGTTTCTCTGCTTGTTTTTCTTGGGTTTTGATAAGTAGGCTCCCTCAGCCTGAGCCATGTCAGGGATGTCATACCACTGTAGAAGTAGCTCATAACTTTCAATCATTTTCTTTAATGCCTCAGCAGAGATGCAGTTTTAAATATTTTCTTATGGTTAGAAGCTTTCCTCAGAGGGGCTGGTGAATGTATTCACACTGCATACACTGATGAAATCAAGACAATACTTTGCATTCCATTTTGCATCTGATGACCTGTAGCACTAAATTAGCGTGCCTTGTTTCATAATATCTAAGGAATCCTGATATAGTTGCAGTTTCACAGGTGAGGGAGCTGAGGTTCATTACATTGCCTGCACCTGTGATTTAAACAGCAATAGACCTCGTGGTCTGTAAAGGGTCCCATCAACTGGGCCATAGCCAGGAGGTTTTGCAAAGCTTTGGCAGGTTTTCTGACCTGCCAGTTCTGAGTCTTAATCACGGGATCGCATGTCATCAGTACAGTGTTTCTGCTTCTGTGCTAAGTTAAACAAAATGCAAATCAGAACCCCGCTATGCCTTTCACATCTTCCACTCTGTTTTCATAATTTTTTAAACCAGAGAAAGCAAACAATTAAAAGCAGTGTTCTGTGTATGGCTCTCTCGTTCTGTGCCTTCAGTCTGTGTGAGCATCTCTTGACATTCTTTGTTCAGAAGCACACTGCTAGACAGAGTTTACATTTACATCCATAAATAATACTGCTCCCATTACATGGTGGCCATCCTAGAAACTTTCCTTCTGTACTTACACACATACTTAATTTTAATCAGAAATGTAACAGTTCAGAGAACTGCTAAATATTTTTAGGATTGAGTCAGGATAAACTGTAGCCTGATAACTGTGACAAGGATGAATGGGTTAATTTGTACTGCTCTGTAACTTCCTTAAGGGTAGATCCCTGGGGTACGATCCGCCAGTGAAAGAATTTTTTTGAAGATGTAGTGTATAACCTGATGCCTGTGAGGATGTCTCTGGCAAACCTGACAGAACTAGACTTCAACTCATGCATTTTATGGAAAGCTAAGTTGAATTAATCTCTCTCTAATGCATATTAAAAGCAGATGTAATTTTTTTCTTATTCTACATTCCACCAGATTATTTGAAAAATGGAGGGGTCTGCTCCATTGGTGTAGCTTCCTACAACTGCTCGTTAATGTCTCTGTATGTAGCGTGCTCCTGATGCCCTAAAACCAACTGTATGACCTGAACAAAGGTGGCTGAGTGAAGAGGCCTCTTAAGTCAGCTCATAAGCCGTCAAAGAAAGGTCATTTCACATAACATGGGGGCCGGAGTCCCAGGAAGAGAAGAGCAGGAAACAGGCTCCAGTAATCTCTTGCCTCTTCAGGCTGTGAGATCCAGCAGGAGATCCAATATTTGTTTCACCTCTTTGGAGTGAAAAGGCAGTCTTTGCAAATTACTAAGCCCACACTGGAATAGGCAATGTGGGAGATTTAGCCTTATCCTAAATAAACATGTCTGTGGTGTTAGGAGTTCTCAGGAAGATTAAGTACACAGCAAGTTTCATTTACAAAATAGGCTGCTGAACAGTTAGTAGCATGGCCTCTCCCAGGCCCAGATCTGCTCATTCTTACCTGCTGTACCAAGGCTGGGTCCAGCACCCCTGGCCATTGCTCATTCTCCAGAGGCACTTGGTGTTTCTCACTCTGTTTCTCATCCACGTTCTGATGGGGTGCTTTGGCTCTGTGCCCCACTGAATTCGAATAGCGGTGTATAACATTGCTATTAACAACCAAGAGCCTTGCGCGGTGGCTGGGCCACAGCTAGGAAAGACAGACATTGTGGAAAAAGGTTTTAACTATTTCCCTGCTGCACTAACTCCTGTCCCTTAATTCTGCCCTAAAAAGAAGGGCAAATGCCAGACATCAGGGATTTACTACCATTTTGCTTGCTAATGCAAAATGTGCTGTAGTGTTTCAGATTCCCTTTCTCTCGCTATTTCTGCTTCTGTTACATCCCCAAGCTTTCCTTGTACCCTTAATTGCTGACTTTAGAACATCACGATGTAAACAGCATTTGAGCCTTGGTCTTTGATACTGTTACTTTCCATACTTAGAACTTTATTTAGGGGAAGTGGAACATTTTTTAGCAAACAGCCGCGATGGAAATATGCCCACTGCAGTGTCTGACCCTAGATGAAAGTTCTAACATTGTAGTGTTGTTAGGGACCTGATGCATCTAAACAGACTGTATGGCTTCAATTTATACTTTACTGTTCTGCCACTTAAATATTCTCATGGAGCAACTGTGTAGAGTTCAGTTGGCTTCATAGAATTACAGAATAGTTTGGGTTGGAAGGGACCTTTAATGGTCATCTAGCCCAACACCCCTGCAGTGAGCAGGGACACCTTCAACTAGATCAGGTTGCTCTGAGCCCCGTTCACCCTGGCCTTGAACATTTCCAGCCACAGGGCATCTACCACCTCTCTGGGCAACCTGTGCCAGTGTTTCACCACCCTCATTGTAAAAGGATTTGCTTTTTTAGGCAAGGCTTTTGTAGAAGGATTTTGCATTGTAAAAGTACATTGCTTCCAAGGATTATGGTGCAAAAATTGAGATGAAGTCAGGAGAACTTCATGTAGTTAGGGACTTGTCGATTCATTGAGGGGAGGAGGCACTAACATAACTAAACATCCAAATAAATCAGAGTCACAGTGCACAGGTGAGAGTATGCAGTCTGACTGTGTGTTCTTGTTCCCCAAGATTTTCCATGCTGAGCCTGGAGTTTGACTACATGTGCCAGTATGACTATGTGGAAGTCCGTGATGGGGACAATTTGGACAGCCAAATAATTAAGAAATTCTGTGGAAATGAGAGGCCACCTCCCATCCGAAGCACTGGGTCTTCACTCCATGTCCTTTTCCAGTCTGATGGATCCAAGAACTTTGATGGATTTCATGCTGTCTTTGAAGAAATTACAGGTAAAACAAACCAAAAGTGGAGCATGCCACTCATTCTCATTAATTCAGTTTCACTAATCTCTCTCTCAGTTTTGCTTCGTTAAAAACTTTCATGCTGTGTTGCCAACAGCAACTTACACAAAGCCAGTGCAGGGAAGATTCAAAAGCCGTCAGATGGCATGTGAATACGAGGCTCTTTTAACAAAGAGTGAATTCCTTCTACCTGTGTGAAGAACAAGCACATCAGCCAGCACAGAAAAGCTGCTGTTTTGTGAGACTTTTCTATCTGAATCTGAGAACTAAGAGCGCAGAAGGAAACAGAGGAAGAGTCATGTGTCTCTGCAATTGCAGAATTGCTCAATGCTGTGTGCAGGAGCAGAGTCGCTGTCTCAATTAGCAAAAACCTGATGCAAACCCGCATAATTAGCTCAGTGAAAATGCCCTGGCATGACTCTTGTGTTGGCTCGTGTATCACAGCGTTAGGGCTTGAAAAGAAATGTGTACAAAGGACAGATTATTTTCTTTAAGAAAAAAAAAAAAGAGGCATTTCCCATTCTGTGATGAACTCCGTGTTATGAACGACAGAAGCAGGGCTCCAGAATTCCTGTGTTTTTGTTGGTACTCAGTGCTGGAGTCCCCCACACTGCTTTCCATCATTTCTTTCTGTCTGCAAAAAATAACAGTGAAAGTGTAGCTGGCTCCTCATTTTGCCATTGCATTTGAAGCAGCCTGTATGCGCTTCCTGGATCTTCCTTTGGTCAAATCTGTCCACAGTACTCCTGGCACAGAAGGCTAATCAGAGCGTGCTGCTTTGCCATAGAAAAACCCTGCAGGACCTATCACTCACCATAACTTGCCTTCTGCACACCCTGGTGACCCACATTTCATGAGGTCATCCAGGGTATATCTGGCTCAGGAAGTTTAGTTAGTTTATATAATCCTTTTATAAATACAAAAACCTGCAGTGGATCAGTGGTTAGCAATGATCAGGGGTGTAAATGGCAATCTGAAATGCTCATACTGCTGGGTGCAGTGCCTGTGCCATTTCTTAGCCTGCCCTGTTCTTCACCCGTTACCTTTAGTACCTGTTAGTGACATGGCAAGAGCAGTTAGCTATTGCCAGTTCACCTGGGCGTGCAGCAGGAGAGGTGATACAGAACAAATGAATGTGACGTGGGCTGTGTTGCATAAGGGCTGCCTACACTCAGGGATCTAACATTTTCCAAATGATCCAAGCTGAATTGATTCTGTTTTCTCTGCCCTGCAGGCAACACTCGGTATACGAATACTGTTGAGCACTTTATTTCCGCCCCATTTTTAGGGGTAATTATTCTGAGGCTAGGTGGCTGCAAGTGTGGTAATCATCCACACAGAGCAGGTTGCAAAGGGCTTCTAAGAGTTTGTGAGGAGCTCTTATTGTGCTGTTTATTATGTGGCTGTTCTGGGCTGAAGTGTGGCTGCAGTGAAAGGCTTTTAAAACACTCCCAGTGTCTCCTTATGTGAAGCATTAACCTGCCCAGCAGGACAGTTTAGGGGAAGAATATGGTGCGCATGGGGCAGCATAGGACTGAAAGCGGGAGCAGCGCAGGCTCGAAGCTCTGGCAGCGCCCTGCAAACTGAAGCATTTCTCCTGAGATTTCCCTCTGTGCGCAGCACTGTGGGAAAGCCGAGGTCCCCAGCACAGATGGCACAGGGCTTGCTAGAGCAGTTCCCTGTGCTGCAGGTGAGAGCAGCAGCAGCACTTGCGCTTACAGGATGTGGACCAGGCCACCATGGAGGCGATCTGATGTCCCGAGCACCTCAGTGTGTAGCAGAGAGTCCTGGAGAAGCGTCTGGTGCTGTCAGAACTGAATCCCTTCGCTTTGTGTCTTCCTTTCCTCTGAGCTCTCTGCTGGCTTAGAAGTCCTAGCTTGCTGAAGCAGTGGCACTGACCACACAGAGGTCACTGGTTCAACTGCCAGTAAGGTTTTGATTGACACAAAATAAGCTGCAAAGCCTATATCCCCCTTAGGAAAGGTCGCTCTGTGTGTAGTTATTAAAGGACAAAACCACACAACCTGCTGCGCTGCCTGGTCTGGGAGCAGGTGTTAGGTCCCATGCCATGCCAAGTGTCAGATGGGAACCAGTAATTGTCATGAGTGACTAGAAGTCCCTCAACAGACTTCAGAAGAGAAGGATGGGGGGCCAGATGGAGAGGCATCAGGGTCTCTTAGGGAGCAGACATATGCTGGATCTAGTTAGATGAAAGCCTGTTATTGAATTTCAATAATGCTTTACTTTCTGTATCCCCAAGCTAGTGATCTTTGACACAACATAGGGGCTTTAACCTTTTGTAGTACTGTCCCGTGTTGTTTGACTGAAGCCAGGAAATCAAGACTCCTTTAAAAAAGAAAAATATTTAGTGCTTTTGAGTATCAGGCATTTTCAAGGACAGTATCTGGCACTTACCCTCGCTCACTTGACATACTTTTACAGAGTCATGAGACAAAGCTGGGGCAAGGACAAAGCTGAAAGTTCACTGGCTTCAAACCAGTGACTACAAAATACCAGTCTTGAGAGGCTCTTCTGCTGCTCCTTCCCTTTCTCAGTGATGTTTTACATTAGTTGGATACAGTACAATTGCCACATATATATTCCTTTTAACGAATAATTACTGTCCTTAGTCAGACCTTAGTCTTCAATGAGACCTGGAAGATATTCCTTGCCCAGCCATGTGTGAATTGCTGTTACATCACCACATTAAATCTCCAGAGAAATCCATATGTGGCATCTATATATTTCTTGTCTCTTGCCATCTGGACATAAGTGACTCAAAGATTATGCTTCGAGTGAAGTCTTTGCAAGGAGAACTGCTGATTCTGATATCTGTCCTTCTGGACTGCAGCAGAGAGAATGCTTTAAATGTAACAGTACAGAGCCTCACCATAGGTCCCTTAGGGCTGGTTGCTTGTGGTTGCAACACTCAGCAGCTGGTACAAAGATTCGTATTTCTGTTATAACCAAAGTAATCAGTGTATTTAGTGTGGAAGGACAAAGATGATCTATAAATGAGTTAGAATGCAGACCTTTCTATCAATTATGATTTCAAAGTTTAATCTGTAAGTTATCAAGTATGCTTGGAAAATTCTTTAAGATGGCAAGGAATATATTTTGTAGTCAATGCAAGATGAAACTGAGCTCAACTTCTGGTATGGATCCAGATGTGAACTCTGCTGCAGAGTCTGGTTTTATTAAGGTGGACTTAAAGCAAGGCATCAGATCCCGAATGCCTCAGCTGTTGGAGTTACTTGAATCTTAAACTGGAACTAAATCTTGAGATTTTGGTTCTACTTTCTGTCTGCTGAAACCCACACTCAGTTTGGAAAATAACCTAAGTGGAAATGTGTTATTTGTATTTTTGAGAGTAAATTATGTTTTAGTCACTCATCTCCCCTTAGAGCAGGCACAAAAAAAAGTGTGTGTATTATTGCGCAGTGGAATTTGCTGACGTTAAATGGCACAATTACACATTCTGATATTAATTTATGCTAATATGTACAGTTTGATGTGTGTCACTGCTAGATTTGTGGTGTGCAAGAGCTTCCCCAGCAGACTTAAGGTCATCATGACCATTCAGATCTTCCCGAACCCAGCACCAAAGAAATGCTCCTCATGGGCAAAGCAACTCCCAAAGTCTGGGATGACAAGATACGAGGCCCAAAAAACCTGCCAGAACCACAGATCTCAGAACTTATCCCTAAACTGTGGGATGAATGGTAGTAGAAATGTAGGTTGATATTAAACTTCTTTAATTTAGGCTAAGCTCTAAACACTGTTGGAGCTTGCTGTAAATTATTTTTCTTCCACAAACCTTTCTCACCACTTGACTACAGTTAGAAGGAAATGGTAAGAGTAAGTGATGAATGCTGGGAAAAAACTGCCTGACCCTGTAAGATCCCCTCTCCGGTAAGTAAGAAAGAAGAGCAGAAGGCTTTTTGACGTGCATTAGGCCTTTTGCTGTGTCTTCCTAACTTTTAACCAGAATATGTATATACATATACACTATACAATAACTATACAATATGTATGTACAGAATATTTACCCCAAGACACAGCCATTATGAGGAAAAATAGATAGGACTCCCATCCCAGATCCTGAATGTTCTTGGTTTTCTTTTATAGCTTGTTCTTCATCTCCATGTCTTCATGATGGAACGTGCATTCTAGACAAAAGTGGTACCTACAAATGTGCATGTCTGGCTGGCTATACAGGGAATCGCTGTGAAAACTGTGAGTACAGGCACTGTGTGTATGACCAGCCTCCGGGGTTGTCACTGATGCAGGCAATTAATTGTTAGGAGTGTCATTGATGTGTGGGTTAGGTCAGTCACAGTGCCAGAGAATGCACTGAGCTTCTTGTGGCATTTTTTAGGACATGTTGCTTTGAAGTTTATGAAGATTTCCACTGAATAGATCTGGAGGTTTATGTGTAAAAAGGTAAAACAGAATTGGAGCTGGGAAACAGCACACAAGAAATCTTGTAATGGACTAGCCTTATCAGACAGAGATATACCTGCCTGCTGTTTTCCACTGTGTGGATCAGCTGTTGTCTTCTAAAAGCACATACCCCAGCTGAGCCCTGCACCTGATGCTCTAGCCAGAGTCAGTCTCAGGAAGTTTGTCTTCCCTCACAGCCACTGAAAAGTAGAGTTCTGGCACCATGAATGACAGAGACTTGGGATCAGAACAAATGAAAAAGGATAGATTCTGTCCATATCTGTGTTGGTGGTCCTCACTGTATGTATAGTCAGACACCTGGTTTTGTCCTGCCAAGCAAATTGCAAAATAACTGGGTTCAAATGAGTTCAATTGTCTGTTCTAGTGATTTAATTCTTCATGCCTGAGCAAATGTCTTCCTCTAACAGGGCTTGAAAGAGCAAGAAGGAGTTAACGATTGTCCAATATTTGCTATGATAAAGACTGTATCCTCTCTACCAGCTGAAAGGAGCATTGTGCAATATTTAAAGTCACTGAGCTAAAGCTCCAGCTGACCCTGGAGGATTTCAGTGATACTAGTGAAATCCACTTGAGATCATATTTGGCCCAAGACAGAAAGCATGGCTTACTGTGCCCTGCTGTGACATTACTCCGGCCGTAAGACACACAATGCCTTGCCTGCTTCCAGAGCTTTCAGTTCTGTGTCAGAGCAACCAATACACACCAGACCTCACTACTTCAAAATCTCTTCCCCACACATGCCATTGTCAGGAATGGATTTCTCCTGGAATTGCTTTTACTTCATCAGGGAAGTTAAACCATAGTGACATGGTACCTCCTTGCATGGATCATTTTGAGATAAAAGACCTTTTGATTTCTACAGATCCAGAAGTAGCTCATAATACTTGACTTTTCTCCCAGCAGACCAGAGGAGAGGTAGTTTTACATTTTCTATAAGCCTGAAGAAGTTTCGGTTCTGAACAGCATGCCACATTCTGCCAGATTGCACAGATTCTTGGTATGTTTTCTGTAGCGAGGGGGTTGCTGCAAATTGAGAGTTCCTAAATGGCTGGCTCTTCTGCTAACAGCCTCTTTCTTGTGAGTAGCTGTTTAGCAGGTCATTTAGGGACTGGAATCTCCCAGGCTCTTTGCAATTGCTCGGTGAGATTAGTTTCGTTCCTGTCTTTAGGAGAGAGTTAAAAAAAGGAAAAGATTCCTGTCTGGTTCAGAACCAACCTAAATTTCAAATTAATTGAATTTCCAGCAAACCTCAACCGCAATTTTGTCAGGCTTTACACTACAGTCAAGGCAAGAAATGAAGCTCACAGTCTTTTACTAGTTTTCTTTCGTAATTCCAGTGTAGAAACTTAACCCATGCAACACACAGGGCAAACAACAGAGGAGGTAGTTGAAAAACAATAGGATGAGACTTCTGTCTTATTGTAAACAACGAAAGGTATAGGTATAAATAGTTATTTATTTAACAGTATAAAAGGGAGGAGACACTTAAAAATATATACGGTGAGATTTTAAACTTGACAGGAATCCTGTAGTTTGTTTTGTGAAGGAGCAGTTTAGGTGGAAAAAATACTATTACTTTATGATGTTTGCAGCTGTATGCTTGCCTTTTCCTTGTGCTAGGAAATATTTTTTCCAGCACATATATTGCTGCCTTCCATGGCATAGATAAAGGTTGATTTTCTTTTCTTGTATGTGAATAGCACACCTCACAGTGGGAAAACATCATGACAAATATCTGTTCTCTCTGGCTTCGAAGAACTTTTCACTTAAGATATTTCCTTCAGTTTTGCCAAAATGTATCCTAAGTATTTTCCAGTGTATGGGGGGAAAATGGCAGAAAACTAAAGTTTGGTTTGTTTTTTAATAGCAAAAGGAAGAGAAAAGGAAAAAATATCTGTGGCTGTAATTCTTTAAAAATTAGTCATGTAGTTCTCCGAAAAGTATTGCAGTTTAAATGTTAAAGGGAGATTGTGTCATGCTCAGAATTTTTCTGTCTGTTAGGTCTTGCAGCAACAGTGCTGTGTTGTGAGGTGGAGCCAAGGGAAATAAATTTATTTCTGCAGAAAACAATCATAAAATGGTCACTTTTGGAATACTGAATATGACTTTGGACACTATGAGGCTGATTCTTTCAGTGTGGTTTTCTTGGAGCAAGTCAGGTGCAATCCCGTTAAAGTCAATGGATTTACGTTGGTAAGAAATTGGTAAAGAGAGAAGAAAATTAGAGCCCCATAATGTTAAGTGCCTGTAGAAGATTTGAGGTGGTGCAACAGAAGGTGTCCAGAGAGATATGAAGGTTTTAAAGAAATCCAAGAGACATAATTCAGAGGAAGGGAGACTGTGGGATGATCTCATTGAGGAATAAGTTAAGGCCAAATTAAGCAAATTCAGCAATGGACATTTCATGACAGAATCAGAAACCTTCTAAGTCCCTCACCATTCCAATGCAGCTGTGTCTTTTTGTCTGTTATCAAGCTTAGTTTTAAAGATGTGGGAATCACTGCTGGAATTATGAAAATCACCTTAATGAGATAAACCACAAGGAACCTACTTTTTCCTCTCTTAAACTAAATTCCATCTCTTTAACAAGATGATCAACATTGGTCAAGCTGCTTTCCCAGGGTAATATTCAACCCTAATTGCTCTGTCAGTTACGATTAGCAATATTAATATAATAATTAAAGGCACAGGTTGCTTACAGCTAGCAGTCTCTCTTCTCTTCTACTATGGCAGCAAGGAAATTGTCTTTTTGTTTACCATTTGAGGGGCTAATATAGTGATTTAAAGGCTTCAAAAGAATGAAGTGAAATGCGGGTATGTATCTTTCTAACCGCTGTTAATATTTCAATCAGTCCTGTTTCAGGGCAAGAAATAGCTTATGTAAATATGTCTGATTTCACTCCAGAGACTGTTTTAAAAAAAATCTATAAAAAATTGTAAAAGAAATGCTAACCAAGAGTGACATCTTTCCTTCTTTCTTCTGTCCTAAAACACAATAAAGACAAGTCCTAGAGACCAGCAACAAATACCTTCTTACACATAGGCATGCTTTGTTATGATGATACAGTAACTAGAGAAAACTAATTCCTATTTTAAATACTCGGTGTTCTTTCTGATCTTAAACTGAATTTGTAGTGTACCTGCATACCCCTTCCTATGGCCCTTTAGCCATGCTGACATGCTGGGCTCGTTCAGCCTGAAGAAGAGAAGGATGCGAGGGGACCTAATAAATACTTATAAATTTATATCTCAAGGGTGGGTGTCAGGAGGATGGGGCCAGACTCTTTTCAGTGGTGCCCAGCGACAGGACAAGGGGCAATGGGTACAAACTGAAGCACAGGAAGTTCCGTCTGAACATGAGGAAGAACTTCTTCCCCCTGAGGGTGAC
>Ga0065711_1049051_pt1 | contig 11501 bp, 6 predicted proteins | sample Hoacrofraction12_FD_59098 | JGI IMG/M metagenome (GOLD analysis project Ga0065711, IMG submission 59098) | Hoatzin crop microbial communities from Cojedes, Venezuela - Epithelial fraction 12 v2 (version 2) | ecosystem: Host-associated > Birds > Digestive system > Esophagus > Crop | place... | reverse complement strand
GTGGGCCATCTGGTCCAACCCCCTGCCGAAGCAGGGTCACCCAGAGCAGGCTGCACAGGACCTTGTCCAGGCAGGGCTTGAATATCTCCAGAGAAGGAGACTCCACAACCTCCCTGGGCAACCTGTTCTTGGCAGTTATGTATCCATCCTCCATATCAAAAAGAAGAATCACTCATGATCCCTGAGCTCCCATAAGCATGAGGAAGGATACAGGGGGCTAAGCAGGGCCCCTTGTTGAGAAGAAAGAAAGATAATGCCTGAGAAACTAAAAAGAAAAAAAAAAACCACAGATGAAGAAAAAGATTCCTTCACATCTCCCAGGAGAGAATCTTGTTCTCTCAAAAATAAAGGCAATTCTCCATGGCTTGCTGCAACGCCACAGCCCAGTGATAGGTAACCAGGAATGGCCTGCAGTGTGTTAGCAAAGACATTGCCGAGTAAACTACTATTTGTGTTCATGGATGGGACAAGGAAGGTTGTGATGAAGAAGTGGAACAAGGTGACTGGGCTGGCCACCGGAAAAAGGTGTTAAAACATTAGGAGGAAGGATGGAGAGAAGTTAGAAGAATGTGACCTGAGAGGGAGGAGAAGCTGCGGCAGAGTGGGTCTGAAGAGACAGGAAGCCAAGGGTGAAGGGAAACCGGCCTGGAGCAGGAGGAAATAGTAAGGCTAGGAGAGAGGAGCAGAGTGCTGCGGGCTGAGCGGGCAGCCGGCGAGTACAGACCTGGGGAGGTGCCAGGCACATCCCACCCGTGTGCGAAGGGTGCGTTCCTGGGTACTGTCCCGAATAAAGCATCTCACGGGAGTGCCCCGACTCTGTCCCCATCATACACAAGGGGCAGATACTGGGGGTAATCGATTGGCAGCACAACATGGTACCAGGACTCCTTCGTTTCATTCTTTCTGGCCTATCTCTGAAGCTGGAATGTCCCAGCTCACACACAGCCTGAGCTGTGCCCTTTACTTCTTTATTTTATTTTCACTTGTGCTTCTCTTCAACCATCTCACGCCCTCCCCCTAATTCCCTTTCCCCTCTTTCTTGGACCTCATTTTTACATCAGTCTCCCTGGCGCTGCCAACCGACCATTCCAAATCCCCCTCTGCCCTGGGACAAAAGCCGCACAGATGTGGGAAGGGCTGGCACTGGGAAAGCTAACGGCACTGTCATCCTGGCCCAGCGGGGAGGCCGCTGCTTCGCTCCGGGACAAGAGGCAGAGAAAGAAAAGGGGACCCGAGGCGCAGAGGGAGAGAGAGAGGACAAAATAACCCAATAGAAATCCGGAAGGGAAATGCATGAGTGAGATTTCTATCAAGGAAAGCAGCAGGGGGGGAAATAAAAACAAAAGACAGAAAAGTGTGGAGAGGTGGAGAGAGGGAAAAAAGAAAAGAGAGAAAGAGAGAGACAGACTCAGGGGGCTAAAGAATGGCAGGATGGGGACGGGGGGGAGACGTTCGCATGAAAGGAGCTGAAAAGCATGACGCACTGAGGGGAAGCCCAGCTGAGATCACTCTCTTTCCTTAACGTCTCCGATAGACTGTCTGTGTAGAATTATTAACTTTTTTCCTTCTCTCCTTCTGCCCCCTTTCACCCCACCAAAGCCCCTCTCCAGTTTCTCAGGCAGCAAAGCCGCCTGAGCTGGGGATGGGAGGAGGGAAGGGAAGCAGACACTCAAAAGCAGCTGCCCTTTAGCTGAGCTCACTAGAACATAAAAGAGAGACTAAATGACCATATTTCAGAGGCATTTCCAAAATATACAGCACCATGCAGTCCGAAAGGGCTCCAGGCCCGCAGCACACCCTGCCCTCTCCAAGGGATGTGGTTGCAGCTGCCCACAGGACACCCACAGCTATTAACCCCTGCCAGTCCCTTGTCCTGCCAGTCCTCACAGAACTGGGGAAGGAGGGTGAGGGTGCTGCTTTAAGCAGTAATGTTGGACATTATCAGCATTTCTGGGTGTTTATCTATCAACACCCTCTTTGTTTAACAACTTGATTGAAGTTGTTATCTGGGGGACGAAACCGGATTTGGTTCCTTACCTTCAAAGAGGAAATATTTTTAAAATAATAGTAATCTGCAAAGTCAGAACTATTTCAAGCCTTCCCCCAATTCCACACACCTCATTTTTACCCAATGTGAAGATTAACAGTGTATGGTTTTTACTGCTGGTGTCTTTTAGCTCAGAATTTCCACCATAACATAGAGGGAGGTCAGGTGCTGGGAGCATGCTTTCCATCGTAACTGTCTCTCAGCCATGTTGACCTAAAATTTGGTAAACTTGCAAATTAAAATAGACTATTTTATACCTTGTGCCTTCTAAGGAAGCTAAGCTGTTTTCTTCTGAGACCCCTCACAAATATCCACTACCCTAAAACATTCTGCAAATCTAGAAATACGAGCACGTGTCAGGCAAACTCGCTCTCCTTCAGCATCGCTTTCTGATGGCTATTCAAACTTTGTCCCTGACATACATCTCTGTGACAGCAAAATTTGCTTTCCAAAAGCCTTCTTTGAAACTCCTAAATCTGGTCAGGATTCAAATCCGAACTCGGTAATGGCTCTCCCTATTGTCTTTGCAGTGCTAAGAGTAATGAAAGCATCATCTTTTTCACCAGCGGATGCTATGTAATGGAGCAAGGACATTGAGGTTTGAGGTCACAGAAATGTTCAGGATGGGATGCTCTACTGACTAACTGTTCCATCAGAAGTTCCCACCACAAACTCCTAAGGCAACTGTAAAAATCCTTCCTCTCTTCTGTTTAAAATTAAAATACCTTAGATGAACTACAAAATTCTTGTTTGTCTTCTGAGCCTCTAGAGAAGAGAAGACAAGGAGAAGGCAAACCTTGGAATGTCTTGTGTAATGGTTATAAATTACAAATAGTTCAGAACTGCCAGATAAAGACTCTAAGCCAAGTTTCATTCCAAATACAGATGATTATTTAGGAGGTCCTTTTGTTCATGGAACTTCTTATGCTTTCCCTAACTCTGTTTGTGTTAAGCAAGTAAACAGTTAACTCTTCTCTAATGTGCGTGCATTAGGGTGTGAGGCCGCTGCTGACTGCAGCAATAAACAGATGTTGTTCTGGTACCTACTGAGTTTGGCCCTCAGCTTCAAGCTAAGTGTTCCTTAGCCTGGCTACAGACATATCTTAAAAGGTGACCCTCCTACTACAAGCAAAAGACTGGATGCTGATTTAGGAAGGCAGTCTTGAACACCAGATAGGTCTGTGCATCTGCCCTTCCTGCGCAGGGGATGGAGAGGAACTGTGTTGCAGAAGCAGCAGCCAACACAACTGTTCCTGCAGCAGTAAGCAGCTGTTGTCCTCACGCCTACTACACTGGTGCTTCAGCTGCTGTTCCAGGCTTGTGATAGTCCACCGTTAAGTATCTGGCGATACAGCACAGCAGTCTCCTTGTGTGACCCACCTCTGCTTTTTCTAATTTAAGAAGGGTTATTTTCCTCCTCTTAATATCTGAAATCGTTCTGATCATGATTACAGAATAACCTTTTGCATTAATGTCCCCTTCATGTTTGCAGAAAGCATAAAGCCATCTCCACCAAAGACAGTCCCAGCATCACTACACCATCTTCCCTCCTTCCTAATCCCAGTGCTATGGGCAGGGGGGGATTCCCCACTCCTGTATTGCATTCGACTCATCCCACTTGCAGTTAAAATTCCTGGTGTGGTGGGCTTTGTCTTGTTTTGTTGTTGCTGCATATTCAGAAGATTTTCCCTGTGTGATTAATAATAGGTTTTCTGGGCTGTGTGCTGGAGGGCATTTTGCAGTGGCACTCTTACTAATGCTGTCTCCAGCCACGTATGGGATGCAGACAAACTTCAGCGTAAGTATGGCTGGGCAGAGGTAATTGCCAGAACAGGAGTAAGACTCATTTTTATCACAGGTGGACATCAGCAGAAGTGAGAAGCTAGATACATGGAAAGCCTCAGATATCAGCAGCGTTGGATTGGGTCTTATACACTAATTGATGTTGAGAAGATGCCAGATGCCAGAGAACGCCACAGAAAAACAAGGACATTATGATGATGATGATTCAGCAAGAGAGCTCGTTTGTGACTGAGAAGTGCCCAGGGTAGAAATGAGTTTCATTAATTGCTTGGTGGGAGAAGAGAGGAGGCCTCTGTTAGAGCATTGTCCCATGCACTTTCTGATCCCCAGAGAATGTTAAACAAACAATGCCTTTGGAGAAGCCCAGAGGATAGCTGTCTGGAAAGCTGCAAAAGCTTCCTCTCATCCTTGGGGATGAAGCAGGGAGAGAGGAACTGAGTTGACATTTTGCTCAACCTTCTGTTTTTCCTTTGTCTAACAGTCCGCAATCCCTCACATCTCTCTATTCTCTTCAAAAATTACCATGGATTCCCTGCTCACATCCTTACCAGCTTAAATGATCTCACTTTAAACCTTCACCAAAGGAACAGTAACTGGGTCAGACTGTGACTAAGTTAAGGCGTATGTGGCAAAGGAAAATCCTGGAGAAGCAGCTGTGACAGTGAATTGGCACAGGTCACGTGCCACGCGAGAAGAGACCAGCGGCAGTAAGAAAATTAAATGAAATTATGTCTGTCTGCAGAATTCAGAGGCACATGTACACACTGTGACTACTGAGATAATCCAGAGAAGTTAAATAGGAGGTAGAGTTAGCACTGGTACGGCTTCTTACAACTGGTGAGAAAGCTAGCCAATATTTGGATATAAGGCCAACTGCACTTAGACACCCCTATATAGGTATCTATCTACATCAAAGAGTAAAAAAGCAGCTCAGCCTCTCTCAGTCAGGTATTTGGAGCACAGTTCAGGTGCCCACACAGATACTTTGTGCCATTCGATATGCCTACAGACAAGCCTCGGGATTATTTGGAATGACAGCGATGCTTGCTCGGGCTCCAGCTGCCAGTCCAGCACGGGTCTCCCACAGGCCGTGTATGTTATGTTGTGGATCCATGCAGATGTCCTGGACATCCGAGGGCAAATGACATTAGATAGTTATGTTTAGCTAAATGAATGAAGCCCGCAGGTAACTGCCAGCTGAATCACTTGCTGGGCTGCAACGACTAGCCTGACTAGCGTCTCCCTTGAGCTAATCCTGGTAGAAGTCTGCTGCCATTAAAGATGCCCTCCTCATTTCCATCTGCCACTGAAAGAGGACAGGTCTCCTCTAGGACCTCTGTCGCACATGAGCAAATGAACCGAGTCATAGATCTCTGTTGACAGTACAGGAACTTACACCCATGGATCACCTGACACCCATACCTAAACACCTAAACTTAGGAGCCAACCTTGAGCTAAATCCCACTCCAGTTACCACAAATGTTAACAGATGGGTCACTGCTTCGCCCTTTCCTATCAGTCATGCTTTTTTCTTCTCCCTGTAGAATTTCTGCAGTAACTTTTGAGCATTAGCTAACACTTACTCCAATTGCCAGAGGCAGCCTGTGCGTTTAGTGCTAACACTGCTGCTGAAATAACATAGAATCATAGAATAGAATCATAGAATGGTTTGGGTTGGAAGGGACCTTAAAGATCATCTGGTTCCAAGCCCCCTGCCATGAGCAGGGACATCTTCCACCAGACCAGGCTGCTCTCCATCGGCCGGCATGGCCTTCTCACACACCCAACACAGCTGACTTAGACATCCAGAAGTCAAAACAGCCATTGATATTGTGAAGAGGGCACAGAGAAGAGTCACAAGAATGTTTCAAGAACTAGAAAACATTCCCCTACAGTGCAGGAGGCTGGGACTGGGACCTCAGCTCTGCATGCAGAGCAGTGACAGTATTACCATGCCGCTCTCCAGCAGTCAGCGAACAAGATTTCAGTAGTTCAACAGGCAGAAACGCCTAAACGCGACTGCCTCAAACGTATGTACACGCACAAATTGCTGCACAGCCTGGGTGAGCATGCCTGCAATCCTGTTACTGATAAAAGGAGTCGAAAGGAAAGAAGGGAAGCGGCATGATCATAGCCTAGAAATAGAAACATAAAACAGAGTTCATAAATTTTTGTTCTTGTGTGGTCTTGAATCTAACAGAGACATGATATTGGAAGTTTGGAAGGGAAGCTGGGCAAACCCAGCCGAGTAATAAATGCACAGATCTCTGACCACTGTGCTATTAAATACTGAACTAATACCAATGGCTGGATGGGCTTTCCATCGCTGTAAATGTTTTAAGGCAGATTCGATGCTTTCTACAACATATGCTCTAATTGCAAAACAAATTAGTTCAGAGGATTCCTATGCCAGAGGTTCTAACTAGAGAACCACACCGCTTCTTCACAGCCCCCCAACTGACACAGTCGTGAAAACACCCATCCTCCTCAACAGCCATCTTTATTTTTGTTTCCACGCCTTCCCTTTATCTGGAGCCATCATTGTCACAGCTACCACGCTGCCGTCCTCCTGCTCACGCGTGCTGCAGGTGGACGTTTCGCTGGGGGTGACCGCGGGTGAGCGAGGGCTCTCCCAGCCGCACGGCGGGGGTTTACCCGACTGACGCTCGGCTGAAGTGCGGCGCGCTCTGGTTTTGCCCACTGCGACTCACCATGCTCCAGGATGTATTTCACAATCTCGCTGTGCCCAGTCTTGGCAGCGTGGTGCAACAAGGAGCAGTGATCAGGTCCTTGGATTAACAAATTGGCTCCTTTTTTACAGCATTCTATGAACTGGAAAAAAAAAAAAAAAATCACACAGAAGGATAAGAAGGGAGGAGCAGAAAGACAAACATGCAGGCAAATTATTTACTAATTTTTATAGGAGGTCAGTAGAAAAATGGAATAAAAGAAATAAAATATTACTTTAAAGCCAGCTTTTAGGCCCCAGTGAAAAAATACCTGAAACTAGAAGCATTGAAAATTATATGGGTTAAGAAAAGCAGTTTGTATTTCAAGGAGACATTGCTACTCTACCGGCGAGGAATTATTGCTTGCCAGCAATGCTTGCAAACCACTTCTGGTGAATCTGCTGGGATATTTAAAAATATATGTGCTTGATAGAAAATTCTGGCTTCTCCACTGAAAATTCCCATTTTTCCTCATCACAGGAGAAAAACATTTTCTGACTAAACGAGAAACCTCCAACTCAGAAATCCGCAGAGCGGTGGGGTTCAGCTGCCCCAGTTCTCCCCCTTCTCACTCCCACCCCCTGCCCGGGGCTGGCAGAGGGCGAAGCTCCGTGCCAGGTAAGAATGGGTGGGAAGCACCGACCGGCCAGGTCTCAGAAATGCCGCAGACTCGGGGCGGAGGGGCAGTCTGCAGTGCAAATCTCTGCAGGAAAGAGGGAGAGGACTGCAACAGCAGGGTATCGTTTACGATGTGGTACATCTGAAGAAGGGCAAGAAGTGTCCCTGTCAAAGCAAAGTCAGGGAAAATGTTTTCAAGAAGCAGAAAGGGAACAATATTGTCCTGACTGCTGGTTGAAGGGCTGCTCCCTAGATGCTGCAGCCACAAGCAGAGGGGCAGAGGTGCAGAAGGGGCACCTGCAGGCAAAGAGTTGGCCTAACAGTACTGTCATTTTTACAAATGGCTCCAAGGTAGCTTCTCACAGATAAAATTGTAATCATTAATCACATCCTCATCCAAGTTGGAGGGCATGTTTTCAGATCCTGACTGTGCTACTCGCAAACGCAGCCCAAATAACTGGCAGACATGGAACTTCAGACTTTGGGCACAAAACATTTTTGCATGAGTGCCTTTCCCTCCTCGTAACTGACAACACCCAGACACTAAATGTCTTGAGACATCCACCAGACGATGCGACACGAAGCTCAGATTCACTCTACCTCGTCTGGTGGTTGCCCAGGTAGAAGTTAAGAAGTCTCTAGCAACTCTAGAGGCTTGGCCACCAACCTCACTGCCATAAAACATCCTTTACTATGCAAGGCTGTGTCAGAACTGCTCTGCTGTTCCGTGTTGCATTTTCCAGTATAGTAATTTCCCTGCTAGTAACTGACACATTGCTCTGTGCAGTGAGCAATGAATCCTGGGCTGAAAGGTGCCAACACCAGATCCTATTCACTCAGATTTCACACCTCACCTGACTGATGTGTTCCCCTAATATTCATGATTTCCTGGAACAGCTGTAAAATGGCACTTGCCAGCAGTCCCTACAGCAGCCTATTTATGTTTCGAGCTGAGGTGTGATAGAATTTACAGTATATCAGACCTGCAAAAAGTTGTGAAAAAGCGGACACTCAGTGCTCTGTACTTACCTTCAGCAGATCACCAGCTATGACTGCCTGTAAAAGTGCTGCAAAAGACAAACAGAAAACTAACGTTAGGCAGAAAGCAGTATGCATACAGCCTCACAGCTGAGAACACAGCTCACAGCCTGTGCAAGTTCAGACCGACGCCTCAGCCCGCTTGCGTTCTCATATACCACCAAAACCAATGCGAACCCTGCCCTGACACATATCAGAAAGGCAGAAGAGCGCCTACGTTGCACGAAAGCTGTATGGACATCAAACCAGTATTTCCAGTGCTGCCCTGAAACTACGTGCTTCTATGTGAATTTTCACCTTGAGACACTTCAGGGACCTTTCAACAGTGTCCACAGGGTGGGCCCAAGCCTCCGGCACCTAAGCCATTACTAAAGACATCAATGTCATAAATACAGAGAACCTGAAAGCATCTTCAGACCTCTCAGACTTTATTCATACTGATGGTGGAGTGGTCGGTCAGTCTCAAAATACATTGAGAGTCGCAAGCTGCAGATAATTAGGTGGCAAAATAGAGATTTCTTAGTAATTATTTGTATTACAAAACCACTTTGACATGCCAGTGGGCATCAAGTCCCCCGGGGTTTGGCAGGCAGGGTCAAACACAGAGCAGGAGCCAGTCCTCACCTTTTCAGCCTTTGTATTTTAAACAGACATGGAAGAAAAGAAAGACAAAGAGAGGCAAAGTGAAGAAAGCCTCACAGCAAGGCAGGACAGAGCTGTGCACACAGCCAGGGGCTGCTCACTACCTGCTACTGTCTGCCCCATGCCCGCCCATTAAAAAGCAGCGGGAAGGCGAGAGCCTGGGGCTCTGTATTGCCCCATGTACAGGCCACATTCGGCTAAAACACACCCTGGTGGCAAATCACCACAAACATGAGAAGTTCTTACAACTCTACTGCTATGCAGCTATTTCCTACTTTTTTCCTCCTTCTCCCTGTCGTGATATATATAGTAAAAACAATTATGAGTAATCTTTCTGAGACAGCACTTGGTTTGCATCTTAGAAAACATTAAACATCTGCCTCAGCTCATACTTTTTCAAGAGTGCCTAAGCCCATTTCTATCTTTGAGTCTAGGCAGCACAATCAAGTTAAGCATTTGATCAAGTGCCATCCTTGATAAAGATGCCAAAAGCTCACTCAGGGAGGAACAACGGGGAAAGAAAACCATAGTATAGCCTTGCCTCTGAAGAATAACACACAGGAAACTGCACAGTGGGAGTCCCACGAGCAGCTCGTTACGACATCAGAAATGACAACACATCCAAGCCAAACACTGCAGAAGAGGAAGGGCGTGCAAAGACGACTCGACAAATGTCCCCTTCTTTGAAAACACCTGGGGCTGCGCGTGGCTTTCACATGCCTCATGCCCTGGCCACGCAGCAGTGGGAAAAGCAGAAACCCAGTCCAGCTAAGTTCTGACTTGGGAAAGGAGTAGCAGCAATTCTTGTAACATTGGATTTAGGGCAGTTCTACAGCGACCAGGAGTTAAGCTAAGTCCTGCCATTTCTCTTGGCATCTGTGGGAGCCAGGGCACACAGATCTGAGCAATGGAAAAAGACAAACACCAGCAGGTAAGAGCTAGAACTGGAAAAATGCATGTACATCTTTTCTTCAGATTTCATTTTCAGTGGTTTACATCCTTCTGTTTCTCCCCAATAGTTCTAATATGGGCTTAGCCAAAATTAACAGCAGAGCAGAATTTCACCCTCGTGCCATTCATTTTATCTTTTTCCTCCTTTTTCGCCAGTCTGCTCTCACTGCTGCATTTATTCTGTGGGCTACTGCAGTCTGGACTTGTAGAAATATTTTGCTCTCAAATGAACTGGTGACACCAGCTTTTCACTGCCTTCTACCTCCAGTATTTTAAGACACGGCTTCCCTGAAGTTACTTCCTAAGAGACAGAGATACATTTTCTTATGCAAACCATGCTTAAGATTATAGTTCAGAAAAGACAGGAGAGACATCTAGAAAGCTATGGAGTGAAAAAAACAAAAGCCTAGCAAGCCATAAGAAATCTTCTTTGTTGGGTATCTGTAACAACAGGTTGGTCTGCTGATAAGGCTATTAGGATAAAGCAGCTCTAAAACACATTCAACATAATTAGACCAACCTTCTCCTCTCTTTCCTAAGCCTCCAATCCAGCAAAGCATTTAGGCAGGTGCTTAGCTTTGAGCTAATGCTGTTCTCTCCACCAAGTCTACCTCCACACTTTAAGTGCTTTGCTAGAGTAGAACCTATTGCATAAATGAATACATTAAAGATCAACAAAACCAGCTGGCATAACAAGCAGATTAGACTACAGTAAAATAATTCAGTGCTGTAAACCAGGATGCTGGAAGACTTAGAAGCTGTTGAACTAGAAATGGAGAAACGTTCTTTAGAATAGGAAACATATTTACATACACATATGACTATTGCTTAGCACACTAACCCCACAAACCCAAATGGGACTGCTGGGCATACTGGGAAGGAGGGCGAAGATGGCAAAAATCACCTGGTTGTTAAAGAGGTGGTAAAACAAGCAAGCAGATGGCATTTACAAGAGAGAGCAAACTGAGAAATTAGACAAAAATGCTGTTAACATGCAATGCCAGGCTAGCTTAAAATTAAAAACATTAAGGTGAGAATGGTTTTATTTCTTCTGAGCAACACTGCACCACTGGTGTAATACGTAACATGAATTATGCAACTGTTTTATCATATCATAAAATACCCCCAGGTGTTAAAAATGCCTCAGAAATTACTTGATTTAATAAACATTTAAATCAAGTCATTATTTTCTCAGCGTCTCCTAAGACAAGGGTTTGTCATGACCAATAAAAATGTTTTATTACCTTTTTCATTTATTTAGCGAGCAGACTTATTGCTGATGAAAGGTGACAGCTTGACAAGACTGGAGACTGCAGTGCTCTGTCTGTAGACCGAAGCAGCACTCAGTCTGCCGTGGTGACAGATCCCCTAGGCTGCCTTCTCCACGAAGCTCAGCCCTCTCTACCTGTACACCCCTGCGGACAGCCCCTGCTCCACCACTGACCTCCCTGCTGAAACGGCCAGAAAATGTGTTGGGCACTGCCCACGGTGATGGATCTTGACAGAAACAATTACCTGCTAGGACATGGACAGCCAGAAATGCAGACTATGGATGTAACGGCTGCTAGAGACTAGCAACATTTAGTTTCCGCTGGGTGAATTTTGAGAGGAGGTTCTGTGGCCCTTTGAGCCACCTTAAAAAAGAAAACTCATTTAAAAAAAAAAAAAAAAAA
>Ga0065711_1049050_pt1 | contig 11501 bp, 8 predicted proteins | sample Hoacrofraction12_FD_59098 | JGI IMG/M metagenome (GOLD analysis project Ga0065711, IMG submission 59098) | Hoatzin crop microbial communities from Cojedes, Venezuela - Epithelial fraction 12 v2 (version 2) | ecosystem: Host-associated > Birds > Digestive system > Esophagus > Crop | place... | reverse complement strand
AAGCCTCTTCTCTCCTATGCTTTTCTAAGTATCTATGTGTATCTACTACAGATAAAATATCTTAGAATATTTGCATGTGGCAAGAAACAGTCACCACAGTGCTACAGAAACCCCACTCAGTTTTAGCAACTGTCTTGCCTTTTCTCATTTCTGGTTTTTCCACTTAAGGTAAGCAGAGTAGAGACTTTCTAGTAACAAGAATAATAAACAATTCAAACCACAGAGCATTTAGCATATTATCTAGATTTATTCTACTCTTGCAATACATATACTCCATAAATGAGATTGAACACTCTCAAAGAATATCACACATGAGCCTATACATGTTCTCCTTGTATCTTATCAGAGAAAGACCAATCTAAACAACCTTCAGTGACTCAACGAATATGCAGATATCAGGCGGCAAATTCCACAGTGTCAGGAAAAGAAAACAGACTGCAAAAATCCATGCAGTCAACATATTTCTGCAGATACACTGCTATGAGGTAAGTGCTCCTTCAGAGACTGCCCACACAGATTGTCATCTAACCCTGAAGGGCTTCCTGCTGCCTTAGAAGACAGCATCATATGCCCCACACGGTTACTCTGCACACTTTGAATACAATAATCGTATTCAAAAGAGGCAAAGAGTTTTCCAGAACTCTAGCAGAATTAAGCACCACCACTGCTAAGCAGCACCATCTTAAATAGTTTAGTCAATGTCCATACACACCCCCATTCTCATAAACCCTCCCCTGACCTTATTAGGTAGCATTTAAGCATCACAAAGTATTCCTGATTATCTTGTAGTCAGGGTTCTGTTATATGAACTATATGCTGTAACATTTCCCTTTGGGTTAAGAGAGAGATGAGAATGAAACTCTAATATTCGGTGTAGGCTCTAGGGAGGAAAACTGTAACTAGCTATATTTTTACGAAATACTAAGTAAGTGGAACCATGCATGCACTTCAGCCAACAGCTCTTCAAATCACAGCCTGAAATTGATCAGCAGAAAAAGCAAGTGCTTAGCTAATCATTTGAAATAGGAGACAACAAGCTTGACTACTGTTACACAGATGTCTCAAGGATGCAGAATAAAAAAAATATTATCTAAAAATAATCCAGCTATTGCATTTCTCACCTTGCAATATGAATCTTAATACAAAGGAGTCAACTAGAGAGTTTTGTATCACTATCAAAAATGAAATTCATACAAGATTTCAAAGCAATATCAAACTGACAAAGGAAACACTGCAGAGAAAGAGGGTTTCCATTTTTATTTCATATATAAGTCACTCTAGTTCAGGACTTAATGGTGGAACCTTCTGGGGGATATGCTGCCAAACAACATCAACAAGACAGACACTGGGAATGAACTAGTAAGTCTGCATGCACAGAAACTGCAAGACCAATTTTCAGTCTATTTAATGACCTGTCTTTTGTTTCGGGATCCTCTGTATCAAGAGGCACACGTGAACTGTAGTCTTCAAGGAAAGAGATATTTTAGAGACATTTCTGGATAACCCCCTGAAAATACCAATCTGAGAACACTACTGTGCTTCAAAATCCAGACATAACAGCTCTCCGAAAGAACAAGGACTTGGTGCTGCCCTGTTTCTATGAATATATAAACCCCACTACTGTTACGCTGTCAGTACCTGAACTCTCTCATGGGAAGGCAGAATTCCTTGGCAGCCCAATTGGATGGCCTTATTTCCCAGAACATTCTTAAGCATCTTCAGGGAAAAAGAATTTCCATGATTTTAAAAGATGATCTAGCTAGACTGCCCATATCCAGCTGGAGGTATTCTTCCCAAATGTCTTGGTAAGGGTAAAGGATGGCTAATATGTTGTATGCATTATTTTTTCACCCATTTGACAAGAGAGAGTTTGACGGGATGCTTGCAGCTGATGTTCTAACACTCTCTTTGGTCTATATACAATCCACTCTAAAAGAATTTTTGCATAGAGGTGCTTTTGTGGAGGACTTCTGAAGTCTGGCATATTGCTTCATCCAGCTGCATGAAAAAGTCCAACAAATCATACTTCTGGCAGTATGTCTTTAGTAAAAAGCTTCCCTTCAATTAGTCATTTTTCTCGCAAATTCATATTGACATAGGTCCCTTTGAAGACGGGATTTCTACGATCAGTTAAACCATAAAGATCATTAAAATTATTCAAAGAAACCTGGTTAGTTACAAGGGTGATGTTACTTGGATTAACCTTTCAATCACTAGTCTCTATGAACAAGGCGCTCTAGCTGCTAAGTAGGTTGCGTTTATCTTTTGTGTTGTGGGATGACCAAACGTCAACATTCATACCTGTAGCAAAACACTAGTACTAGGAATCTGAAGTATTTTCTGTGAATTGCAGCTTTTTGTTAATATTACAAAGGAATGTGGACTTCCAAACAAAGAAATGAAATTAAAAGTCTGTAGTCTGAAGGTATCTTCTCCATGACCAAAAAAGAATCCATCTTTATGTTTCCTCAATTTCTTAGAGAAAAGTCCTTGAAGAAGAGAGTAGAAAAAAAGTTACATGCAAAATGTCCTCTCGACAGTCCTCTTGAATGCAGTAGGCCATAGGTTTTCTCGGGCTAGGTTTCCGAGAGGACACAAATGCAAAATAAAAAGGAAGACTGCAGAGATGTTCCACCTGATAAATGAAGACCTCCGCCTTTTACAGTAAGAAGCTACAGGCCTCAAATGAGATTAACTTACACTTCCAGAAACACAGAGGTCCCTTCCAACCCCTACTATTCTGTGATTCTGTGATCTAAGAGGTTCTTCACTAATGACCCCAATGAGGCCTGCAATTATGCAGGATGCACATGAAAGTCTAAAACACATTCCTAGCTTTAAACTTCACATCTAGGGTGATAGGTTTTATTTCCCCCTCCCCCATGGAATTCTTTTCTAAGACAGCTATGAGTCCCAGTTTGTAGTCAATCAACACCATCAAATGTGCATAGTAGCTAGCAGTGAACTTGCGAACAGAAGTCAGCCAGCAACGTTTTGTTGATGATGAGCAATATGATCAGAGATACTAGCCTAGTGAACCAGAGAAATGTATCTAGAGATATGATCCTCCTAGGACACATGCCTCCTCCTGCGCGGAAAAAGCAGGTCTAGAGCTACCTCCAATGTCAGTGTTGCATTCCTAAGTAGAAATGATGGAAGTAAACAAAAGCCAAACACATTTCTTCTAGTAATGAGGTCATTATTTTGCTTGCTACTGCAAATCTTTAAAAATAAAGAAAACAAGACAAAATTACAAATTCATGAAGCATTGATAGTCTGCATAAAACATCAAACTAGCATTCACAGTAGTGTATGACAAAAAAAAAGGAGCTGCAAGTTTAGCTTAACCAATAACCAATTCTTCAGCACAGGAAAGACATGGACCTGTTGGAGTGGGTCCAGAGGAGCACAACAAAAATGATCAGGGGGCTGGAACACCTCTCATGAGGGAAGGCTGAGAGAGCTGGGGTTGTTCGCCTGGAGAAGAGAAGGCTGCGGGGAGACCTTACTGCGGTCTTAAAAGGGGGCCTATAGGAAAGGTGGGGAAAACCTTTTTAGCAAGGCCTGTTGTGACAGGACAAGGAGTGATGGTTTTAAACTAAGGGAGGGTAGACTTAGACTGAATATAAGGAAGAAATTTTATTTACAATGAGCGTGGTTAAACACTGGAACGGGTTGCCCAGAGAGGTAGTGGAGGCCCCATCCCTGGAAACGTTCAAGGTCAGGCTGGCCGGGGCTCTGAGCAACCTGATCTAGCTGAAGATGTCCCTACTCACTGCAATGGGATTGGGCTAGATGACCTCTAAAGATCCCTTCCAACCCAAAGCATTCTATGATTCTATGAATATATTATTTGACAATGATTTGCCAGAACAGTCCATAAAAAGTTTCTGAGCCTGACCTAAAAAATGATGGCCAGGCTACAGTGATACTGCCAGCACTTTCAGTAGTGGTTAATGCTTGGCCTGTAAAAGACTTCTCCAAACTGCTGTCTGAAGAACTCAAAATAGCTCTACAAAACACATCGTTAATGTTACCATTGTGGGAGGGAGAAAAGCAGTTGATGAAGCAACAACCTACGAGCACCATCAAACACAGAAGTATATGAAGAATTTATACAGCTATTTTAGACTGCTTGTCTTCCTAAACTCCACAGAAAACTGTACGGGGAAAAATGCATCTGCACAGTCACTCAGAGTGATCACCTACAATAAACGTCATTTTTCTTGTCCAGAAAGCTTCCCAAACACCACCCAGAGTTAGATGCCAGAAGCAGACAATATGAATTATACTCAGGAATGCCACCACTGACAAATGGTATAAAAGCCTCGAAGTAAAGCTGTCTTAAATTTTGATGATTTAAGTTTGGCTGTAATAGCTCAACCTCCAGAAAGGTTCTACTCAGAAACCTTTAACATCAAACGGAACATTCTGAATGTAGCTCCTCCACAGGCTGACTTTTGCCTGGTGAACCAGCAAGCCACAACGCTTGTTTGCTTGCTTCCTGTAAAGAACGAACTGCGGTTTCACCTTCTCCCAAAAATCAAAGGTTAAATTTCTCTTTGAATGACTGAAGACATCAATATTCATGCTTTCTTCATGTGCTGGCACATGACATAGCTGAGCTGTTTCCTGTTCATTTTGCAGACTAACTCCAGATGCTCGTGACGATTCTGTGTGACAATCTCTCTCCAAGTTTGCATTTGTGATTAGAAAACTATCTTATTTATGTACCCAAAAGGTGAATATTAACCAGGTCATATTCATTTGCCACCATGGGACCTTCTTGGGGAATAATCTCCCTAAATAACACAACACTGAGGAAAGGGTACCCGACCTAATGAACTGGATAACCTCCTGAGAATCCTTCTAATTCATTTTCTTTGGAAGCTGTTAGTAGCTTCTTTAAAGTCTTGTACAGCTCCAGGGAAAACTGTCTACACAAGAAACTAATGATCCTTGAAGAGACATTTTAAAAAAATGTTTGTTTTGAGATGACAGATGTTGCCTGTAAGTACTATTTTCTCCCTTGAAATAAGGCAACTTTCTGTGAAGTCTTCTGTGAGTATTTAAGACTGAATGTGTCAGGAGTGTTAAAAGACACCCCCTACACCCATCTATGAGCAAACTGTAAACAGAACATTCTACTTTATAGCTGTGGCACTTTGATTCCAAAAGAGACTTCAAAAAGAAGCCAAAAGGATGGCATTAAGGTGTTAATCAGCAATACTGCCAACCTCCTAAAATGCTCATAGTACTTTTCAAACGGCAAGACCTTGTAGAGATCATAATGGCAATGAACTGATGTAGAATTGAGTTGACTATACATACAGAACCCGAGGATTCTTTTCTGGCACTGAGTCTAGATTAACAGTTAAAATTACCCCCACCTTTTAGCAGATACTGGATTACTAATATGTGCTAGTAATGGTCCAACGAATGAAGTGGTTATAACAGTAAATATGGCTACAACAGGGTATATCACAGGTAATCCTTGAAAACAAAAAAAACCCACAACCCATTTTTTAATTTTGTTTATGAGGTAGTTTGGCAATAGGTCTTCTTGCTGTATCAGCATACCCACCTTACAGAGCAATACAGAATCTTTATAGAATGAACAGTATAATACCTAGCAGTCTTTCAGTTTTGCCCAGAAGGCGGCTTCATCCCAAACATGAAGTTTTTTAATTTTAAGAAGAATGATACTGAATAAAGATTCTGCCTCAGACTGGAGAAGTAGTATGCTTTTCCTCTTTTGTACAGATTTCCTTACCAAAGCTGCTTTGTTGTTTTTTTAATACTAAATAGTTGGACAGGGACAACACACCCTCTCCTGCCAAGTATCTTTCTCCCTGGAACTACACCAGAAAGCATAGCTACATCCAGTTCTAATGGACAGTATTAGGATATTCTCTCCAAAATGCTAATAGAGACAAACACATTCTGCTTAGCATGTTATAGCAAAATGCTCATGACAATCACAGAAAACAGCTTACTTAGCGGTTTTTCCTCCTTGAGTTTGTCAGTCAGATTTTGATTGATTTTCTCACGCTCCATCTCAGAGTCGTTAAAGAAAGGGACAATTGTTTTTATATCCTTTTTGCTGGGGCTGCGTATTTTTTGCTTCACAGCAAGATCCAAATTTAGTCCTTCCCAATTCTTTTTATCACATAGAGTAGAATTTGAGATAGGAGTCCTCTGCTAGAAGGACTCTGGGTTTATTCTTTCAAGCAGTCTTTTTACCTGGAAGGTTTATGCTTGTTCAAAATACTGACTTCACAAGGGGCCTCCTCAACACCTCTTCTTTGTTCAGTGAAGATCTTGTGGCACAGTTGGAGTGTGTTCAGCCTACAACCAGAATACCAGATTCTAAACCATGAGATCCAAAACTAGCCATCGGAGTTCTTTCTCAACTGAGACGCAACTGAGCTGACGTTTCTGGCATGGCACAGCTCTGGTTCACTTTGGAACTGCGCAAAGATAATTAAAGTTGATAGGAAGAGTGAACAATGAGCTTTAAGAGCCTCTTACTCTGTCTCAGAATCCTGTTGGCCAATGCCTTACTGCCACAGTAGCTTCAGAAGAGCTGAATAACTGTTTCAGTCAGTTCAAGTTCTTCTGTCTTTCCACTCTTATCCAGGCAAGGAAGAGTTGCTTCTCTTTTAAGCAGAAGAGGTTTTACAACACAAGGTCTGCCAGCACTTCTTGGAAGATCTTCCTTAAAAAGGCTGGAAAAAATCCTGCTCCAGTCTGAACCATTTAGAGGACTTGAGACTTCTCCACGGGAAAAAAAAAAAAAAAAGAAGGATCATCTACATGCTCAAATTTAAGAAAAGAGAAAAATTTAGTTTGCTTCCTTGTGGCTTTCTTCATGTTCTGCACTGTATTTGAGTTAAGCTGAGGAAATGAAGACAGACCTAAAGCAGGAAGTATTTCAACAGAGGTTGGACTTGAAAACAGAAGGGTGTTTATTCAGTCAGACTAAATGACAGTGTGAAAAAGAACCACCTCACATTACACCACAACTTCCACACATTTATAGAGCTCTCACTGTTATTCTACATGGACATAGCTTTCTGTAAAGCCAGAATAATAAGAATACTTTCCATATTCAGTAAGAGAGATTAGACCCCCTCCAAACCAACAAAACCCCCACAGAAATTATGTAATGGCCTTGGAAAAAAAATAATGCTTAATTTTTCTCTGTCGTTGTAAAATACGGTCCTTCTCTGAAACCATCAAAAACTCTGTTGTACAATTACCACACATATTTACAGGACTGTTGACACTGAAATAAAGGATCAACATGCATTTTTGCAGTGACATATGCTACACCCATATTCCTCGGCCCCTCATTTTTACCCTATGCTATTTCCTGCTTTTTTGGCAGAGCAGTTTGTAAAGCACAGCACAGTGAGCCGTTGAACCAGCTTCCCCCCCAGTATCCTTTCAGATCAGTTTTCTGACTGAGCTCCTTGCTGTGCCAACATAATAAGCAGGACGGCAAAGGCTAGGAACAAGTAGTTAGAACCAGGAAGTTGCAAGGCCTGCTTAAGCCATGTTGATGCAAAATGTTGAAATCACAACTTGGATTATTTCCAGCTCACTCTCAGTCCACTCAAGCCACAACTATTGGTGGCTTATGTACTTTACCACCAGATGATGGGGAATGCGTGTCTACCTGTATGTGAAGTTCCTTAAGCTATGCTGTCTAGACGCGTTTTCTATCATGTATGCCTACATACTCATAACTCTGAACTCAGTTTCTTCCTTGCTGTATACATAGTTGTGCATCCTCCTTTCCCCATGCTCAACAGCAAATAAGTTAAAAAAAAAACAAACCATGCTTTTGGCTCATTGGGGCAATTTTACTGCCACAGATATGTGAGCTGTTCACCATTATGAGGTATTTAACGATAAACCAAAACTAGCACAAAATTTGTCTTAAAGTGTCACTGTAAACCAGAAAAATTCAGAAAGCTGTCAAGCAAATAAAGATCTGTGCAGCTGAACAACAGTGAATACACCAGCTGTCCCAAACTAAGCCACCCAGCTCTATCAGTGACCTCTGTCTTCCTTTAAGACTGCTGGTAAGACAAAAAACAAAGCCACAGATGGTGAAAAACCTGCATCTCAAGGAATTTCAACTACTGATAAAACTTTTCTAAATGGTTGCAAACTTATGTTTGAAGAAGTCCACAATCACCTCACCACACCAGTGAGCCACCTGCAGAATGTAACATGGGCAGGTTCTGAACAGAATCATCTGTTCCACCCACTGCAGTATTATCTTTAGACATTTGATATTTAACCTAATTCCAAAGGGCTGCCCTGAAAAAACATTTAATGGCAAACATAGTCAAGGGAATGGATTCAGTTTTTGCTGAACACAGAAGCTCTGACCGTCCTTAACTGATTCACCTCTGCAAGCTTTGGCACAATCCAATATTCAACTAAACAGTCCTTGGACAGATGCAATGTTTGTAGTTTCTTGGTAATGAAAATCAACAGTTGAGAAAGCTTCCGTAAAGTTTTGGTTCAGCACAGATAAAAATTAAGACTATTCTCATATCAAATATATGTACAGATGCCTCAGCACTTGAAAGTAACGTTCAAAAAATTAAAACTTCCCAATAAGACTAAGTACTGTGACAAAGAAGAAACAAAACTTAGAATAATTCCTCAGAGATCTCACTCAGTGAAAACTGCATAAATGTCTGCCATAAAACTTTCCCTCCCCCTCCTCTCCAACTAACAGCGACACACACGAAAGAAAAACAACAAAAGACCCCACTTCATCTAAAAATTTGGACTAAAGCTGCTAAGCTAGTAGGGCAGAGACTATGTTTACATCTTACTAAGCTGTCACAACTGGAGCAGAGAAAATAAAATTGGTTAAACACACAAAAGCTATTCAACACCATGTAGAGAAGAATTGATCTTCCATAGGCAGACAAACAACACAGCAGTTACATATTTTTTTTAAACTATGTGGGTAACTCAGCTTGCTTTAGCTAACCAAGTAATTTGAGAAAACCAGAGAAATTATGAGGTATGAGGTCTATCACAGCAACACGCCACAAATGTCATCCTGGAATGTCCTCTGCTACTTTTCTGCCCGTTCTATTTCCAAAAGCTTCCCAATATCTAAGCTAAGAGAACACGGTAGAAGTACCAGCAAGCTGATCTACTGAAAAAGAAGCATGATGCTTGTACCACTCCAGCGATAAAGCAATAAACCCAAACCACCTGTCTGCCATAAAAAACGTGCTCTCCTGCATTGTCTGGGGATAGCAGGAGCAGGCCTTGCATCTGGCATTGTCCAGAAAATGCGCGCACCTGTGCAGAAACAGGGAGAACTCCATACACGTATCAGAATTACCTTGAGGTAAGGAAATGAGTTTGAAGGCTTGAAATAGATAGGTGTATGTCTTGGTAACACATGGTTGCCTCTCCAGTGCTGGCTGAGGAAGGTGCCACTGACAATTATGAAACAGGACAAGACAGGTGAAGCGGATTCTCTCTCATGTAGGACAGAAAGGCAGTTTCTTTGTGTCTGAAGCAGTATCTCATAATTCTTTCCACACCATTTGCTTGGGAATGATCTATGTCCTTAGTCTGACCATCCTAGAAGATATCCTTGAATGTAACCCTGAAGCACAACTGAAACATGCTTTAAGACGAGTATCAAGAGACTGTGTGTGATCCATTTCTCTGCCTCAAAGTCCTATGGGTAGTGGTATAGTCGGAATATTGCACAGAAACACCTAAGAAAGTAATGGTCTTTCATGACAAGAACGGTATCCTAAAAAAATAACACAACATTTGGCACCAGAGGGTATTTTGGAGAAGGAAGCATTTTGTTCATCCAGGCTTCCTTCGCTGTGGATGTTACCTCCCTGGACTTTAAGTAAGGCCTTCGACACTCTTTCCGACAGCATCCTCCTGGAGAAACCAGCTGCTCATGGTTTGGATGGGCGTGCACTTCGCTGGGTAAAAAACTGGCTGTATGGCCGAGCCCAGAGAGTGGTGGTGAATGGAGTTAAATCCAGTTAGTGGCCAGTCACAAGTGGTGTTCCCCAGAGCTCAGTTTTGGGGCCAGTCTTGTTTAATATCTTTATCAATGATCTGGATGAATGGATTGAGTGCTCCCTCAGTAACTTGGCAGATGACACCAAGTTGGGTGGGAGTGTCAATCTGCTCGAGGGTAGGAAGGTGTTGCAGAGGGATCTGGACAGGCTGGATCGATGGGCCGAGGTCAACAGTATGACGTTCAACAAGGCCAAGTGTCGGGTCCTGCACTTTGGTCACAACAACCCCATGCAACACTACAGGCTTGGGGAAGAGTGGCTGATGTGCCAGAGTGTGTCCAGAAAAGAGCAACGAGGCTGGTGAAGGGTCTGGAGAACAAGTCTTATGAAGAGCACCTGAGGGAACTGGGGTTGTTTAGTCTGGAAAAGAGAAGGCTGAGGGGAGACCTTATCACTCTCTACAATTACCTGAAAGGAGGTTGTAGTGAAGTGGGTGTTGGTCTCTTCCCCCAAGGAACTAGTGATAGGACAAGAGGAAATGGCCTCAAGTTGCATCAGGGGAGGTTTAGATTGGGTATCAGGAAAAATTTCTTCACTGAAAGAGTGGTCAGGCACTGGGACAGGCTGCCCAGGGAGGTGGTGGAGTCACCATCCCTGGAGGTGTTCAAAAAACATGTGGATATGGCACTTCAGGACACGGTTTAGCAGGCATGGTGGTGTTGGGGTTGATGGTTGGACTTGATGATCTTAGAAGTCTTTTCCAACCTTAATAATTCTACGATTCCTTCCCTTCCAAAAGTCTCAATTCCCAGAAAAGTAATCAATATCCAGGTGAGGCACAGAGGCAGCCTCACCAAAAACTAACTCAAAATGCACAGATTCTTGCATGATCATCTTGTTCTAGAAATTGCTTTCCGCTTTTGAAGGTGTGGCTTTTTCAGCTTCTCTGTTTCTGCAGATCTTCTATAGGAAAGGCTTTAATTTCTCACAAAGATCCATAATTCTGCAAAGTTCACAATCTTTCAGGTTATCCACGCAGTGAAGGTGAGATAAAGCAGACAGCATACATACTGAATTCAGCTCTGAGTGGTGTCAGATACATTCTCAGTATCTATTAGTCTGAGGGGATGTGTGAAGATTTATGCTAGATCCAGGTACAGTGAAGGCCAAGGGTCTGGAGATTCCAATGCTTCCACATGACAAGAGCAGAACCTCACTAGCAAAGATGCACCTGTCTGTAAGAGCAGAGAAGCACTGAAAGCAAAAAAAGGAGAGAACAAAATGGAAGTCTTTGGGACAAGAATGCAGTAGCGTTCTCTACACTTTGCTGCACAACTGGAGTTTCAGGGCAAGGTCTGCCCATTTGCTGGCAGGACAACACACACCTATCTCTATGGATACCTATGGCTTTGGCCTAAAAAGTTACCAAATGACTGTTCCTCACAGTCACATAAAATTGCTGGGGGGGGG
>Ga0065711_1049049_pt1 | contig 11501 bp, 6 predicted proteins | sample Hoacrofraction12_FD_59098 | JGI IMG/M metagenome (GOLD analysis project Ga0065711, IMG submission 59098) | Hoatzin crop microbial communities from Cojedes, Venezuela - Epithelial fraction 12 v2 (version 2) | ecosystem: Host-associated > Birds > Digestive system > Esophagus > Crop | place... | reverse complement strand
CCATACAGTTGGCCTTGGCCCATCAATCTAGTCTCTCCAGATCCCTCTGCAGAGCCTTCCTACCCTCAAGCAGATCAACACTCCCACCCAGCTTGGTGTCATCTGCAAATTTCCTAAGGGAGCACTCAATCCCCTCATCCAGATCATTGATAAAGATGTTAAACAAGACCGGACCCAAAACTGAGCCCTGAGGAACACCACTCGTGACCGGCCACCAGTTGGATTTATCTCCATTTACCACCACTCTCTGTGCTTGGCCATTCAGCCAGTTCTTTATCCAGCAAAGCGTACACCCATCCAAGCCATGCGCAGCTAGTTTCTCCAGGAGGATGCTGTGGGGAACAGTGTCAAAGGCCTTACTGAAATCCAGATAGATGACATGCACAGCCTTTCCTTCGTCCACTAGTTGGGTCACCTGGTCATAGAAGGAGATCAGGTTGGTCAAGTAGTATATGCTCATCTTCTTTCTTACAAACAGACAGTCAGAACTGTCCGCACTTTGCTTCATAGCTCCTTTGATGAATGTGGATTACAAACACTGCCAGATCATGGATCTCAATATTACATTTATTGCTTCCTTTAAATGGATAATGAACTGGCTCCTCACCTGGTAAAAGTCACAGCATCATCTGGCCCATGGATAACAAGCCCTAGAATACAGTGTACAATCTCCACAATACAAACAAATAGTGCATGTGTGCATATAAAACGTGCCCAACTAACTTTTTAATGTACTGGTTTAAATAAGCCCCTTTCTTTTTTATTGGCTTACTCCAGCTGAAAGCCCTAACAATGAGACAGCACTTCTAATACATTTGTATAGATCTATGACAAAGGCTGACATTCAATATGAAAAAGACACATTATTTGCAGCTATTTTATTTTATTCTCTTTTCCCCCTTGATTATACACATGTTAGGCTACAGGAAGAATGAGATCTAAGGTAAAAAAAGTAATCTATAGCTCTGCTGCCTAGAAGTTCCCACTTCTAACTCTGTCTCCTTTTTATTAACTATTCTTTCATTCCTCTTTCAAAAGATAATTAACAGATTATATTATTCTATCTTGATTATAATGTGTTGTCTGAAAATGCTGATTCGTATGTTACAGGTTGAACTGTTAAAGACAGCGTATCGTTGGTGTTTAGCTGGTGTTTGATCACTTTAATCAAGGAGATGCTTACTCCATTTCAAAAGCAAGGATTTATGTCCCAAAAAACTGAAGCACTTGCATTTTTAATTAGCACTATGTAACACTTATACCATTATTCACAACATGATCATTTTGAATTCATCAAGTAAATTAGTCTTTTTGATAGTGTCCATTCCTGCCACATAAATATTGACTTTTCTGTTAGCCGATTTTCTTTTTTAGAGAAATGTTATTGTACAAAGAATATAATAATTTTCTTGTATCTACTCATCTCTACTAATGAGAATAACCAATGGCAACTGATTATACTCAGTACAGGAAACCTGGATTGCATGTCATTTGCCCGGACTCCTTGTAGCAGCACAGCGCAGGTGCTCCTTTAGAGTTACCCAGCTGTGGCTGCTACATGGTCAGATGCTGCTTGTTTGGTATCATCGGTATTAACACACACAGATGGTATTCCTCCTATTCTGCAATGCTTTTTTTGATGTAAACCATATGCCAATTAACATCTCATCAATTACCTTGCTACCATCAGCCTATATTTGCCATTTTTACTTAATCTTTTAATATAATACACTCCCAACAAAGAGGGTTTGGGTCAGCAGAGCAGCTCTGCTGTGATTGCACTTGACGGACCCCACAGAACAGTGCTGCTGTTAGAAAAAGGTGACTGCCTTGGCTACGGTGATAATCATTATGGTGTCAGGCAATGAATTTCCTACTCCTTTCAGTTTAAAAAAGTTTAAGATGTGGTCCTCTGCCCTATCTACTTTAACCTCTGAATTGGTGGTTAAGATAATCTTGAAGGGCTGCAGCCAGGAATACAGGAATACAGGGGCTAAGAAGCATATTGAACCCAACACCTTTTGAATGTACACAAGAAGTAGGCAACACCACCAAATAGTTATCCTTTCAAAGAAAAGGGTGAGCCTTGCCCCATTGTTAATGAATTATCATAGATACCTGCCCTGAGGAGAGGGCTACACACAGGGTAACCAGATCAGACAGAAGGGCCTCTGCATAGGCATTTGTAAGGACCCTTGCTTTGGAGTCTCGAGGCAGGACTTCAACACACAGCCCTCTTCCCAGCCCTTCTGGATAGCCAGTTTTAAACAACCCCTTGGTCAGTGCTTTAGCCATTTGGGTCTCTTTCTGACATGCCAGACCGTTCTTACACGACGATTCTTGCAACGGTGTACCTAACTGTGCTTCGGATTCCTTTGTCAGGAACAAAATCCAAATTACAGCATTACACTATCTCAATATAGCACATCAATATTTAAGTCCTTTATTGGGTCTGTTTCAAATTTAGAGACATCTGGCTTAAAAGGGAGCCGATTCTACTTCTGGTATAATGCTATCAGCTTCCACAGAGAGCAGCTGTTCCATTTTATTCCAGTCATCTCCAAATTTTTCCTAAATAGCTGTCTAATTCCTAGATCCTTTTGTCATCTCATCTCAGATGTTGGTGAATGAAGGAACAGCTGTGATATCTGTGTGCCTTTGCATTTAGCACCTACTCCAGACACGTAGAGAAAACACTCTTTAACATGAAAGGCAAAAGATAATACAAATTACTAGTGCTGCTGAGGCTGCAGAAACTCTTAGCAACTGGTACACTGGAGCGTGGTGGTAAAAGGGGTTGGACAAATGAAACATCCTGGGGGAAAATCTGGATTCCGGTTCTATCCCAATTATTCTCCATGAAACCTCAAAGAGAAGAAAAGGGAACCCTCAAGCTCCACCTACAGTCAAGGCAGAAGTTATCTCGTATGGCAAATGATTGCCCGGTGTCTTGCAAGCACTGGTATAGAACAGCTGTCATACACCTGAAGGGTCACTCCTCATTTTTTTAAAAAATGGGAATATAGGTTCAAGACAGTATTCAAGCCGTGGATCCCAAAGCGATGAATGTGTCAGGAGGGCTGGGCTTTCAGATTTTCATTTGCACCATTTCCCTGTTCGTTTTATGCAGTCCTCCAACTCTTGGTGACTCCACACCCCACCTGCCTCAATTTTAAAACTAGGTTCCCCTAGACCTGTGTACCTGATCTAGCTATCTAAATCTAGGTCTATTGTGAGTGGTGAGAACTTACAGAAAAAATAGTGCTTTAAATTTATCTTTTGTAGGCTGATGTACTCTGTTATATGTCCCTCCCCACTAAGGTTTGCTCTCCTTTGTGTATCTCAGCCAGATAAGCCAGAGGGCTAGTCAGTCACAGGATACTATTACTGTGTGCCGCTGATCACCTTGATTAGGCTCTGAATCTCAGACTCTGACTTTGTTGTTAGAGTCCAGTTATTAGAAAAACCTTGAGAGGCTTTCATAGCTAACAAATGCTTTTCCTTCATATAATTTTTACTATGAGGAAGCCTATCCCCATCCTTGAAACCTTACTACAGTTCATTCCTGCATTCCCTTTGTCTGCTTTAACTGTCTCCTTGAACGCTTTCAGACTTGAAGTCCTTCTCATCTTGACTGTTGCTCATGCTCTCTCAGAGCCTTCCCAGTAAGTGCACTGCATGTCAAGTGGCGTGTATTCTATAATCAAGAAGGTGCACCTTATCAGTCACTTTCCTTAGCCTTTGTGGCATTTTAAAAATCAAATGAAAACTTTTCCTCCTTCTCTTAAGGATCTCCCCAGTGGACTCTGACCTCACTTATAAACTCTCCTCCATGCTTATCCTACACCTCTGATCTTGCCCTCCCCTCTATCTCCTCTATTTGCAGCATACCGCATATCCTGAAGACTTTCTCCCTCCCTATCTGAGCCCCTGGTTTATGTTAGAAACCTGCTTTACAATTTAACCTTTGACACTGACACACATTATACTTCCCCTTTTGTCTCTCATCATGCAAGTCCCCTCTCACTAGCTTGTTCCTGAAAGTTTCCATAGCTAACTAAGGAGCTGTTAAATTCCACCCTACTACTCTGCCCCTTGCTGTATGCATGCAGTGCCAGAAATTTTCTGCTGGTGTAAGACTCCTGTGCAACACCGTAATGTATGTTGCTGTACACATACAACAGAAGAGTATGATGTAAAATATATCTATAACAAATTACGGATTTTTTTTCTTGTTGCTCAGATAATTTTGTCCTGTTTTCTCCTCTTCATTAACCAGAGTGAAAATGATAGCATGGGATAGTAGATCCTCCTACTATGGCTACCAGAATGATCTGAATAGATCATCGTGCTGGAACAGATGACATTCACATAGCATATCTGTATGAATTCTACATACTTCTGCAGAAAAAAAAAAGCTACAGCATTTTCAGATCAGGAAAATGTATTTCTCTGCAGCAGCTCTTCAATTTTAAGGAAACACAAGCTCTGTTTACTTTATTAGACTTCCATGATACGCTACATGGTGTACCCAGCTTTATTTTAAAACTCAACAGAGAGCCAACGCAAAAGTCCTTTTGGTCCAATGGTTATTTCTTAACCCGTTTCCCCCTCTATTTCGAGTTTTAGTGAGAGTTTGGGATATGCAATAAACATAAAGTGGCTTTTTTACAACACGGTGATTTCGCACCTTAAAAATCTGACAGTGAACTCTAAAACATAATTAGGCAAGCTCTTACGCAGTCTGCAGGAAGACAAGCAGCTAATTTCAGAGAGGTGTTATGATCCTGATGCAAGGAGTCATTCCTGATCTAATGTAAGAATAGCCACACTGGGTCCTGGTGTGGTCTGGCCAGCCCTGAGGTATGGTCCCCGCAGAGACCTATGCGCAGATTTATGTCCCTGCTCATGGCAGGGGGGTTGGAACCAGATGTTCTTTAAGGTCCCTTCCAACCCAAATCATTCTATGATTCTATGATTCTATGTCACTGTAACTTGCATGCATGCTTCAGCATTGAATCTCAGAGTTTTCACTTCCACAAGGACAATATTTCTGTTATTAAACAGTCTTTCTATGATTTAGAATACAAAATGAGCATCATTTATGTATTTATTGACTTCTGTGCAGACCCAATTAGAATGAAAAGCAGAGAAAATATTATCCAAGGAAACTTGAGTTGTAAAGTAATCCTGATGAGGAAAATATTCCAGTTTCAAGCTCTGTGTTTTAAAAGGACAAATAGATTTGAGTAGCATTTTTAAAAATATAATTGTTTATCCTGTGCGAAAGTAAAGTTCTTTTTATTTTTTTGTTTCTTCTTGGATTTTGTTTTAAGGATAAAATAGGAATTGCGAGAGATAATTACTGACAAATAGTTCTGCTTTTGTGAAATTATTATCCGATTGCATTTCTCTCTCTCTGGTGTTGATTCACTAATGTGTCACGTAGCGACAAAATGCCCCAGCTCAGAGAACAACTGGACTCGTTCAAGCCACGTACAATTGAACTGCCTCCTGTGAATAACTAGTGGGCTTTGGAGATGCTTTCCAGAACAGTCTATTCAGAGCCATTGCAAAGCCTGTATAATCATAGATTGAAAAAAATCAACATCGCCATTCTTGCCAGTAACAGCAGATGCCATGTAGGGCAGGGCAGCCAAATTCAAGGGGCACAGGCAGACGAGCCCTTGCTGTCTCAGCAGCAGGGATTCAGGACAAAGCTGGAAGGTGGAGCTGTCTGCTGCCCTCCTCTGCCAGAGTCAACTCAGCTCATAGCAGGAGCAGCAGAAGGGTCCACGTGCGGTCCATCAAACTAGTGCACAACAGCCTGTGACCTCTTTTTCCTCTACGGCCAATAAATAGCTCGTTCTTTACATCTTCTTGACTCAGAAGATGGTAACTAGTTGTGATGGTTTACTGCAGTTTCTGGTCCTTGACAAGATTTGGAAGAGGAGCTTGCAGTCAGGTGCAAGAGAGCTGCTGCCTCCTCAGATTCAATATAGGCCACAGCCACCTCCATTTTTCTTTTCCTACAAATTTACTGTATCAGTACCATCTCCGCTACCTCCAAAATCGTCCCTTCTCCTTAGTTTTTAAACCACTGCTTCCACAGAGGCATTAATGGCAACAGAGAAGCAGAAAAGGAAATACGTGCTGACACACAGCACTAAGTCACAGACAAAACACAGACTTAGCGAAATAACAGCATTTAAGATTTGAACATACAGGTACCAGATGCATGCAGTCACTAGAAAACTATGACTACTGAAGTAGGGTTTCAATAATTATGAAATTGTAAAGAATCCTACTAAAGTTCTGAAACAAAGACATAATGTTTACTTGTTTTCCTTTGTAAAGCTGATCGTATTTTAACTTCATCATTTTATACTAGACATCTTACTTCAAAAAGGTAAACTGATACAATTTCCTGGGATGAGGCAGAAGTGTTAAATGAAGTTAAATGAATAAATGAATTTCCCTATTGAAAATCTGTTATGGGTTTGCGTGGCAGGGTTTTGGTAGTGGGGGGACTATAGGGGTGGCTTCTGTGAGAAGCTGCCAGAAGCTTCCCCAGTGTCTGGTAAAGCCAGTGCCAGCCGGCTCTAAGACGGACCTGCTGCTGGCCAAGGCCAAGCCAATCAGCGATGGTGGTAGCGCCTCTGGGATAATGTATTTCAGAAGGGGAAAAAAACTGTGGTGAAATGGCAGTTGAGACAGAGGAGTGAGATGAAGTGAGAGAAATAACTCTGCAGACACCAAGGTCAGTTAAGAAGGAGGGGGGAGGAGGTGCTCGAGACACCAGAGCAGAGAGTTTTCCCTTGCAGCTCATGATGAAGACCATGGTGAGGCAGGCTGTGCCCCTGCAGCCCATGGAGGTCCACGATGGAGCAGATCTCCACCTGTAGCCCATGGAAGGGACACCACAGTGGAGCAGGTGGATGTCTGAAGGAGGCTGTGACCCCGTGGGGAGCCCACGCTGGAGCAGGCACCTGCCAGGACCTGTGGACCCGTGGAGGGAGAAGCCCATGCTGGAGCAGGTTTGCTGGCAGAACTTGTGACCCCATGGGGGACCCACACTGGAGCAGCCTGTTCCTGAAGGACTGCACCCTGTGGGAGGGAGCCACGCTGGGGCAGTTCGTGAAGAGCTGCAGCCCATGGGAAGGACCCACGTTGGAGAAGTTTGTGGAGAACTGTCTCCCATGGGAGGGACCTCACACTGGAGCAGGGAAAGAGTGTGAAAAGTCCTCCCCCTGAGGAGGAAGGAGTGGCAGAGAGAGTGTGTAATTAACTGACTGTAACCCCCATTCCGTGTACCCCTGTGCCGCTCGGGGGGAGGAGGGAGAGAATTTGGGAGTGAAGTTGAGCCCCGGAAGAAGGGAGGGGTGGGGGGAAGGTGTTTTGAGATCTGGTTTTATTTCTCACTATCTTACTCTGATTTGATTGGTGATGAATTAAACTCACTTTTCTCCCCAAATTCAGTCTGTTTTGTCCGTGAGGGTAACTGGTGAGTGATCTCTCCCTGTCCTTGTCTCGACCCTCCAGCCTTTCAACATATTTCCTCTCCCCTGTCCAGCTGAGGAGGGGGAGTGATAGAGCGGTTTTGGTGGGCACCTGACATTTATCCAGGCCAAACCAAACCCAAATTCCATCCTTAACTTAATGGAAATAATGAAGGTCGTAGATTTTTTTGTTTGTTTGTTTCAATTATAGCACTCTATTGCAATGCAACAAAGGCAGAGATATCTAAGCGTAACACTGAGATTATGCATTGTATAGAAAGATTTAGGTGGGATTATTTTTGAAACTTCACCTTCTTCCCACGGTATTCAACCTATTTACTCAACAGCAGGACAGTTTTCCAGGCGATAGGTATACTAAATACACACTTACTATGAGAGTGAAAATGGTATTGTCATTAGCTGGGAATTAATTTCTGAAGTAGTGAAACTTATTATGATACTCTTCAGATATGAGTCTGTCCAATTCTGAACTCCTGAGTTACTGCAATTTATGACATCAGTCACAAAATCCATGTGGCTCTTGCAGTGGACGTGAATAAAAGCTTTATCAATATTTTTGTTTTGCAGTGTTTCCTCATGTTCACATTTACATGAAGTGTAATTTAAGGGTTTTGTGCTTTTGTGTCGTATTTCAATGCATTCACCAACAGAATGGTTTCCCTGTAAAATGCTAACACCCGTGTGGCAACTGTTCTACAGCATTTCATGTGTTACATTGTATAGAACAATTAGAAAAGCCTATTTGTTCTACTACAAAATCTTTTCACTGCAGAAAGAAGGCAAATTGGTTAAGCTTTTGTGATTTCTGCCATTAAACTTGCTCCTATCAAAGTCTGCTAAATAAAACATGTCAGTCTTTCAACGCGAATGAGTTTTGGTCCAATAATCACAACACATCCCCGGTGGCACATGCTGGAAATGTTTGGAACCAAAAATCACCCAAACCTTTTGAAGATTACTATTTTCCCTAGGTTTACTGCACTAAAGATTAAGAAGTGAGATGTTGTTGATAAGTGTATTTTACTAAGACTAGGAAGAAAAAAGTTTGAGAAATAAACTTCTCTTACTTCAGACTGAATTTTCTGAACCTGTTTCAATATTATCAAGAAAACAAAGCCCACTGCTTAGCTACCGCAGGATCTGTTCCCCAGAAATGACAAGAGGAGAGGCTTAGAATTTAGAAATGAACACATGGGTTGATTACCACTGCTACATCAATAATCTTTAAAACTCACATTTAAACCCTAGTTTTAAATTCAGATGTTAGTTTTGGGACCTGAAGGGAAAAATTTAAATTATCTTTGTTTTGTGAGTTTAACCACACAAAGTTATTTCAAAACCAGTCTAGTAGGAGCAAATTTATGCAATTTAAATACAGTTTAAACCATATAATCTATTGCAAGGTTCTGAAGCAATATTCTATGTTTATGTAAAAATTATTCCAAATCCCTCAACTATCACACTATTAGAGAAACTTAATGCCTTACAATGTCTCCAGGGAATACTTAATTATTCCCTCCAAGTAAATAACCACACTTTTTCTTACAGAATACCCTCTACCAGAACAATCCTTCCCTTCCCAAGGGCATGTTTTTTGGTCTCACCCTACCGAAGGTCTTTGTCTTCAATTCGATGGGCATTTATGGTCTTTACCATGAATACCCTTTTTATTTTCTGAGGCCCTTGAGGAGCTGCAGTGTTGCATTTCCTCTGTGTACACACCCCGCTGACTGGTAGTGAGAATTGCCCCTTCTTAACATTAATTATCAGAGCTCTGCTTAAAATACGTCATCACCAGATTAAGTTAATAGGAGACAAGATGTATCTCTCATTTCTTATTTCACACAGAACACGAAATATGTTATTAACACATTTTTAATTGCATACCCTCCTATAACAGGTTTACAACCCACCAGATGAAACTCCTACAAACAGTTCCAGTACTTTAAATTCCCATATTTTTTCATAAATGCCTTGGAGAATGATTGAAATATTAACTAGAAAATACCAGGGCTGAAAAAGACTATACAATTGATACAAGAGCAAAGGATCAAAGCACACATCAAAATAAAATTAAAATTGTGATCTCTCACTCATATCAAAATGCTACTGCATGCATAATTTCGTGAAACTCCTATTTAATTTCACTGCATTTTTATGCATTTGGTAAATCTACCACGGAAAAGCAATAAATCAGAACATTTTACCTGAATGTTTCCAATAAACTTGTCATATAAAGTCAGGAATAATACAGCTGGAGAACGTCACAGAATTGTTTCAAAGCTTGATATTGTGTCAGGCCAAGTCTCCAGATTTATTTGTTCTCTTGGAGGGAAAAATGTATATTGTTCAGGGTTTCTCAAAAAGCATAAACAAGCAAGTGTGCTTGCATAATAATAGAAAAATGTAGTTAGTGTATTCATCAGTTTGGGCTCCCATGACATTTCTTTAAAGTAAAACCACATCTATTGACAGTTGCCCTTTGCAAATTAACACTGTTGCAAAATGGTAATTAGGAACAGCATTATCTTTTTTTAATCACATATAGTAAAAGCAGCATAGTTATGTGCAATCCAAATAAGCCATCAACAGCTGGGCAGAAGAAAATTATAGCAGGTTGGAATAAAAGGACAGAGGAGGATTTCCACGGAAGCTTGCTTTCTGGACCAGTTTTATTTAAGAATGAAAGTATTTTCCACAGGTAATGGAAGATGTTAACGAAATCAGTGGAAAACAGACACAAAGTTGGGAAGCATTGTCAAAACAGAAGAACGTACCAAAATGAGTAGAACAGAGAAGGCTGTACACTTGGGAATAATAAGTTAAAAAGGAAGCTAATCTGCTGACAATTGCAGAGGAGGGGTACATTAAGAGAGATTGAATCCATTATAGGAAAAGTGAACCACCAATGGGACACTTACTTGGAAAAGCCAACTTGTATTGGAGAAAGTATTGCTAGCAGAAAAGAGCAGTATAAAGAACCTGGTGAAACCACATTTGGAGTCCTGTGTACATATCACACCACGTATGTTCAAGAAAGATGAGCTCCAGCTACATAAGTGAAAATAAAGAATAAAGGCTGGCAGGGTGACAGGAGGGACCATTTCCTTCTTTCCTGCTAGAGGTCAATGTCTCTATTATTACAGGCTTATCTTAAAGTATATCCCCCCGCCAAAAAAAAAAAAGGGCAGATTTTGCACTTGGCTCAAAGGGAAATGATGTTTTCCAATGGTCACTATCTCTGCTGAGTGAACTGATCTTGACTTAGCCTCTGGGAAAGCCCTGTTTCTGGTTCACAGAGCGCTCCCCGCTGCCCAAGCTAAGTCACAGAATCACAGGTTGGAATAGACCTCCAAGATCATCAAGTCCAACCATCCACACAACACCACCATTCTTACTAAACCACGTGCCAGTGCCACATCTACATGTTTTTTGAACACCTCCAGGGATGGGGACTCAGTCACTTCCCTAGGCAGCCTGTTTCAATGTCTGACCACTCTTTCAGTAAAGAAATTGTTCCCAATATCCAATCTAAACCTCCCCTGCCGCAACTTGAGGCCATTGTCTCTCGTTTTATTGCTAGTTACCTGGGAGAAGAGACCAACATCTGCCTCACTACAACCTCCTTTCAGGTAGTTGTAGACAGTGATAAGGTCCCCCCTCAGCCTCCTCTTCTCCAGACTAAACAACTCCAGCTCCCTCAGCCGCTCCTCATAAGACTTGTTCTCTAGACCCCTCACCAGCCTCATTGCCCTTCTCTGGACACGCTCCAGCAACTCAATGTCTTTCCTGTAGTTAGGGGCCCAAAACTAAACACTGTACTCAAGGTGCAACCTCACCAGTGGGCACAATTACCTCCCTACTCCTGCTGGCCACACTATTCCTGACACAAGCCAGGATACTGTTGGCCGCCTTGGCCACCTGGCCACACTGCTGGCTCATGTTCAGCCCCCTGTCGACCAGCACCCCAAGGTCCTTTTC
>Ga0065711_1049048_pt1 | contig 11501 bp, 2 predicted proteins | sample Hoacrofraction12_FD_59098 | JGI IMG/M metagenome (GOLD analysis project Ga0065711, IMG submission 59098) | Hoatzin crop microbial communities from Cojedes, Venezuela - Epithelial fraction 12 v2 (version 2) | ecosystem: Host-associated > Birds > Digestive system > Esophagus > Crop | place... | reverse complement strand
CCCCCCCGCAAATTCTCTGTCTTCACCTAATTAAGGGCTATTGTTACATTCCTCTCTTCCTTCCTTATAAGAAGGAACCACAGCTCTCAGGGATATTCTCTCCATGTCAATGGAGCCATGACAGCCTTGATATGAGCAGCTGGCCAGAGTGACACACATATGAAGAACTGTGTTTTCTCCTCACGTGAAGTTCCTAACTCATTTGAAAGGAGGAGTAGAATGAACAGTTGGATCCTACGTGCCCAAAGATCATGGGATCAAGTTCTGCTCTTTCCTTCCATCTTCTCTAGAGACACAGTACTCCATGGAAACCAATCAAAGCTCTCATTTCTACCGTCTTTCCCTCTTTATCCAAATTAATCCCTGCTCTGACAGCAGTGATGCTACGTTAAATATCTTGCATTGATTTTATTACCCCTTTTTATTAGTCTCATCTGGGTTCAGATGAAGGAGTTCTTCACCTGAAATATTCTCATGGTATCTGTAAGCCACCTTTTTCTGTTAGTGGGCTAAAGACTCACTGGAGCTGGGTAAGAACAATAAAATTATTTAAATGAGCTTTGAAAGTGAAATTTTGAAACATGGAGTTTTCTTACTGTAAAATGTTCAGGGTGTTTTACAAGTGGCTTGAAAAAAATGAGACAAAGATTTAAAGTCAGTGAGGGCAAAATGCTTCATCTGTATGTCTAGACTCAGAGGTTGTCGGCAGGCCATTGCCTTGCAGTATAAGGATGGGTGGTATTTACGCTAAAGTAGAGTTTCACAGAATCATAGAATAAACCATAGAGTGCTTTGGGTTGGAAGGAACCTTATAGATCATCCAGTTCCAACCCCCCTGCCATGGGCAGGGACACCTTCCAGCAGACCAGATTGCTCAAAGCCCCGTCCAGCCTGGCCTTGGACACTGCCAGGGAGGGGGCAGCCACAGCTTCTCTGGGCAACCTGTGCCAGTGCCTCACCACATCTAGTTTCTGCCTACTAAATTGCACAACTGAAGATGTCAGTCTTGATTTCAGTGTATGCGTGCTCAGGAAAGTCACGCAGCCTCTCCAGTTGTGGTTCCAGGTACGATCCAACAGAAGACTCAGTTTTCCAATTTAAGAGGCTGGCTGCAATGCGCTGCCGCTCTTCTGGCCTACGTGCCAGGCTTTCTTCCCTGTGGAAAACGTGGCAGGAGGCCCAAGGGGGTGAGAAGTGTCCTGAAACATTCTTCTCCTCCCTCCCCTGCAAGGCCTCAGCTCCCTGCGCTGAAGGCCAGCTCTGCACCGAAAAGCCCCCACCCCCTGGCCTGCGCCTGGCCCCGCTCCTCCCGCCGCTTCCAAGGGAGGAGGCATCCCTCCAGGGCCGGGGCGGCAGGGATGGCTGGTGCCCCGTCCTGGGGCTGGAGCAGGGTAGGGCAGTGTGTGCTGGGTGAGAAGCTGGGTTGCCACGTTAAGGAGCTGCAGGAATCGGGCAGCAAACTGCACGGTGTCAGGGAAGGTGGAAAGAGCTGGATGGAGTCTTGACGGAAACCCTTCAGAGGAGGGAGCCTCAACCCCCAAACTGCACAGAAGGAGGGGTGGCTGGAGACCCAGGCCCCCTCTGGGGTAAATGAGGGAGCCTGAAAGCATGATACTTCTGGCAAGAGGAGGCAGGTTCTTCTCCACCTGCAGATCTATCTGCAGAATGGTTGTAATGCCCTGGTAGCAGACAAGGGGGGCTGAAGCTGTGCTATCCACTTGTTAGACCAAATCAAGAATATTTTATCCAGTTTGAGCAGTATGAGACAGACATTAATAAGTGGGAGCCCATCAGAGGCCTGCTGAGATGACCAGGTGGTGGAAGCACTTGCTTTGTGAGGAGAGACTGAGGGTACTACCTTCTTCAGCATGGATAAGAGACAGCTCTGGGGCACCCATGTAGTATGTATGAGGAAATGGAGCCAGACATCTTACAGTGGCATAAACAGGCGTAAGTTGAAATAAGAGGTTAAGAGTAGGTAGAAGTAACAACCTTTTCATCCTGAGGACAGTCAGGCAGCAGAAGTGGCTGCTCAGAGAGGCTGTGCAGCCTTCATCCTTGGGGGTTTTCAGGACTTAGCTAGACCAAGCAGGTCTGACCTCAGAGCTGACCCTGCTTTGGACAGGAGGTTGGATAGGCGCTCTCCTGAGGTACCTTCCAACCTGATTTTTCCTGTGATTCTTGTGTCTCCTGCTATTCTGGTGAACTGCTACCTTTTCCTCACCATATCAAATTAAAAGGGAATGATAAATTAAAAGAATAAATAGTTTACTTTGAAGAAAGGATGTGGCAAGAAGGGGGGATTGAGTATGTCCTATAATTTGGCTTGCTTATTGATGGAATCTGCTATTTTTCTTTTGAATCTTTGTGATTGCATTAGAGAGCTGGGGAAAAAAAGTAAAAAGAAAATGTGAATAATTTGATTTTGTTCCTTAGCACATGTTCAAACAGCTTTTTATATGTGTCTTCCTAGATACGGTTTGTACAAATTGGCTGAAGTCCTTTGGAATTTTTTATGAATTAAGCCAGAAGTAAGTGGTATCTTATCTTATTTTGTGCTTTGTTACGTGTGGTGGCAGATAGAGGAAGCCTATTTGGCACGTGGTCAGTGTTCAGCATGCTTAACTTTTTTGTAGTCGTCTTGTTTTTTAAGATTCTCCCCTTACTCTTAGCTGTCATCATTTCTGCTACTTTGGTCGAAAAATGAGATGGTTCAGCCCCCCTTTTATTTAGTCAGATACATCTGGGTATTTAATTTTCTAAAGAAGAAAGAGAAAGCACCAAGAATGAAGTACAGATGACAGACGTTTATGTGGCTAAGCTTTCAGTTTGGTTTAAATAACACAGCAAGGAGTAGGAAGGAATGTAACCTTTTAAGTTCTTCTTTGTTTACAGATATGAAGAGAGAGAACAGTAAATAAGTCCGAGTTATAGCATGCCTTTTAAAAAATCACATGATATATCACCACCATATGGAAGCTTGCATGCCCTTTCCCATAGCAATATGCCACTGAGAAGGGATTTATAGGCTGCTAGCTCGTAATAGAGTGATATTTATGATGGGTTACCAACTTTGTCTGTAACTATTCCTAACATTCCCTTTGGAATGTCACCCATGGCTAGCCAAGGATGGCACCAGTCATGCTGCTTCACAGTTCTTCAGCATCTCAGTCCTTAAGAAGATTCCCAGTTTGCTGAGCACAGGAGTCCAGTTAGCACAGGAGTAATTCAAATCCTGCAAGGAATCATAGCACTTTTGTGAATCAGGAGTTGTTGCATATTTACTTCAATGCCTTTTTCTGGGAAACGTGAACTGTAAACAATTTCTCTGTATTGTAAGCACTAGAAGAAAATAAGGTGAGGTGGGACTGGATGAAGGCCTTGGCAGCTGGATAGTGAAGGGCATATAATCTAGCGGCAGATGTTTGGAGTGTACTTTATGCTTTTTAGGTCTGCTGTAGCATTTGATTTAAAATTCAAAATGTCAGTGCCCACTGGCGGTGAGATAAAGTATTTAGTGTCACTGCTTTTTGATAACAACTAATTTTGACAAATTGATCACTGCGTATTTGCCAAGAAAGTTATTAGGACTCGGTTGAGGAGCCAAGAGCAAATCTATTCCTTTCATGACACAATGTCCAAATGATTTAGGTTTTTTTTACTTGTGTGTTAATGGTTAAGTCATGTCTTGGATTACAGGAAATTATGCTTTTGCTATCAAGCTTTCAAATTACAATTCTATTTCTTAGCTAACAAAATTATCTCTGATAAAGAACATGTGATGGTTTAAAGAAGAACCAAGGACAAGGATCTGAAATGCAGCAGCTGAAACTTGAAATAAAAGTAAAGTTATAACAGTTTAAATACATTGTTTGTACAATGCAGATATAGTAAATCAGTTCTGTAAAAATAAATGACAAGAAATACTGCCCCAGTTTTCTTTCTGACGTGGGCTTTGTAAGAGCTAGTGGGATGTTTCCTCTCACTAGACATTATGTTACAGGATCCAAATTTTCTGGTTTTAAGATGCGTCTCCAATATTGGTGCTTTTAGGTTTTTTGATTCTTTTAGGCCTCATTCTGCAACATACTCAACTTTCTGCCTATAATTAGACTGGTGTCTACAAAATACATCTAACTTGAAGCCTGTGTGTAAGTATTAAGAGTCAGTTTCAACTCTGAGTTTTGGTAAAGGGATTGGGAAAGGGACAAAAACATAAAGTGAATACGTTAAATGCCTAAGACTAAACTGCAGGTTCTCCTTTTTTAGCTACTGCCTAAGGTCGTTAGAGCCTAATGCTATAAACAAAACCTTGTTAGCGTGTAAGCTTTTATGCCTCTAATGCTTTTATGTGCTATGTAGACTCCTGTGTGAAAAATTTGGTACAATCTTGGTTATATATAATAACTGTTTAGTAAATTAGTTACTTTTTGTGCTTAAGCTAGAACAAGGCCACCTTTAGAAAATACGAAACTGTCAGCTAAATTACATGCTTGTCCCAGTCCTCCTTTGTTATGTGAGTCTAGATTTAGATTAAGTCTCCTCAACCTACTTAAGTTTAAGTGAATGTAAAATATACCTAGGTGTGTAGGTCAGAAAGCTGGGTTTGCAGGAGATGGTAATGTTCTGGGTGATAAAACTAGAAAAGTAGACAAGTGTGAGAGGTCAGAGTGTTTTCATCTGTGCCTGAAAACTTTTCTGGTTCTCTGAGTTTGTCAAGTGGGCTTTAAGATACACATCAGTCTCTACCGAACATGATTCCTAGCTTTCTAATGAGAACCAGTTTCAACTGTAAAATAATCAGGCTAAATTAACATTGTATATCTTTTATGATGATGATGGTTTCTGTGATGGTGAAAACGCTGCTTAAGAATCTCATGGGTGCGGGAGCAATTCCCCTGAAGTGGAGAAGTTTGTACGTGACTGCATTTGGCCTATCTTTTTGATAGGATATAGGATCTACTTTTTGGGTTTGCAGTTTTACGCCTTTTTTTCCCTATACCAAGAGTTGGTACTCTTATTGTTTTCCTTACCACACTTGTTCTTCAGGCAAATATAGATGGAAAAATAATTAACATTCTTTTGGCTTCTAATTGTTTCTGCATTTTAAGTTTGGTCATGATGTACTAAGTGATGGTAATACTTGCAAATACTGGAGAGACCTCTTATTGGTAACTGTTGAGGGTGGGAGAGGGAAATGGGGAGAGTTCCTTCTGAAGCATTTCAGCAGGAAAAGAGATAAAGATCACTTCATTCACAAATGGGAGAATAGCAGGGAAGAAGGATTTTGCATATCAAGAAAGCTATAAATGGTCATTTGAGGTAGATGTGTATATAGAAGAAATTGGAAAGAATCATATGTGTAATATTTATTTTATATAGAGTAAGGCAAATTAATCAGCAACAAAATAAGCTAGATGACTGCCATTTTGTATACATACATTTCAAAGCTAGAACTCTTGATGAAGCCCTTTTGGCTTTATGAATAAAAGTTTACAACTTACTCAGTGGCATCAGGACAGAAGGCCAAGTGTGGTGGCAGTGCAGTGAATTGCTTTATATGGCAGAAAATAAAGCTCTAACTGTAAGGAGCATTTTCAGAGACCCATGCAAGGAGAAGCTACCTAGTCTGTGATCTGATGAAGGAAGGATGATTATGTGGCTGTGTAGCATTTGCTGAGCAAAACTTTTTGACCTAAATTAAGCAGCTGTGAAGGAAGTCAGTATATTTCAGTGATCCAGAGTGCTGATTTAGCCATGAAAGGTAATTTCTGATGGCATTTCTGCTATTCCTGATGGATACCTATGCTTGCCAACAAAGACTCAAAACACTGTCATATAATTTTCTCCAGTTAGGAAAAGCCTGTGAAAACTCCGGTAGTGGTACCTGTTCAAAGACTGGGTTTTATTGGTGATTAGGGCATGTGAGCATTCATGGAGCCAGATTAATTTTAGCTTTCTTCTCAGTAGGGTTGTGGGTTTTGGTTTCCATGGCTTTCTGGGCAGGCTGGGCAGCCCTTGGATGTGTGAACTGGAAACAGTGCAAATGAGCCTGTAAATCTGGTTTGGGGCTCAGATTAAGCAATTCGGATGATTTTAATGTAGAGTCCAGTAACTGAAGAGTCTGAACTCAATCGCTGCGATACCATTAAAATGCTAATATATGTTCTGTGTGCTGCTGAGAAAGAGGGAATTTTCTTTTTTTTTGGAGTATTCTTCTATTCTTCTAGGGTCTAGTAAGACAAAATTTGGAAATCGCTCATGTCTATTTGGAACAAGCCTATTAGTTTTTATTATCAGTTTGTTTAATTTATATTTTTCCAGTGCTCTTTGGAAATTTCATTCTTACAGTGTATGGGAATGGTTAGTCTCAAACTCAGTCTAGACAGCCATGAGTGCATGTTTTGCCAGTTGGTGGTATTTACAGTGCACTCGTCAGAACATCACATGAATAATACTTTCTTTCAGACTTTCAATCTCTATTTGACTTGACCTATAGTGTTCTTGTTTTTGTACAGTGTTAGTAACCTCTGTTTTAGTAAGACAGGCAAACGTCTCACATTAATGCAGAGAGGTGTGTTTTTTCCCTAGAATTTCTAATTCAATCTACATGGTGGAGCTTAGCTTGGATTTAGAGGCTAAACTTTTGTGGGCTCATAAAGACTTATTTTAGCTTCACAACTGTACTTGTCATCAGAGATTGTCAGCCAATTTATCTTTAGGCAAATCTACTGTAGGGTATCACTACTGTCCTTCTTCATACAGCATGCTTCATGAGCTCTTACTGCTTTTCCTACAAAATGCATTTATGATTTTACAGCATATGCTGTATCTAATTTATCTCTTTCGTATGCATTCGGACTTTCTCATTTGGCTCTTCAACAGTTTCCTTCCTGTGTTTGCTAGGCTGTGATGAAGTAATGCCTTATTTTTCTAACCTGTGTTGGTGATGTATAGTTCCAAAAATAACTTTGTTCCTGTCTTATTTTCATTACCTTTTGATGTTCCATGCTGTGAAACTTCCCTTGGATATCTCCTGGAAGTAGCTTCACAGGACCTGTTTGTGGCAAGGGGTTCTTCTTGCTGTGCAATGAATGTAACCAGTAGTTGAATGTGCTTGGCCTTGCACTGCAGAAGGTCTCTTCTCCTCTCAGCTTTGTTTAACAGAATGTGATGTTGATGGTGTGCTATCTAGTGAATTGTTTAAGTCTCATCACTTCAGTTCCAAAAGGCCTCAGGCTATAGGCCGCAGACTTTGGTGAACAGTTAATTATAGGGTAGGAGAAAGTCAGATAGATAGACATCCTAGAATGTGTTTCAAAGCATGTCTCCTGCTTGTGCATGATATTACAGTCTTTGAGTATGTACGTAGATTGATGGATTTTCTTGTAGAGCTTAAGCATCTTTGTCTCAAGAAATACTGCCTGTGCTTGTGTTAGTGTTACCTGGCATTTTACCTGCTGGAGGCCTGTTCAAATTCAGGGAAGAGCTCCGTGAACAAGTTACTGCCTGCTTAGCTGCAGTATGAACAGTTCTGTGCTGTGAAGTGTGTAAGAGGTACTGTACCTCTCCTGCTTTGCAAGGTTTGCTCCTTTAAATGACTCTGCATTTTCCATGAGGTAAAAACATATGTATGACCAATTTTCACTGAGCAGCTTACATAGTAGCTTGGGTGTGTATGTCTGTGTCCCAGGTCTGTGAGCCTAACCCTCTTCCAGTTCAATCAAATTGCATGAATTTTGAAGCAGTCTTTAGAGTCGCGATTACATGCAGAAATGGCGTGGGCAGTAAAATGTTTCAGAATTAAAACCATAATTTTTGTGGTGGAGTAAACTATTTGCCAGACAGTTTATAGACAAGGCAGTTTCTTCCAGTGAGCAGGACACATGCAGTCATTATTAGTATCTGTATTTACATGTGCTATATTTACAGTGTTTGGTGACATCACCAAACACCGTAATATGAGTGATTTGTCGTGGTTTATGCAAATGTATGGTTTTATTGTTTTAATATTAAAGCTAGTAAGATTATAGAACTTCCAAGGGTGATAAGGTTCAAATGGCTTTATGTACCATTGCAAATGTGAATGCTCTTTTAACTTGTGGAAAATACAGTGCCTTCTGGAGTAAAAGCATAACTAAAGCAAATGTGGTAAACACATTAAATACCTCCAAAATTCTGCACATGTTGACTAAACAGAACTAACACAGCTTCTACGAATGCAGGTGGTGCCTTTGACTTCAATAAATTGCCAGTGAGTGTTAAGTTGTTAATTTCCGTGAGGATTTCTAGATTTCTCCGTGTGGTTTCAGTCGCATTGCAGTTATTTTTCTTTCTCTAAATGAGAGGTAGGGCACCAATTTGAAGTTAGTGTGTTGCAAAACTGAACTGAAAATCCTAGTTTTGGCTGTGCTGTACTATGATTGCCATTGCACAGCCTTTTTGCCTTGGAGAAATTGCTTTGATTCAATGGGAGGCTGATTACAGTCCTAAGCTGTGAATGCTCCCTGTAGCAGTTATGTTTTGGTACGGGAGGTCAGTGCTGATTCTACTAATGGTTGATATTTATCCCTTTTCAGCACAACTTTTAAGTATAAAATAGCATTGGATGATGATGACTAGTTGTATAGCTTTCAGTGTTTTAACTTGTTGCACACATTTTCACTGAAATATGGCAGGGACCAGGAATGAAAGGTCAGAATGCCGTGAAGAAGACTTGCCAGCTGAGGTTGCCTTCACTGGCTTTGGTTGGGTCAGCACACTGTCTTAGCACCCAGGAAATATAATTTTTCTCCTGCATCAAGCTTTGTGAAAGCCTTCCCTGACTTACAGATCCCCTGCTTCCCCTTGGATTCCCTATTTTGTGTTTAGGAATTTCTCACTTCCCAAACCTGAATGTCTGATAGTAAACTCTTTCACCAAAGCTTTAGGCAATTTATTTGGCATAAAAATGGTTCATTCAAATTAGTCATTGCTGCTAATGACTCTTTCTGTCCCTCCTGCTTACTGTGAAACTTCTCAGCAGAGGTGGAACAGCCAACAATTTTCGTAACTTTATAAATGATGCATGACCTTGTAGCCCAAGGCATGTTAATGACCTGAATATTTTTTCCCTGACTTCACTGTGCCTGCACTAAGCAATCCAGTGCAAGACTGTGATGCTGGAGATATCAGCTGGAAGGCAGTCTTCTCCATATCTCAGCCTGGAATGTCACTTTTGGAGGCTGACCTCATGAGAGCAGTTTCATACACAAAAGGGAATAAATAGGTGTAGCCAGACATTTACAGGTTGTATTTTCAGTCACATTGCTGCATTTTTTTCTGTTTCAGTAGATGAATCCAAATCAGGATGTTGCTCTCTCTAATTGTGTGGTTTTATTTTTCTCTATTATGTGTTGCTGTTACATGGGAGGACAAGCATCTTTTTGTATAATCTCTCAGCCCAGACAAACCTGTCAATCTTGAAAAATATTGTGTAGAAGGAAAATAATGTTGCATTCAGCTGCTAAGTGACCGCGAAATGTTGCTGCAGTACTAAAATCACAAAGCACTTTATAGACTGGAGTGATCTCAAAACTGGCTGTTGCCCCTTTTTGTTGAAGTCTGACAAGACATCTGAGAAGAGCTGAGAGCAGCAGTGTTACCCTGCAAAATACCGCTCACACTCCTTCTCTCAAAATTGTCTTGATACCCTCGGTTGAAGAATACTTTTGCAATGATACGAAATTTTCTAAGTTTTTGTGTACTTTCCACAGGACATCTCTTTTTGCTTTGGAGCTTTCTTGAAGCTGAGTCAGATAATGTCAATTTTCTGTGACTTTATGTCACAATGTTGTCATGCTGGTCTTCTCTTTCCTTTGCAGAAATGCATGTTTTTTGTGGTGAGGAATTCCAAGCATAAGTCTTTTTCCAATCATCTCAGAAGAATTCTGTGTTGTGTTGTTTCTCAAATGAACAGTTAGGCAATGGTGCCAGGTATGTTGCATTTCTTCATATCATTTTCCTCTTTTTTTGCCTTCTGTTGAGATAAATAGAAGGGGTGTTTTGGAATGGCAAATGCACTGTTCATTATTAGACCGTCATAGTTCCTTGGACTTAAGCTGTGCTTCTCTACTGGTGGGATTTCCATGCCACACAGGGTATAGTCACATACCCTCTTTTATTTTGAAGATCTTAACTGTAAACATGTGCGTTAACTGGACGTACATAGTGGCAGGGGTGTGCTTTCTAGAATGAGATCAAAGCACAGGCAGGGATTGTTTGAGGTGTGCTTATAGTAGGTTGGTGATTAATTTGTGTTTGTATGTAATAAAGCAGAGACTGCAACTGCAACAGCTCTAGTGTGACTGTTGATCCACTGAATATCGTTTAGACACCATGAGCTTAATGAAAGCATACTGGCTATTTATGATGTAGACAGCACTGTTTTGAGGCTTGTGGAGTGATGGAGTGATGGGAGGGGGTATTTTTACAAGGCATGTGGTCTGGCCTTTAGCTTCAACCTGAAGAATTACGTCCTCTGTGATCTGACTCGTAAGGCAATAGTGAGAGATCAGTGATATAAAGGGGAATGATATCACATGCACGGGGATGATTATCAGTAACTTTTCAACTTTTAAGAGGGTGTGGAAGAAGCATTTTTACTTACCTTTTGTGGCTGTTGCTGAGCAATGTAGAACAGTACATAGAGTCAGGCTCCAGTTTAGCACAACTATGATTTTTCATGTATTTGCATTCTAGTTGATAGATATTAACCTGTAGTTCTAATAGGATAGAAATTAGGTATGAGTGAGAGTCAGCAAAAAGGTTACACAACTTTGTAAGCAGTGCAGGTGATACTGATATACAGAAATTGTGATTACTTAGGTTGGGCTGGAAATTATGGTTCCCCAGATTTTTTGCAAAAGTCAATGGATACGTTGTACACGCAAGGTACCTAACTCAGCTGTTTAGCTAATCTTTTCTAGTGACTCATGCAAAATCCTGTCTCCAGGGGTCTTTGAAACCAGCTGCAGTGGTACGTTGTGTGTGAGAATCCTGCGTGTTTTCTGTTTGCTAATTTTAGGACATTTCTAATACATATCATATTGTAAGGGTGTGAGAAATACAGACAAATGCAGCAGGGTGAGATGAATAAAGATTGCACTGAAATGGAAATGGGAAAAGTAATTTGTATTATGATAGGTTTCTGAAAGCTTCTAACATTTTTCATGAACAAAAAGCTGTAGTATAAATTCAAAACTACGTATAAATATGTACATATGATAAAGGTACTTTTTATTTCAGAATATATCACATAGTCACAGAATGGTAGGGGTTGGAAGGGACCTCTGTGGGTCATCTAGCCCAACCCTCCTGCCGAAGCAGGGTCACCTACAGTAGGCTGCACAGGACCTTGTCCGGGTGGGTCTTGAATATCTCCAGAGAAGGAGAAGCCACAACCTCCCTGGGCAGCCTGTTCCAGTGCTCCGTCACCCTCAGAGGGAAGAAGTTCTTCCTCA
>Ga0065711_1049042_pt1 | contig 11501 bp, 7 predicted proteins | sample Hoacrofraction12_FD_59098 | JGI IMG/M metagenome (GOLD analysis project Ga0065711, IMG submission 59098) | Hoatzin crop microbial communities from Cojedes, Venezuela - Epithelial fraction 12 v2 (version 2) | ecosystem: Host-associated > Birds > Digestive system > Esophagus > Crop | place... | reverse complement strand
AGGGAACTTCAGGCTGGTGACCTTGATCCTTTGGAAGATGATGAAGAAGTTAATAATGGAAATCATGAACCAGGGGAAGTAATGCATGTCCAGCTTCATAAAATTCTGTGATGATATGAGTGGCTAATATGCTAGAGGGTCATGGTGCCAACCAGAAGGACCTTAACAGGCTGGAGAAATGGGCTGACAGGAATCTCACACAGTTCAACAAGGAGAATTCAAAAATCTTGCACCTAGAGAGGAACAACTCTATGCACCAGTACAAGCTGGGGCCACCCAGCTGGAGAGCAGCTTGGCAGAATAGGAACTGGAGGTCCTTCTGGACGCCAAGTTAAACATGAACCAAAAATGTGCCTTAGACGTAAAGATGGCTAATGCCATCCTGGGCTGCATTAGGAGTGTTGTCTGCATGTGGCAGGAGTTGATCCTTCCCGTCTACTCAGCACTGGTGAGGCCGCACCTGGAGTTTTGTGTCCAGCTTTGCTCTGCTCGGTATGAGTGAGACGTGGACATAGTGGAAAGAGTCCAACGAAGGGCCGTGAAGGTGATCAAGTGACTGGAGCATCTCTCATGTGAGGACAGGCTGACAGAGATGAGACTGTTCAGCCTGTAGAGGAGCAGGCTCATTGAGATCATGTTAATGTCTATAAACACTTGAAAGGAGGGTGTGAAGAGAAGGGAGCCAGGGTCTTTTCTACGGTGCTCAGTGATAGGGCCAGAGGTAATGGGCCCAAACGAAAACACAGGAGGTTCTGTCTAAACATCAGGAAACATTTTTTTACTGCGAGGATGACTGAGCACTTGCACAGGTTACCCATGGAGGCTTTTTAGTCTCCATCCTTGGAGATATTTAAAATCTCTCTGAACATGGTCCTGTGCAACAGGCTCTATGTGGCCCTGCTTGAGCAGGGGTTTTGGATGAGACAACCTCCCGAGGTCCCTTCTAACTCCAACTGTTCTCTAATCCTGTGGTATAGTTCAGAGATACCTTGTCCTGAAGACGGATTCAATGTAGTAAAGTCCCTAACCTCGTGTCTGCTGCTTTTAAACATGTGTGGTATCTTACTTTATTGTGCACTGTAGATACATAACAACATATATTCCTCTGTCCCATCCCTTTAGGGTACATTTGGCTACATTTTCCATTAGGAATCCATATAAATTTAGGTTGGGGTGGGGTTTTTTTTCAGTATTATGATACCCTTGTTGGAATGTGGTGAGGGTAGCCATTCATTTTTCTTTAATAAATACTTCTACATTTAAGTATTGTAAATTTGCTCTAAACTCAGTTCTTTACAGATTCAGCTATTCAGGTAGCAAACTGAATGTGAACAAGGGACCCATGAATAAGTAAATCTATGACCTACAGAAACAATTCTCCTGTGTTCGTATGTTCTCTATCCTAAATATATGTAGTGAGGAAGAACAGACATGCCAGGTAAGTACAGTGAAGCTGTATATTTTTACCAAGTCTCAGTCCAGCCTCTTACTCAGTTTCTGTCTTTATCTCAAAATGGTTCACAGATTTAAATAATGCATGGCAGTGATAGAAAATGTTATAAATTACCGAAGACACTGGGACTGCTAAAATAATCTGAGAAATTCAGACTGACACTATCGTCTGGTCTGCCCATGAAAGAACTAGCATCAAGATGTGGTCCTCAGGCTGCTGGGGACGTGTACAGGCTGTGTATTTCACCATGTACTTCTGCAACAAAATCCTGCATTTAGAGGAGAATTATTCTTAAATAATTATTGTCTTCTATTAACATTGCGTAATTGTGAACAGTAATGTAGATTTTAAAGAAGTTTATCTTGCTTACTATTTGCATGTATCTTCTGTTTCAGCAATTGCAGTTTGGTATGTGTATTAAGAACATTGTTAAATGTCCAAAACATTTCCAGTTACCTTTGTCTCCTGTCTCAGTGACTGCACCTCCTGCTGATCTGACTGCAGTCCCTGTTGGTTTGTTCTACTCAGAGCCATTTGAAATTTTGCTGCAAAGACAATTTTCCTGTCTCACTGCTTTGGTCAACTCCCTGCTCAGCTTTGCACTGTTTTCTTAGTGCTCCTTTACGGAATCAAATTAAGTTACTTGTTTCAATTTTAGAAGCTTTCCATGACCTTTTCCATTTTCTATAATGTTCTTACACCTGTCTTTTATCTCACGTTCACTCCCCAGCTCACTGAATTTTTGAGTAAGCACGTTTTTTCTAGTGCTGAGACATGCCCCTTACCGAGAAGATCCTCCTGTAATGTCATTTTTTTTTCTCATAATGTCTACAAAAGACATGGAAAATGAGAAGGTTGTGGTTGTTGTAATACAATGTCTATCATGCTGACCAGCTTTGTCTCATTGCCTTCTTGTAGTCTGCCATGTGTCTGTCCATATTTATTTGTTATCACACTGCATTGAAGCATGGATCCTTGTTTCATTCCTTGTTTGCAGATCATCTTGTGCAGTGAGGGTCTGTTTCAAAACTAGACTTTCTAGGCATTCTAGTACCCAAGAGTAACTTGTAGTGGGTCAGGAAAAAAAACGATGAATCATGCACCAAAAGCTTGCAATCTAAGCCTAAACCAAGAGACAGCAGATGGATACTGACAGACAGATGGTGTTGAGCAAAAATTAATATAAACAATTACCAATAGTATAAATAATACAAACACAAGGAACATGCATATAAATAATAATCACATATATGATATGTGTAAACAATAATGATAAATTGGAAAAATAGACATAGATGAAAGAAAAGTGTCAGTAAATTGAAAAATAGGCCATAAAGATACTATGACTTTTACTCTTCTCAGCTAGTTTTAGATTTAAAAATTTTATATGCTTTTTCTATGTTAGAATCTAGGTTTTCTCAATAAATAATAGGTTTTGAGGAATGTATCCGTATTACCTAAATCTGGATCTTTGACTTAGTTGCTTAAGTTACAAAATCAATCTTCTTAAACTTCTTTATTACAGAAAGGAGAAGCAGCACTTCAGAGGGCAATTCCTACAATATTAGGATGGGATATGTTCATCACTGTGGGAATCTATATAGAAAATTCAGATAAAGCTTCTAAAGTTAGATGAGGAAAATGAAGATGTGCATAAATTGGAGAAGATGTACGACATCTGTGAAATGTCTGATAATTGAAGAATTGTCAAGTCCCAACTAATCACCATAGTTCTGAAACTCCCTTTTCAGGAAGTAGCAACCCAGTAACAATAAGGCAGATTTCACAGGTCTTACAGGGCAGGACCTCAAAGACCCTGTTTTAGTTTTAAACCAAACAGACTTTAAACAAAAATTATCCTTGAAATACAGTGAAGCTCAGCAAATTAGTCTGTCCAGGACTTTCATCAAAAATTAATAAATCATTGTCACTGAGAATTTAACTTCCACTTACTTAGTAACTTGCATGATTTTTGATAGTGGCCTTCAGTACATATTCTTAAGTTTAATATGTTCATGTATTTGGAGGGGTGTTACATTGTTCTTTGTATTTTGCATCCTTGTAGCTGAGGTCTAAATTATGGGTGTAGAGCACTCCAATTGATAATGCAACAAGTAATGTCGCTAGTTTTTTAGTCAATATTTGGACTATTGGGTCAATATCTGGCAAGTAGACATATACAAGGCTCCAAATGATTAGATAGTATATTTTATGTTACTATATAAATTTCTACCATGAATCAGGTGGAAATAAAATATAGCCAATTAACCCCTCAAATCACATCCTTCTTTTATTCAGAGGTTTGACAATGTGAAGCAAAACAAGAAACTGCGAAAAACAGCAGCAAAGCTGCTGGAGAAAGTAAAAAAAAAAAGAAAAAATATGTAGATAACGATGTTATTAAAATACTAGCTTTCATCCTCCTGTCACCTTACTACTTCTACGTTCTTTGCCCATTCTCATAATATCCACTATATTCATTGCAGAATTTGACATTTCACCTAGAAAAGGGAGAGAAGCAGTGTGTTTTAGCCATTGGTTAGCTAGCTACTGGATATGCTTATCTGTAGGTTCTGGTGTCGTTACTAAATTTTCATTGTGGTCGAGACATTTGGCAGTACATTCCTCCTCTGTCCCCTGAATATCTAGGAAAATTTGGTTTAGTGAGGGAGGAATATAAACACCGAAGTTAGTACAACTCGGTGGTCTCTGTGGCTAAGTCAGGAAAGTGCTTTTGCACACACAAGATGGAAGTTGGGCAGATCATACTGGAATGCTGGGCATTTGAACCCTGGGACTTGTGGTGTGTTACATAGGGCATGACTGGGGTCTCTCAGGAGTGGGATTTCTATCTGTCCACATTGACATACTGCATGCTGTCCGTGGAAGTCCAACTCCAGAACCCATGCAATTTAAAGTAACGGATTTACAACTATGCTTTTAAGTGTGACTTTTTCTCAGATGGAAAACAGGAGCTTAGCTTATTGATATGAAATTATCTATAGATATCATAGAGTATATAGATATCTGACTAATCTTGACTTATGGAAAAGATAGTATCCCACAGAAAGGCAAACTCACAGACAGCCAAGGGAAAGATATTATCAGCGTCAATCCCCAAACCTCTGTCGGCTTGGATGTGGACTACAGACATTTGGAGGAGTTGGGGAAAAAAATCAGCCATTAACCCAAAAGCTAAAATGCAGCATGCTCAAAAGCGTTTGTGTGCTCAACAGCATTCTGAAGTGATTTGAGAGTATTCAGATACCAAATCTCTGGACGCTGGGCAATCCAAGTGACATAATGCCACTCTTTACTATAATTTTTAGAGCATTCTACATATGAATTTCTGTAGACAAAAAGCAGTGACAGGTATGTTTTTTCTAAACACGTGCTAACTTACTGAGGTATAGCTGTTCTGTTGCTGAAGGCTATATGTGAACTGATACAATATCAATAAAAGGAAAAAAAATCTACATGAATAACAACATTTTTAAAAATTTCCTACAATGTTCAGAAATGTTTCATTTGTATAACTTGCAGGATATTCTATCTTCAGTTTTCATTTTACCAAAAAAGTGGAATGATTCCCTTTTTGTTTCACTCTTCTATTTCTAATCTTGGCATAAACTTGTAGTTCAAATAATTCTATTTCAATGGTTTAACAAAAGACCTTAACTCCCCAAGTTAGTATTTTTTCCATGGAACAGACTGAGAACCATCAACCAATTATCAAAAGTTTTTCTATGCTCTATGGGTGTGTCAAATCTTGGTAAGATAACCTGAAAAAATAGTGCAATGTTCTGTACGGATCTGAGATGAAAATTGACACTGGGGTTTTCATTTTCAGACAGCCTAGAGGCAAAACTGGCTGAAAATTTTTCTTCTTTACCAACCTTTCTTCTTAGCATACCCTTCATCACATGTGGTGTACCACTTCCTTAGTTGTGCTGGCAGAAATGGCTGTGGGGCTGTCCTAAGAAACACTCAAAAATTTGGATTAAAAATATAAATATAAAACATGAATGCGAATATATTTAATAGTGTTTCTTTTAATGTGGATTAGCTCCTTAAGCTTCCTTGCAGCACGTCTGTAAAGTTATGTGGCAGTACTACTAAGGGATCAGTGCTGGAATAAAATGGGAAGAGAAGGAAGAAATGGTGATTCATTAAGTTCACATTAAAATCAATAAAAAGGCAAATATAACTGTACCCCAACATAATAGCAAAAGAGAAATGTAGTAGGTTTCCATAACATTGAGTTTTTTTACACACCTGCTCACATCATCTTGCATTAACACTATAAGCTTCTCTCAGTAAAGATTGCCTTTGTAAAGTCTTAGTTTTTAGGGCTGTAGAATTTTTCTTTTCCTGACCAGAACATCTCAAGTTCTCTTTCCAGAGCTATTTTGATACAATTTAAGAACAAATTTCACTATTTACTGTTGCATCTATGGATACAAGGCAGAAGGTAAGGAGACATTTCTGGCATATAGGAACAGATTACTCAATTGTTATCAGTGCTATTTCTGATTGCAGTTGTTAGTTTCTTATTTTCACTTTTTATTTGAGAAGAAACTCTATATCTATCATTAAAAACAGTGTCAATTTTGTGTGACGCAAATCAATGCCTGAATTAAATATTGACTGTATCACTTTCAGAGTTTTAAATCAAAGCTCCAATGAGGTGCACTGCACCATCTGTGGTGACAAAAAAGAAAAACATGCAAGAACCCTGATACACATTTGTAGATGTGCTGATTTGCAGAAACCTACATTTCTCAGCTCAAAACACAAATTCAAAGCCCAGACTAAATTATGTCAGCTCAAGAGACTATTACATGGCACAGTCTTTCTCTATGTTCAGCTTTAAAATGACTTATTTATAGTTTAATGGACTTCTGCAGTGCAATGGTGTATAGAACAACTGTGCAGATAATTCATACTTTTCATCAGCTTTAAAATGTTGGAGAATTTCTGTATTTTTCAGGCAGTAGTGTTTATGAATAAGAATTTTTTTTTTCCAGAAGTTGAAGCCACAATAAAGTGATGCTTTATTAAATGCATACTTGTAAAATACACACTGCAAAACAGCATTTTAAGTTTAGGCACCTAAGTACATAGTTCCAACATTTGAATCAGTGACTTAATCTTCAGTTTTGCTGAGCAGCTCTGTCTTCCATTGGTTGCTTTTTTGGAAAAATACCCTGCAGCCACCTTAGCCCTGGATTTCACTGTGGTTCATCATTGTCTTCTTAGTATTCATTGATGCTGAATGTACTAATCTGAGGAAAGAACAGGTAGAGCCTTAAATGATTGCTGATGTGGATGGCAGCAAAATTAATTGCCAATTTTCTAGATGAAATGTAGAATTTTTTCTTAAAAAAAGAATAATCCTGCACACAGATTCTCGCTCCCCTAGGATGCCCTCTTACTCCAATGCATCATCCTTTAAGGGAATTTTTAAAGACACATGTCCTCCTTTCACGAAGTCACTGAGCTGTAGCAGTAGAGAATGACACTATCCCAGACAGACAGATAAATAACAGTCTAACACTGAATAGGGTTTGACCACTTGGGGGATAAAACAATTTCTGTTTTAGTTTGTGACTGTGGGTTAGACTCCATGACCAATAATATACTGCGATGTCTGATGAGCTGTAGAAGAACATCAGAAGCCCATCTTTATGGAATAAAGTTTTCTGTGCTGGAACAAAGGAACTTTTATGGAAGCATGCCTGACTGTTAGTGACTCATTTTACAAAAGTAGTGGCAGGAGAAGCTGGAGTTCAGTTCTTCATGATCATCAGAACTAAACATATGCAATTTCTTACTACAAATTCAAAACAAGAACCATGGATGCAATGTTGATTGTAAAGTGGTTAGTAAATTCCTACATTGTATCAAGTGCAGCTAGTCACTTGGGCAAGTATTTTATGATCTTCTATTGTCACAGCATCAGTACAGACCCTCCCTCCAAACAAACAACAACAAAACCCCAAAGCTCACCCAGCCCCAGACTCATGAAGTGCAAGAAACGTTCTACGGCACAGGAACACTCGGAAATTTCATCTGCAGATTTTCCAGTGGTGCACAGCAAGTCACAGATTTTGGACAAATTTGCTTCTCCTGTTACAAGGACCAATTTTTACCCATATAAAAAAACCTTATTCCTTCAGGTAAGAAGTTAATATAGCATTACCAGTCTGGAACATCCCTGCTTTTTTTTGCCAGCCACAGAATGCTCCCACTTTATTCGCCATGGCAACATTTGCATAGCTGTCAATCCCTCTGTTTCCACGGTAAAGGACCAGTACGTAGTGCTCCACTGTCTCATGCCCAGCTTTTCACTCTAGCACAGATTTCCAAATAATGTAATGCCTAAAATTTGTGTAGAAGCCTCTAAAATGTCACAGCCCTTGATCTGCAAGAAAAAACCTCCACATACAGGAAACAAGCCAAAACATAAACCAGGCTGGAGACAAAATACCTGGTCACAAAAACATGGAAAAATAAACAGCAGTTTGAGAAAGCAGAATAAATTAAAGCTCTCTTCCACAATTACAAATCGTTTTAAAGCTTGTTCTCCAAATCACAGGCTTCTTTTAAGTTTTTTTTCTATGTGTATGGCCCTCTTCAAAGCTTTTTTCCTCCTAAGCACAGCCCTTGTCAAAACTTTCACCAATTACAAATCTTTGAAGTGAGGGTTATTTCCCAAACAGTGAGCTCTTCAGAGTTACACACACAGAGGCAAACTATAAGTTTAGAGGAAAAAGGCTACAGGTAGCACTTTAAAATTCACCAGAGTGAATTAGGAGCTCTAGACATATTTTTGAATCCTATGTATCAGCCAAAGCTACTCTAATATAATCTCAGGTTTCTTGGTAGCATCTGAGCACTTCTAGAGGTTCTGTGTGATGCCCATCTGTCATTTTAGGGACCTTAAAAACCCCATATGCAAGAACAGCTTTTGAAGTGTCTCCTTCAGGCCCCTAAGTCACTTTGATGCTTTTGAAATTTTTCTCCTTCATCTGCTTGAATACAGGACTAGCAAAAAAGTTCAAAAATCACAGGGGCTTGTGTCCATGACTAATTACTGCATGTGAGCAATGAACTGTTATAGAAATTTAAGGTTCTGCTTGTGATAACAGGACTAACACCCATCAGTTACTTTGCCCCACAGTTTTCTCTAGTTTTATGACTACTCTGTAACAGTGACCTTAGTACATGCATTCCTAAGCACATTATTAGTATATATGCTACTGACTTGATTTTCAGAATTATATAAAACACCACTGATTTTTGTTCTGAAAGCCAGGCTACATTTTGCAGTTTCTAAGTATGAAGTCAGTAGCTAGTTATAGACATGCAAACCTGAAAAAAAAAAAAACCTTTCAGAAGCATACGTATAAAAAATATGAGTTTGCTTCCACTTTAGATACCACATAATATCACTAAATTGTTGCATCTGTGGGCATTACCTTGCAAAAGGCTTCAGTAGGGGAGTCCATGCTATTGCATCTTAGGAAAAACTTCCTAGGATTCGTTTAGATTTTTCTTACTAGGCCACTTCATTAAAAAAAGATTAAAGTCTACTCCAGCTAGAGGCATGAATTCCCACTTCTGTTTCCAGAGAAGTCTGGTATCAAGAAGTCTGATGCAACTCTGAAATAATTTTGGTTATAAAGGCACTGTTAAACATACTTATTAGGAGGCCAAGTGTCTCTTCTGGGTCTGCAGTTGGTCACGTACTTTAATTTTTGTATCCCTTGATTTTAGTGTAAGGGACCTGTCCCAAATAGTGTAGCTTTAAAAGTGCAGGAGCTGAGCTAAGCCCAAAGGTAAATACAACGTAAACCCATAATGAGAACATCTGCTGTAGCATTTTCCTCACACCTTACTGCCAGATTCATAACTTCTTGACACACATAAATTGTTCTTTGAAAAGAGATTCGCAGAGTTCAGGAATCTGAGATAGATGTTCCCTGGAATACTTTTGAGAGAGGATTTCCTCAAGTAAACAGCATTTTGCTGGAAGGGAAAGCCCCTTGTCATGTCCAGGGGATGAACAATATGTCCTCTGTGAAGCATTAACAGGAAAGGACTGTCTTTGCACATTACTCACAATAATCCAATAATCAGAACTAAATTAAAACCTTGAAGAGGAGTGGGCAAAATTTAAATCCCCTCTAGTTAAACAATGGAGTTTAAAACACTGACAATGGGAAGGCCTACACATTAAAAGTCTCCAATAGAGAAGAATTTTCACTCCTAGTTTGCACATCTGAAGTGCACTGTTCTTGTGCAGAAAAGCATGGGGAAGGATTAGCCATGGTATGAACAAGCATTATAACAAGTCTCTGTGCTTGGTAGAATCATAGAATCACAGAATCATAGAATGGTTAGGGTTGGAAGAGATCTTTAAAGGTCATCTAGCCCAACCCACCCAGCAGTGAGCAGGGACATCTTCAACAAGATCAGGTTACTCAGAGCCCCGTCCAACCTGACCGTGAATGTTTCTAGGGATGGTGCCTCCACTACCACTCTCAGAAACCCATTGCATTGTTTCACCACCCTCACAGTAAAAAATTTCATCCTTACGTCTAGTCTAAATCTGCCTTGCCTTAGTCTAAAGCCGTTACTCCTTGTCCTTCACAACAGGCCTTGCTAAAAAGTTTGTCCTGCTCTTTCTTATAGGCCCCCTATAAGTACTGAAAGGCTGCAATAAGGTCTTCCTGGAGCCTTCTTTTCTCCAGGCTGAACAACAACAATTGTCTCAGCCTTTCCTTATAGGAGAGGTGCTCCAGTCCTCTGTTCATTTTTGTGGCCCTCCTCTGGACTCTCTCAAACAGCTCCATGTCCTTCTTGTGCTGGGGGTTCCACAGCTGGATGCAGGATTCCAGGTGGGGTTCTCACCAGAGCAAAGAGGCAGAATCACCTCCCTCAGCCTGCTGGCCATGTTTCTTTTGATGCAGCCCAGGATATGGTTGGCCTTCTGGGCTGTGAGAGCACATTGTTGGCGTATGTCCAGCTTTTCATCCACCAGTACCCCCAAGTCCTTCTCAGCAGGGCTGCTCTCAATCCCTTCTTTCTCCTATATTGATAATGGGGGTTGCCCTGACCCAGATGCAGAATCTTGCATTTGGCCTTGTTGAACCTCATGAACTTCATACAGACCCACTTTTCAAGTTTGTTAAGGTCCCTCTGCATGGCATCCTGTCCTTCTGGTGTGTCAACTGCAACATTCAACTTGGTGTCATCTGCAAACTTGCTGAGGGTGCACTCAATCTCATTGTCTAAGTCATTGATGAAGATGTTGAACAATACTGGTCCCATTACAGACCCCTAAGGGACACCACTTGTCACTGGCGTCCATTTGGACATCGACCCATTGACCACTACCCTCTGGCTGCGACCATCCAACCAGCTTCTTATCCACTGAACAGTAATCAAACACCCATAAAATCCATATCCCCCCAATTTCGAGAGAAGGATGTTACGAAGGACTGTGTTTAAGGGTTCACAGAAGTCCAGGAAGATGACATCCATTCCTTTTCCCTTGTCCACTGATCTAGTCATGCCATCCTAGAAAACCATGAGGTTGGTCAGGCAGGACTTGCCCTTGGTGAAGCCATGCTGGCTGTCTCGAATCACCTCCTGTCCTCTATGGGCCTTAGCATATCTTTTAGGAGGATCTGTTCCATGATCTTGCCAGGCACAGAGGTGAGGCTGACAGGTCGATAGTTCCCAGGGTCCTCCTTTCCCATACTTTTTAAAAATGGGCACAATGGTTCCCTTCTTCCAGTCACCAGGGACTTCCCCTGACTGCCGTGACCTTTTAAATATTATGGAAAGTGGCTTGGCACCTACATCAGCCAATTGCCTCAGGACTCCGCAGTGCATCTCATTAGGTCACAGAATCACAGAATCACAGAATCACAGAATGGTAGGGGTTGGAAGGGACCTCTGTGGGTCATCTAGTCCAACACTCCTGCTGAAGCAGGGTCACCTACAGCAGGCTGCACAGGACCTTGTCCAGGCGGGTCTT
>Ga0065711_1049047_pt1 | contig 11502 bp, 6 predicted proteins | sample Hoacrofraction12_FD_59098 | JGI IMG/M metagenome (GOLD analysis project Ga0065711, IMG submission 59098) | Hoatzin crop microbial communities from Cojedes, Venezuela - Epithelial fraction 12 v2 (version 2) | ecosystem: Host-associated > Birds > Digestive system > Esophagus > Crop | place... | reverse complement strand
AAAAAAAAAAAAAAAAAAAAAAAAAAAAAAGAAAAAGAGAAAAAGAAAAAGGCTTTATGACTCAGTGCTGCATCTAGGAAAAAAGTGTTAACCCCCTTTCCTCCCCCGCCTCCCCTGCAGCGCAGGTTTCTGAGTCACAGTGACCCTCCCAATTACTGCAGGACTATCCCCTTCAGGAAGCAGCAGTCAGAGCTTTGGCACTGATTAGTCCCCTTCTTACATCACCTGATACTTTGTTGGATTATTTCTCTCTGCCTCTTTCTACAAGCTGGCTACTGTTGGTCCAAGAGCTGCTGCAGCTCCTGCCATCTGGAACAGGCTTCCCACCCTGCTGATTTTGGGCTGTGCTTCATTTCAATTCTGAGATGAAACAATATTCTTCTCCCTTGTCTACAACTCTTCATTTCTCTCTAGCCCTGCTATTATGTATTATTTATCCTAGTAACTGCTTGACAGTGGTCACTTGTTAGTATGGGCTAAAGAAAAGACAACGAAATGTTTCCAGTCACAAGCTGGTAATTTTTTTTTTTACTAATATGGTAGCTTTCCCTAAGCATTCTCCTTTTTTTGGCTGAAAATATTATTGCATGATCTCTCCTGAAATGTGATTAACATTAGTTTGAATTCTTGAGAAAGCTTAATCAAAGTCGCTTTCAACTATTTTTAATTATGTATGCATGAAAAAATATACACATTTCTGCTGTGGAAAAAAATATTGCCACATATCCTCACCCTACTATATGTTCACACACACATCAGATGTCTCAGATGTTGGTAATGCCGGAAAATGGCGTATCAACTTAACAGAGAGGAACTTTTATGAACTAATTGGACATATAGATCAGGGAGGGAAATAACACTGTGTGTCTCTCAAAGGAAGGAGGATTATTTTGTTTCTTAGCTTTTTCTCATATTACAAACCTGAGAAATGAAACATGCCCAACATGCGTGCAAAGCTAAGTTTGCACTAACGAGAAAGAAAAACCCCAAGTATTTTGGAAAGGGTTTAAGCCCTCATTCTTCCAGGCACAAAGGAGGCTTCAGCACTGGGGTCAGGGAGACATTTCACGAAAGGTCTACTGCAGAGCCTTTAATAACATCCTCAGAAGCATGGGGTAACAGCCTCTGCTTGAGACACTCTTTTATCCTACTGTTTTCTTCTGCTCTTGCCATTCTTCTCCAGCCACTGAACAAAGATGGGTCTTTGTTCCATAAAAACAACGTCTCTTGGATTTGAAGGAGTGGGCAATTAGTCTTTGTGAAGCCCATCAACAGCATTCTCCATCAGCCACATCGACCTGGCAATGTTCTGCTTGCTCTCCCCATTTAACAAGAATGCCAGGAAAAGACATTTAAAACTGAGTCATCAGTGGCACTCATTGCCACGTGGTATCATCAAGGCCAAATATTTAATAGGATTAAAAAATCCATATTTGTACTTACTTGTTTATAAGGACAGCAGCCAGGGACACTGGGCGGGACTGAGAAAAGGCAGAAGACACAACAGACTCGATGGCTGTAGAGCATCAACAGATGTTTTGTTACAACTCAGGAGCCTTAATTGTGGATGAAAACTCCTTTGTAAAAGGAGCTGTGTGAGCATGGAAAGAGACAGCAGCAGTGACCTGAGATGGCAAGATGATGATGGATAATGTACTGGGACTGGCCTTCTCCAGCTGGCGGGTACCAGCAGGGGCCGAGTAGGAGCAAGCAATGTTTGGGAAGGGCTTCTGGGAAAAGGAGGACCTGTGTGGGGAGGGTGTGAGCAGCTCCAGGCAAGCAGGAACAATGGCAGCAGTAGAAGTGAGCACCGTGGGTTACTGTCGGAGCAAAGGGGCTGGGATGTGGCACAGAAAGCAGCATCAAAAGGCGAGTATGGGGAGGCTGAGCTGTGAAGAGCCCTGTGTTTGAAGACAAGGAGCCTGAAGGAGGGATTTGGTACTTCAGTGCTCCTCTTGGCCTGGAAAGCCTGAGACCTTATTGAGTAATTGAGCTGGGAACCACAGGGTACCACAGGAATGAACCACTGGACCCTGATTGCTTTGCTTGATTTTTCGTCTTCCATTTGCTGCTCCTCTGCGTTCCTCTCTCGTTTGACTGTGGTCGATTTGTGGGGTTTGTTTTTCTTTACTTCATTCCACCTTTTCTCTTTCCTTTTATGTCCTAAATTGTTATTCAGCTGTTTTGATTTAAATTATGTTTATGTACAGTTACTCACAGCTCTGACTGTTGCCTCCTCCCTCCTGCGACTGTCTCTGGTGCTTGCACATTCGCTTTGGCTCCTTTACAGCAGATGCCTGGAGCAGTAAATGAAAGCAGCTCTTTTATCAGTGAGCCCTTTCACCTCCAATTTTTTTATTTCTTATTAAGGCTCCAAACAGTCCCAGCTTTCTCTTCAAACGTAGTACGCACAACTCAAAACAACAACAACAACCACCACCGCCACCAGAAACCCAGCTAAACTACAAAATTATCGACTCTTCTAAACCCTCCCTCATCCCCCTTGCTTGTTTTTCAGCAGTGCAGTGTTACTTGTAGAGGGTGTTACACGGACCCCACTGTGGCACTCTGAACACCACATGTGGCCAATCTAATTTAGCCTATGGCTAAACAAATCCCCAGTCGTGGAATAAACCTGCTTATGTTATTAACAAATGCTGTGAGAAAATGTTTAACGCAGCTTTGTGAAAAAGAAGTTGAAAAAAAGGCTTGGAATTACTTCCAGGGCACAGAAACATCATTGTGGTCAGTAACTCACTGAAATGTGAATATTCAAATACGTATATAATTCAAAGTTTAAAAAAAATGAGAGGAGGGGTATTTTCTTTTACAAGAGTATGAAAACATCAACATTCAAAATCTAGAGACTCCTTGAAGATTTTCCAAGAGAAGTGGACAGAAGCAGTTCAGTTTTGAAATGAAAGCCTCTGTGCTTCCCAAGGGGTTTGTGGTTTTTCCATAAAATGAGATGCGTTTCATAATTTTGCAAAGTGATGAATCCCTCACATAAACCCATCCACAAGACTGCCCTTCTACAGATGAACTCCATATACCAGTGTTTGAAAGGAAGATGAAAAATGCCATCAATGTTAAACATATTGCTAATTCACTGGAAGATATTTTTTTATCTGGACATTATGCCATGTTACCAAGGAATAAACAAAATAAAAAAGAAACAAGAAAACACACATTAGCAGTAACATTTCCAGCAAAAACATGTTTAAAAGAAAAATATGACCAGCTTTACATCAAAATATATTCAAAACCCAGTGAAGCATTTGATTCAGGAACTGAACTCACGAATTGTTACTTGTGAGATGCCTTTCTTGTCCTTTAAAACCACTGAATGGAAAAATCCCTTGTAAGCCTATAACCAGCCTCACTAAAGTTCTTCTTTGTCCTTCAAAGACCTTTGTTTCACCTTGTATGGAGATAGTTTTATCCTGTATTTGGAGTGAGCTCTAACAGGTGTGGTGGTAGGAGAATTGGATCCAGAGGCTCAAACTTGCAGTAGCAAGAAAAAAGAGCATCGAAGCATGGTATGCTTGGAATGCTATCAAGACATAAGTAGTAAAGAAAAGACATTTTCAAGGAAGCATAATAATAGAGTAAATACAGCCAGTTAGTATGGATGAATTTCAAAGAGGGAAGAAAGGAAACATCATGTAAAGGACTGCATAACAATGGATCTGAAAGATATCCAAGTAAGAAGAAAATAGCAGTCCTGTCCCAAACATTAGAAGGCTTCTGCCTATCATTATGGAAGATTATGCTATTATTCAATTACTTAATGGATACTTACACAATTCATCCAATTGTAAACAGATTCTTTAAAAATCCATTTTATCCCACAAAAAGGAACATAATTTTTAGCAAAGAACCACTTAAACCTTTCTTCCTTGTATCTCTGCCTGTACAGCTTATGTGCTTCATTCACCTGACTAGACGGTTTTCTGCGTCCTTTCTGATCGGCACCAGAGAAGGGACATAAAGTGTCGTGTTCCCTTTTATCTTCTTCTCAGTCCCAGGAGTGAGAACGAAGACTTCCCTCATGAGAAGACTTCTGTTTATCAGGAAGCCAAAAGCAGCACGTCCTCCAGAGCTCTACACCTGAAGTGACTAAGTTCTTCCTGAACACCAAATGTTTATGTGGGTAAACATCAAGTATTGTGAATGAACTACATAAATTGCACCCCATGAAGCAAGATACAAGTGACTTACAACCCTTTCCAGCTGACCTGTCCCACGCTCGGGCATCACCTGGAGCCAGCTCAAGAATGAGGACAATTTCTGGTGGTGGTTAAGACACAAGAGTGGGATTGATGAATCTGGGTTCATTTCTTCTTCCTTCGGCCTTCCTGAGTGACTATTGTTAGTTTCTTGCAAATTCAATTCAGGCACCTGTGGTCTAGCCCCTATTTTATCCTGTCTCCTTAGATCAGGGCCACTGGGAGACCTGGAGAGATGGCTCTCCACTGTGTGGTCCTGCTCAGCCAGGGGTCCAGCTGTGCAGGGGGTGCTGCATCTCAGATGCTCCAATCTGTGATCTGAGGTGGGCATGGTGCAATGTGGTGGGCACTACTGCACAGAGGAGTTACGTATAAATTACTGCTGCAGAAAGGAGATACGGGTAACTGTGTTGGGCAATTCTCTGGTCTTCCTTAGCTGTGGTATGGGTATGCTCTATATGTTGGCTGTGAAATTACATCTATATACCACATACCTGCCGTTGCAACCTATACATAGCTATCACTGCAGTCTCTGAGAAAGAAAAAGGTAATTTCCAGGTTTCCTACCACCTTGTGCCCTAAGCCAAATGTTTTGGTGTCTGTCCCATGCCTCGCTATGGATGCTGTTTGCAAATCTATGGTTTTGGGTTTCCCCTTAAGGAAGGATTTCCAAATAAAACTGGTCCTTGTGCATTCTGGCTACCACAGACCTGGTTCCTTGCCAAGCCTGTGTGCCTGAAGCACATCCGGTATTGATATGGGACATGTCTTTGTGCCTAAGGAGGAAATGCCAAATCAGGGTGATTGCCCTCACGGTGGTGTAAGAATTAAAACAGCCTGAAGCACAGGTGGGATTCAGGAGTCAGATTTGCTTGGAGAGCCATGATGGCTTTCGAAGTACAGAGAAACTGTAGGTCCTGGTGGAGGATACACTGAAGAGGAAGAAACCTGATGGGATCTCAGCTAAAAACAGAGGAAAAGCAAGGAAATACTGTACATGCTAAGGGTAAGGAAAGAGGTTGTAGTGAGCATATTAATTTCCGGACCTATAACAGTACATCAGCATTTTATGAGTTAAACCAGTGACTTAGGAGCCCATCCTGCCATAGAAAAATTCACACCAGGTGGTGGATTTTCAAATGCAAAAACGCCAGTGCAGAGAACCTGAGGGTTAATATGAAAATAATTTGAAGAATTGGTAATTTTAAAGGCCTGGAGATTTCTGCCTTGAATACCTTTCCTCAGGCCCAATTGCAGGGAGAGATACAGCTTGGGAGCAATTAAAAGAGAGGAAATCTACCTTGAGTTCTCACCCAGAGGGCCAACAAAAACAACAAAAGGGAACAGTTGCCAAGTGGAAGTTGATGTTTAACTACATGGCAAGCAAAGTTGTACCGAGGAGCAGGGGGATGCTTCAAAGTGACTGCTCATGACAAGGTCCTTCCTGCAGGCTTTGCACATGCACCAGCATGCACACATGTATAAGGCAGGAACCACTAGAGAAGACAAATGGAAAGCCCTCTGAAGATGGGAAGGTATCAAGAGAAAAGAAGTTGACCCAGCTGAGCTGGCTCAACTCTATTAACAAGGGACAGCCGAAGGCTAAATGAGGGGAAAATCAGATACAGATTTATCATAAAGGCTGCATTATTGATTTGAAATATTTTAAAACATGAAAGATACCAAACTTGTACACAGGTGGCAATAACCCATCCACGCAGATTAATTTGGGTGAAACACCATGAGTATTGGGTAATTCTATTGCACAAGCCACAGGACAAGATATACTGTATTTATTGTGCCTTTGTTTTTTTATGGCACACATCACTCATTCAGGGTCTTAAATATTGACTTGGTCTTCTACCTAGCAAAGCAGAAGAAGCCCAGTTTTTTTCTTCTGCACTGAGAAACGGTTAACTTCCCAAGGTTGTACAGGAAGTCTGTGGCATGTAGAAGAATTTCTTTTACCTCTCCTGAGTTACATGCCAGTGCTGCCATTACCCAGCTATTATTCTTCTCTCTCTGTGATCAATGTTTTCTCTTATAAACTGGGGAAAGATGGGGACAAAATGCAAAAACTATCTCCTCAAGAGATGGGTGATTCCTTTCTGTTTCACTGTTCTGAAATTTAAAAAAACAAAAAACAAAAAACAAAATATATATATATATATGATTTTGAGTAAAGAACAGTTAAAAACAGATGAAAATATTAGATGCCTTCCTCATACTGGTTTTTAAGAGCTGACTGGCAGAGTGCATAGGACAAAGAGAGTCCTTTCGAAAAGGATTCCTCTCGCTCCTGTAAGTGTTTCTAAATGGTAATGGTCTCTAACTATATGTCAACTCTTTCCAACTTCATTCATCAAACAGAACCTCTAGAGAGACCATGTTGATCCCCATGGCTATAAAATTCCCTTGGTGCTGTAATGATCTGAAGGTACAAAAATTCCATGGAAATAAATCCCAATTAAATACTCATTAGCAATGACGGAAAGATCACTGGGGCTATTAGAGGCAGCCCTAAGACACGGTAACCACACACAAAAAAATTGTCAGGTTCTTATTTATCTGCTTTAATCACTGTAGTGCAAAGAAAAACCTTCCTATCGTTTTAATAACTAGTACTAATTTATTGCGACTGAACTCAGTAACATTTTCACAAGCCTTAAGTACTTATTATTTGTGTTATGGCAACAAGTAGTGATCTCAGTCCAGATCATTCCTCTTTCCTCAGAGTTGTAAAAGAGGCTTCTACTCCCCCTGCTTCAGAGCAAGAAACAGTGGAAGATGTAAGACACCAATTTTGCTCAGGCTATGCAAAGAGTTGAAGAAACTTGTCTCATTTTACTCGAAAGGTTGTGGCAAAGTGCAGAACTGAGCACATATTTACAGAGTTTTAATTGTAAGAGACTCCTCTTTAATAGTAGGATGTCTTTAAACTTGTTGCTGGTACTAGGTTTGGTTCGTAAGTGTGTTAATGCTGGTTGATTTCTGTCACGTTCCAGAGATTTAACACAGGATTGAATAAGCAGATTATTGATGAAATGCTTACTCCCATGTTGCCATTCAAACATAACTTTGTTCTGCGAGCACTCAGACACGTCTGATACCAAACCCAGCTTTATGTCGTGCCCCGGCTGAAAATACGACAAGGAGATGGTCCTCAACCCTGATGGTACTCAAGCGTCATTTAGGGTGCTGAGCACAGGGTAGTGCCCACATGGGCTTGACTTATTTATTTACTGGTATTGCAAAGGCAGTTTTCTCCTGCATGCTAAACCTTTCTGCCATATGTAAGCAGCATGAATCCTCGCCCCCTGTGACAATTTACACAGAGCAAGAACCTGGTCTTTGCAACCTCTTTAAAACCTCACTCCAATTATAGCTGCAGACCCACAGAAGTCCTAGGCCTGAATATTCCTGATATTGAAATAGACTGTGCCATCCTAACTGCACCATCACCTAACAAGCAGTGTGATCTGTGTGATACACTCTAGTCCAGGTTTTGATCTCGACACAGCACACAGAGAGCCTCGTTGAAAGTGACATGTGATATCTTACTGAATTCAGGCTCAGGGAAATTGCCAGTACTTATCTTGCTTGACCAGAGTGCAGCCTTCAAAGCAGTAATCATGAAATCTTATTACTGTACAAAGATTGGAATTATACACTAGTATCTGTGGTTCACACTTTTTGATTGGTTTAGGCCTTACTTGACCGGGAGATACTAGTTTCTGTCAGTAGGAAGCTGTTTCTCGGTGCTATTTTTCTTCTGCCAAGCATCTACCTGCTCCAGAGCAGTGTGCATTACACACGGCTTCAACAAATTTTGTCCTAACAAGAAGAAGTAGAATTTATTTGGTTTTTCTCAAATCTGAAAGGCCACCTACACTCTCTCTTACCCAAGTGCCATGAGACCAAAGTAAAAAATAAATGCTTAGCAAGCAAGCACTGTTCAAAATCAGAAACCACTAGCTCTACATTTTCACCCACTGCCTTCAAACATTGAATTCCACTGCAAATAATTGACTAATCAAATTAAAACTTCCTTGAGAAAGCAAGTGATTCTGACCTGGCCTGTGTTCTTTTCACTTCACACTAATAAATCATTGTTTTTCTACTGTCGTTTGCCTTTCTTCCTGTAGGTTACCGGTAGTCTTATTGCCCAATTGCTGTTGCCTTTGTCAGCTGGATTCTGGCTTTTGCTTTCTTTTTGCTGGCACCTGTTTTAAAGCTTGTGCGTAGCTCCGGAGCACACTGTCCATCAACTGACTTCAACAGAGACTTCTTTTCGCAATGCATCATGTTGTATTCCCTGGTGCAGGTTTCTGCCCTAATGTTCACATCTGGTGGGCTTCATGGACTGGTTTTGCAAGCAATAAATCATTTTGTTTCCCACTTAGCCACCATCAACATATTTCTGCTGACTGTCATGTGCCCTACTTTTGATTAAATAAGAAACCTTTAGACTTCATTCGTAGCTGTGTAATAGTCCTGTAGAAACTACAGCAATCAGCTCCAAGAAACAAGGTCTTAAGAAACTGTGCCGCTTATTTTTAGTGTCTTTCAATACATTTTGTCAGTTGGAAATGAGGACAAGCCAAGATTACATGACCAGTATGTTTCCTCACAGATACATCAGCACCATTATGGGGAAAAGGCTCCTTCTCAAGCACCAGTTTAGAAAGTCAGCTTTGATCAAACTCTGATTATTGAAAAAGACCAAATCCTGGAGCTGGCCACAAGCCCCTGGCTTTCTGTTCCTACAGAGAATATTAAATATCTTGCATGGACCTGATTTTTTGGTGCTTTTTTTCTTTTTTTTTTTAGTAAGTCTGATCAACTGGATTTAAGACTTTGTGAAAAGAAGACTTTTAATGAAATCTGTGAGAACTGAGATACAACAGTGCCAGTACAGCTGGTACAGCCAATAGCTGAGTTTTGCTGATCTGTAAATCTGATTTTGGTAGGTTTGAGAATCCAAAAAATGTAACTCATTTGAGTGCATTATACACAACAAATGCCCACCTCATGCTGACTTTTCTTGTGTAAAGGTTCAACCAAAATGACCTAGCTATTTCCCTGATTTGGCTTAGATGGATATACATTGTTTTTTCCTTTGTAGTACATGGATTGCTGGATACTTTTCCTCCAGGAAGGTGTGCTGGGTCCTCCCCGGACACAGATACACTCAGGTGGGATTATGAACTCATAGGTGGGTTTATGAGCTCATAACCTAGTGCCTGTTATTACTGGTGAAATCTGAGTAAGAACTTTTTTTTGCTGCAGATGGAAATTTACTCAAATTTGACCACGTTATGGGCTTTTAAAAAGTTGCATCTTGCACAAATTTATGTGGAGGCTCATTAGATTCTAGAGTTTGGTTCTCAACAATTCCACCACAACCCACGGTTTCCTCCTCACCTCAGTCCTCCCATCCTGACTAGGTCATACAGATACTGTCCTACAGAATGAAGAAGCATCTGTCCATCTGGGCTCTGTGGCCACTTTTTCCCTGCCCTAGGAAATAGTGAGAGTTGGCATTAACGTGGAGTACTGGAAGAGCAAAGAGCAGAAGCGAATCTGCAGTGCTGCGCTGGAGCATGTGAAAGGCTGGCGGGGAGTTCTGGGAGGCTGGATGGGGAAGGGCAAGTAAAGAAAAGCAGGTACAAATTCAAAGGAGTGCAGAAAAAAGACGAAAGGAGGATGACTGGGTGTTTGGGAGGACATAGGCAGTAGGAGTTCTTAGCCTCTGCACTCTATACTGCCAGAAAGTAGCAATGAAAACACACAGACAAAACAGCTTGCCTAATTTAATACCAAATCCAGGAGAGGTCCTTGGGTCATATCTTCTCTTGTGTACTTCAGGCCCTGTCCAAAGCCTGAAGAGACGTGGGACTGTGGGACTGTGCTCCAGCACTGCCAGCAAGCACCGTTGTGTATTGATTTAACAGGGAAAGCAAGGAGAACAGGGTAAGTCTGACATGTCCATCCTACACGTCCTGCTCACAAGACCTGGCACTGCAGACTTCCTCCCTGAAGCACTCTCGGAAGATGGAACACAGCCTGTTGCAGCAGTGATAGCTGTGATGCCACCTCCCACCATCATCTGCAGCCATAGTAATCAACGAAAGAGCCTGACCAAGACTTGAGACACCCTCACTGGGTTTCCTCATCACCCTGTAACGTAGTGAACACATGTTCCCCATGCAGGGGAGTGCTCCAACCCCAGCCACACAGCAGAGATTCACCACTGATGGAGGCAGAAGTAAAACACTAGAGGGGACAGGACTGCAGCCTGTGGGTTCAGAAGCTCTGTGAGCCATTGGAGCCTGTGGCTTATCCCAAGACTGTTGATATTCTTTGCATGAAACAGTCAGTGAGCAAATTTCTGCAGTACCCCGACCTTATTCAATGCATAGCAAGTATTTCACTGCAAAGCGTAACTCCATTATTGCTGAGAGGCATGAGGTGAAATTATGGCTATTCCTTGACTCCCCTCCTATTACTAGTATGAGACAAAATGATACATGTGCTGATAAAAGGATTTGAAATGATGGTCTGTGTGTCAGAAGTGCCAGTACAGTCAGAATTATTTTTAAAAGATTACATTAAAGCATAAATTAAAAGGCTATCCAGAAAGAAAAGGAGATGACTTCCAATAGGGTATAACATCTATCAAGGTTTAGCATATACTGTGTAGTTACCCTTAATGGGCTCAGTCTTTCTCACAAATTATTCACATATTCTGTGGGAAGTCCGGCTGGATCCTCTTTCTATCCCCTGTAAACCATGGTTGATAATATCTTTCCATTATATTCCTAAGGTGTAGCTATTTCATTTTTACCCAAGGGATCCCAGAGCTATTGTGCAGTCCCTAGAAAGCTTTAAAACAATTTGTCTGTGTAGCAATTCTTCTTTATTCCTCCCCGTTGCACAAAATCTCACATTTTCTTAATTTGATCATATGAAATGTTTGGACTTCACTACTGAAAGAAATCACAATCTTTTAAACGGGGAAAAAAAAAAAAAGAAATGTCTTGAGAGGTTACGTGTTGTCTCTGTAATGCTTGGAGAAACAGTGCTCGGACAATCCATTGCTTGATTAGATACTAATTCCCCGTGGTTTATCTTGAAGGTACATAGTTCAGCCTTTTAGAAAGTTCAGTCTTAAAAGCAGCACATATACCTGGACAAGCCAAGAGAAAAAAGTAACAATGCTGATAGAATGAAAACATTCAGTCTTCCTACAGAGGGTTTTGCCTCATAAATA
>Ga0065711_1049046_pt1 | contig 11502 bp, 6 predicted proteins | sample Hoacrofraction12_FD_59098 | JGI IMG/M metagenome (GOLD analysis project Ga0065711, IMG submission 59098) | Hoatzin crop microbial communities from Cojedes, Venezuela - Epithelial fraction 12 v2 (version 2) | ecosystem: Host-associated > Birds > Digestive system > Esophagus > Crop | place... | reverse complement strand
CGCCCCGCAGCCTCCCCGGTGCCGGGGAGAAAACCTGCGGGCTTGCGGGCTTTGGGTTTGGGGAGGTCAAGCGGAGAGCTTTTCTCTCCCCCTGGATCCGCACGCCCTCACCCCCTCCCCGTGTCTCATTGCTGCAAGGATACGAAATGAGTAAATAAATTCCGAAAAGCCGGAGCGGGAGGGAAGGGGGAAGCCCGGGCCGGCCCTGGCCTGGGGACGGGGACGGGGCTCACCGCGGGGATCGGTTTTCTGGCTTTGCCTGCCATGGCCCGGCAGCCGCTGGCTGGCGGGGGGCACAGCCCGGGACGGGGGCAGCGGACCGTGGCCGGGCTGGGAGCGGGCCAAGGTGTCCTCTTCTCTCGTGTTTCGTCAGCTCCTGCAGCGATTCTTCTTCTTCTCATTCCCTTCGCTTTAATATAAAGATGAGTGTCCTGATGCCCTGTATTAATGCTCTAATATTCATTTTCTTTTCACTTGTTTCCTCGGTTTCTTTTTGCACTTGTTTTTTTTGACCTCCCTGGCTCCATGCATTGCATCTGCTCTCCAGTTGTCAGAATGCTTTTTTTCCAGGAGGCAGTAGGATAGTCAACACAGCTGGATCCTCTCTAGAAACTGGGGTGTTTCACCTCTTCCGATGGTTTTGAGTTGCTTTTTTTTGTTGTTGTCCTTGTTGGGGTTTTTTTCTAAAAATAACATGAGAAAAGAAACTAAGAATGAACAATGTTCCAAAATCAACAACTTGTTCACATGACCCAGAAGCATTTTACTGCTACTACTGTCTCAAGCAAAATGATGAAGACAAATTCTGTAAGAAAAATGAAATATGAAATTCAATATTCACTTCTTAGCGCTGTTTCTCTAAGATCTCTATGCAACTGTGCTTTCCACAGCATGATTACGTATCTTTTCATACTTTTTCTTGCTCATGACACTGGATAAAATTAGAGCTCTATAACACACAGTCTGAAGTTAAGAGATTCATAGTGTAAACATGTCTGTAACAGATAATTAAAAAATTATTGGTTTTCTCTTCTTGGCTTCACAATAAAACATTGGAATTTTTTCAGGATCCAAGGTTTTTTTCCATACTTATGTTAAAGACTAGAGAAAAGCAGAAAGAAAGAGCTACATTTTATTTTTAAATACAAATCAAAATCTTGATCTTGCGTTACGAAACCTGGTTTTTAACAGATCACTGGAAATTTTGCCACAGCAATACAGAACAGTAGCAACACTCTTATATGAGCCACTGATTTAAAAAATAACATTAGAAATTAAAAAAGTAGTTGTGACCTAAGTCAATGAACACAATATGCAAGCAGCACAGATAAAATAGCAAGATGCATTTCATACTGTGACAAAGACTTCGGTGGAGCCTCTCGACCGCACATTGATTCATAGGACCTGAGAACCTGAGAAGGGGGCTTTAATTTTTTATGTTCCATGCTTTTCCAAAACTGGCACAGATTTGCCAGAACGGTAGTCCAACTGCAATTTTTTCTTAGACTCCTGTGTTAAAACCAAAGCATATCCTTATGCCCATGAAGAGCTCAGTGAAAGAACGAGATACCATGCTGACCCGTCACTTGGCCCGTGCGGATGTGTTGAAGGCCTGGAAGCTCAGGCTGCTAAGAATATAAACAAATTATGGAAACATTGCAGACAAGCTTCTTGCTGGAGGGTGATTCCACCTCCCTGAAGAAACAAGACTGTGGGGTCCCTGCTGCCTTCACCCTCATGTCAGTCCAAGATAGCTGCATCCTAGCCAGTGGAGACCCGGTGCAATAAAACAGCAGGCCAGGCTTGGGAAGCCAGAGAAACCCTGGCCCGCAAGAAGCAAGCGCAAAGCTGCTGCTGCCTTCGGCGAGGCTAGGATCTCACCCTCTGCAGCGAAAGGCTTTCCCCTTGCTCAGAAACCCTGCTGCCACCAAGGCTGAGGCCAAGCCCCATCCTTAGTCTCCCCAAAGCGCCATGCCATTACCACCGCATTAAGAACAAAAACTGACAGTGTCAATTACTTCTGGGAAAAGATAATAAGGGGTTTTTTAAAGCCTTAGAGCTGTTTGATCATAGGCCATTTTTAGATCCTGGTCTCAGGCGGGTTTGTTTATATTCTTTTTGCCCACTGAAGGCTGCCTTTTGGTAGAAAGTTGAGTTCCCTTGAAGCTATCACATTACGATTAGTATTCAGACATGTAAACCAAAAAATAAGTCTAAATGAAATCATATTTGAGAGATATTTCCAAGCTTTCTAAGAGAAGTATAAATAATCAAATTATTTTGCAATCTGTAGTCCGGCTGAGCTTGTTTTACAGCTGCTCAACCTGAAAGCAGGTTTAAGCAAATTAGTGCTGGAAACAGAACAAAATATTATGATAGTGCTGCAAACTCCTGCATCCACATTCTGACCAGCTACTATGGCCCATGATTGGTGTTTATTATTGCATTTGTCAGCGTTCCCATTATAAACACTCTAGTGTGGAGGGTTTATAACTCAGCTATAAAAATTCCCTCCAGGATGAAACTTGATAAGTGAAGTCTTAGTCCAACAACACTTTTTTTTTTTTTGCAAACTTTAAAATAAATTAGGTTTTGAATCATAGGGGTACTAAGCAAAAGTGATGGAAAAGAGTTTTTCATTTATTTTTGTTCTCCTTCAGATCAGTGGTACTTCTCAAAGAGATTTTCTATGTAGCCTTTTTAGTCCTTTCGATGAACTTGGACATGTGGGTTTTTTTTTTTTTTTTTAAATAGCCAAAATACTGGGGCTTAGAATATGACTGATGTGCATACCGAGTCCCTGTTTTGCTAAGAATTTGTTGTTTTTACTAGGCTTAAATACTACCAATCTGCAACAATGACAGCCAAGCTTTTCCTACTGCTGATACAACAGAACAGTTGCAAGGATGGATGGGTATGCTGGTTATAGTCTTTCGTAGTACAGCAAAAATTGTTGTCTTTTCTAAAACGTTGCTGGATATAAGCAGGTCACATTATCTTCTTTTAAACTTTGCTCCAAAAAGCATGCTTGTTTCAGACATTGAAATGAACATTCATCACAGCAGTATACCCAGAGTAAAAGAACTGACCAAATAAAAATAACCAACTGCAACTGCCTTAGAAATTCAGCTTTTTAAGAATTGCAGCTTCGATGTTATTTTAAAATTCACCTGTATTTCATCCAGATTTTTCTTTTTCCCTTCTCTGTCCTAGCTTCAGGGATAACCCTTGGTCTGGTTTGGCACTAAATTTCAAGCCCCTGAATTTTTTCACAGCTGCCACTTTGCTGATCGCCAGCCACAGTCCAATCCAGTGATCCTTACACACCTGAAATTCCGTTCCTTCAAAGAAGTCAAAATAGGGGAGCAAGGCTGTAATCTTTACTTTTGTATCGTCAATTTTCACATGAATATATATACGTCTAAGGACCTTAATGTATTCAAATTGTTGTGCCCATTATATTATCTTAACGTGGCTTATATTGCTCTCAAAGGCTTCAGTGCCATAACTGTGACTCAGACCATCTTCTCCTACACTGAGGGAATTTGAATGGTTCCCACATAGAGTTACTGTAGCACAGAAGGGCAGGCTTTGCTATTTCTACACAGAGCTTTTTTCCAAACCAAAGTAATCAGTCCCCCTGAGATGCTAGGCCTATTTATGCTTTTGTCATACCTCCGCTATAATTTCAAGAAGAGACATAAAGAGCCTCCTGTTGGTTTAACTGTGTCTCTTTAGCTCTGAAAGCAGAAGAAAGACAGTAATTGTCCGTGTTACTTCCAGTTCCATCTTCTCTTGCTCCAAGCCTTACAGGTGTTCAAGGGAAGGCAGTGTATTTTATGATTTTCTGCACAGCAAAGAGGATATCTGTGCATGGAGGGCCTTCACCATAAATAAATGAACTGAAAGAATAAGGAGAAATTAACTGAGATGTTGATACTTCTTGGGTTTCTAGCATTGTTTACTTACTATGCAGTCTTTAACTTTGTTAATGAATTCTGACCTTTGAAACTTGCAGTTATCACAGGAAGGAGTGGTGACTATAGCACAAAGGATACAGGCATAAATATACCACAGCAAATACCATCACAACTTGAAAATTTCCGGTTAATGTAGGATAGATGATGTCTCTGACCTGGATAAAAATTAGCTTAATGAAGACTTTAAAAACAATCAATGAGATATCATACAAAAATCCTGATTTTTTGGAGGTCACTGCTGAAACAAAGGGCATTAGAAAGTCATGACCTGAAGCTGTAGCCATTATTTTGGTCTCTGATGGTAAAATGAAGGTGTGCAGCTTCACTGGCCTTTTGCTCTTCAGCTGTGAGTAGTGACTACAGTGCACTTACTGCTCATACCCAGTATTGCTGGAAAACTATATTGCATTTTACAGTGCCCTGGGATTCTTACTCAGTCTCTTGGGTGCTTGGCAGGGCTGCTTCTAGGTGGAAATCTGGGTGCAAAGGAAACACTGGGCCTGCCTCCCGGAGCCCTGCAGCGGGAAGGGGCCATGCTGCCTCCACAGAGAGTTTCTGGGTAAAATGCCAGTTGAAAAAGCACCCACCTTAATAAATACAACGAGAGATTAGAAATATAAAGAAAAGTTTCAATACGCAGACCATACACGGAAACTTTTGCAAGTGTAAGGGAAGACCCAACGCATCCTTGAAGCCCTGCCCCGAGCCTAGACCTGGTGGCTCTTTGATTTCACCTCTTACCCCTCCACTGCTCTGCTCCTCTCTCTCCTGGCGAACAGAGGGCTCTTGCAATACAAATGTCTCCTTTGAAACACGTTTGTTTGAAAAATGAGTGCAAAACCCGGTAGAGCTAAATCCAGCCACAGCACATCAGATTTCATGTTGCAACAGTGTGCTATGTTTTCTATGAAAGCTGGCGCCAGTGATCACATTCTGCCATTCAGTCCACTCTGTGTGGTTGTATATTTTCTTAATGAGGATCTGAAATCAGCCCCCTTCACTTAACTGACAGTCTGCCAGAATTATGCCATCTTTCCAAATGCAAAGATCATATGATCCATCTGTTGTCTGCAGCCATGCAGGGGAAACATTTTCCAAAGAGAAATGTGGGTTGGCCCCAAAAGCATGTAATTATCAAAATGCTGAAGTGTTTCAGATGTTTCAAGGTGCTCTTGGACCTGATCTTGGCCATCTAAGCTCCTATGAAGTCTTTTAGAATAATGTACATAACTAAGCCATTGAGTTGGCAGGAAATTTTTGAGTACAGGAATAATTGAAAAATTATTCTTAAATAACTTTGAGCTGAATCAGAGATTTAGAACTCAGCAATATCATCTGGGATATTTGGGAGTGCTTACACTTTTCAGTAGTTCACATTTTTGTTGTTAATGTTATCACAGATGAAACAAAAAGTAAAGACCATTAAGTGAATATGCAGAAAGATGTTTTAATCTATTTCTAATCATATTTTAATGATATGTCAGAACACAGCAGTAACTCTGCAGCATCCTTGACTCTCATAACTCTGCAAACTACCAGATGCCAGAGAGGTTGTAGAATGGTGAACGATAGCCACCGAGAAGAACAAAAAAAAAAAAAAAGAAAGAAAAAACATGATTGAGAGACTGTGAAATGGAGGGTTATCTCAGATCTTTCCCTGCCTTTCCTAAAGACACGTGGATTTAATTTCATATTACATCTAAGCCAGTTTAAATTTTCTGTTCAGATATCTCGAATGTTGCCAAATATGATTAAACTGATAGTCTAGGTCCTCATCAGGTGCCACCTCCTTCACATACAGAACCTAAATTTTAATGGAGCTTTCACTGGCATACTGATATCTGTGCTTGAACTGCTAAACCAAGCCTTGGTAAGATGGAGTTCAAGTCTTCTTGCTGAAAACACCTTTACCATCCCCAAGGTATCAAATCTGGACACACGCACACACACGCACACAAGTCCATTACTTTATTCTGTCAACCATACGTGGGTTGATAACAGCACAAGTCAATTCTCATAGTTATATATTCCACACATCCGGGAACTGAATGATTACAGCATCCCCTCTTAGGTCCCAGCTGCCATTCCTGTAGCCTGAACCACATTATACTGAGGAAGTTCTGTGACATTAATAGCATGGGGGTTACCCTTGGAGAGAAAAGAGTTCTACCAAAGCTATGATGAGAACATACGGTACCTGTGGTATTTAAAATACATAAGCATATTTCCTGAAAAAAACAGAGACTGCTCATATTCCATTTGAGAGCAGTAAAAGCATGAATCTTTAGTGTCCTATCGGCCAAATCCTTTAAAGGACCCAGTGCATAAGCCAAGTCTTTGACTGGAGAGGATTTTGGAGTATAAGGTCAGTGGATTTTGCCTCCAAGCTGAAAAGACATACTAGGTAGCACAAAAAGTGGAAAGTTCTAATAACACCTCCTTCAGCCCTGCTTCCCTTCCCAAAACACAGTCCTCATGTAGCTATGGGTCATTAGCCTTATTTATTGTGAGGGTTTCTGAATCACTTGCATATCACAGAAACACACAATATCACCCCAAAGACACAGTGTGACCTCAGAGATGAAAAGAGGAGGCTTTATACCCAAAGTCTTTCCTTTTGCTGAAAACATCCCATGGCACATTTTCAAATGACAGGAAGCCTACACGGAGATTGGTAGTGTTTGTCTTGCAGCAGCATGATGGAAACGCTGGTGGCACCGTGGAGGTTTCCTAGTCAGTGAACATCTGGGGAAAACATGACCTGCATTTGCTGTGGTTTCTTTCCACTCCTTGTATAGTTCTACTACCACCTCTGTGGCACTGCTCTCCTGCATCTATATTGCAAAAGCAGCGATGCTATCTGCATCATTTGCGGTGCCACAGCTGTTATTGGGGAGCTGCCAATCCATTCTCTTCAGTTTTGCCCTTCCAGTAGCACCTATTCCAGCATGGATTTCAGATACCATTTTCAAATGCTCGTGAGCAAAGTTTAACTGCAACTTTTTGTCATGTAGTATTTTGCTATCCTCCATGACTTAAGGAGCAGTGGAGATTCTTTTTTTTTTTTTTCCTTAATGAACACTTTGGGAGGGGTATGGGTGAAGAGATGTAATGGCTCCCATAAGCACAAGGAATGAAAAAGCATCTTCTATCTCTTTATAACTGTAGAGCTTGCTTCTGATCTACAGTAGGTCTTTGAGAATATGAAGGGCTGTTTCTTGTCACGATAGCAAGGAGCCTTTTTCCCTCCTGTTTATATGCCTTTGGGTTGGCCCCTTACGCTGGATGTGAGCAGTTATGAAGTACCTTCTATAATACATCTGATATAGCATTAAGAACTTTATTTCCCAACAGTGCGTCTAATCTTTAAACAAGGTTATTTTTCTTATTTTTTGGATTAAATTTACTACCCACAGTGAATGCTGTGCGGAAATGGTAAGACTTAGACAGTTAAACTGCCAGCTACACTAACAAATCAGATAGTTTGACATCTAGACCAGACTATTAGTTCCTGCAATGAACTGACAACACGAAACCACAGATGGAAGGATTTGGTGTTGCAGAATTTTACCTGCCAAATTAGAGGCTATGTTGTCCTCTCAGAAGAGAGAGCCCATTCTGGGATGCGTTGTCGAGAAGGAGAATGTGGCAGCTGTTTCACTTTGTGCGGCAACATGACACAGTGTTATAGGAAAGAAAATACAGAAAATTATCTCAATTGATTGAAATTAAGCCAAATGACATTGTGCCATACCACAGCCACTCAATTACGTACATTGCATGTAGATAAAGTTGTAGTTACCCATAATGGAATCTGGCCAGAAGACAACATCTTGAGCCTTTCCAAGACACTAAAGGATTTCCACTGACCGAAAGTTTAACATGTTGGCAGATAATAGCTAGGTTGAAGGCCATTTGGGGATAACCAAAATAGATCATAAATGTCACTGTAGATAGCATACGGCTGTAAGCCATTGCAATATAATTGATCAAACTTCTATCTCTTTGAAAGGAATGACGACCATTTTATCATCATATAATCCCCACTCAGCAAAAATTCCTGCAGGCGTATGTCATTCAAATTACCCAAACTTCTGATACAATGACTACAGGGAATCAGTGCGGTAAACTCTGTGAGGCTGTGGTGTGGTTTTGTATTGCCTTCTCTTTTGTTAAAAGGCATGCTCTTAAATACTGTGCATTGTTGTAGAGAAAAGGATTACCAACTGAAGGCGTAAACTTCACTGGTTTGTAATAAAGTCCTTGCTATATTCCACTGCACATTCTCTGCCTTTAAATTAATTACAACTTCTGCTGTCACCAAGAGCTGCATTAGCCCTTTTGCAAACTGTGTAACAGCAAAGAATAACACTAGATCAGACATTAGAAAATTTCAGAAACTGCTTGAATATGAATCAAGACATAAACCTGAACATATTCTAGAATCAGGAGAGTGTTTTGGAGCAAAGTCTCTGCTCTGACTTTAAAAATCTGGGCCATATCTTACTGCTTAGGGTCTAGTCCATATATGTACCACTGGGCTCAAATCATCTTTGCACTTACTAGGTCAACATGCTTTAACAACAATATTTCTGCCATGCGGTAAAGTATGGATGTTTTGAAGACTGAAAAAAATTAGAGTCTTCATGAAAAGGATTATATTTTCATCATGGAAAATTCCACAAATTCAGCTAAATATTAAGGAACAATGACTGACCATTTACTCCAAAGGCAGCCTCCCTTAAATATTTCTTTTTGTTCAGCAATACTCTCAGGCTGGACCTGTTTTCAGTTTTCTTTTATTTAAAGTTTAATTGACCCATTTTAGGGCTTAATCCAAAGCCCACTGAAACACTCCCTTTGACATCAAAGGATTTTGGACCGACTCCTTAACGAATGCAAGCACAAATGTTCTAAAAGGAGAAACAAATATTTCTCTGCTTCTGACATGAACTATTTTTAGTGCTGCAAGGTCAGATAGTAGATTTTGGCATAAGAATATGTTTGATACAGACACTTTTCAAGGCAGAAGCAGTATGGTATTTTACAATGCAGCACACATACAAATACAGATGCTTGCCTGGAGGTCAGAGTACATAGACAGACCCATACATACATGCATAAATACATGAACAGTGAATGCATGTTAATTTACTGTAACACATTAATGAACTACTGTCTGTTTTGGAAAACTGCCCTAGGAGTTTGGTAAGCAAGATTTGTGCTCTAGATCTGCTTCACTGTGTGACCTACTATGTGACCTTTGGTCAGAAATTAAAACCAGGTTATGGACCTATGGACAGATCAATGTCTACTGAGCAAGGTGCCCTGACTGAGCATCATCCTGTTTTCTAGAGGCAGACAAATGAGACTGGGGCCTAAAAATGAGAGGTAATGATGTACAGTAGATCTTTAGGCATCATAGCTGATAGCCCATAGCACAAAATAGTTGCAACCTCCCCATTTAGAAAGAAATACAGAAACTCTGATTCCACTCTGACTGCCTTTTCTGAAAGGAAATACAGCCTGGCAGAGATGGAAATAAACCCCTGCTCCCTGAGAAGGTCTTCTAGCTCTAAGTAGCTGTCCTTAGAAGTAAGATAACTGTGGAAAGAATGAGATGGGTGTTCATTACTGTGAAAGAGTGAGATGGGTGTTCGTTTCTGTGAACCTTTCCCCTCCAGGCTCCCCTCCTCTGCATGGCTGCAGTCAGCCCCTGTGTGGTCTCAGGGCGGGAGGAGGAGGAGGTGGATGGGTTCCAACTGCAGACCTGGCATTCAATCAGGTTACCAATCAAAAAATCATTTCCATTTGCCTAGGAGAGCATATGTGTTTGTTAGGACATCCTTCCAGGCCCTTTCCCTCACACCAGGCTTTGCTGCCTGCCTCAGAGGTAAAGGAGAGCCTATCACCCTGTCTAATGAACTTCTGTGTGGCTCTTCTGAGTCACAGTTGTTTCTTACAGGACCCTTTTTTTTCATCTTCTTCTCTGAGATCCCAAGAGCAGCAGTAAGTCTACAGGAGCCTGCACTGAGTAAGAAGTGCAGGGCCTTCTTCCCCAGGGTGCAGACATGGCTAATGGGGGAAAAGTCCACCTCCATGAAGAAGTTCAGACTCTGACTGGAGTTGCATGAGCTGCAGGGAGAGTTTGAGTCCACCCCTAGGAAGAAGGCTTTGTGGAATGCTTTTCCCATCATCCATGCCCGAGGTGTGCCCTCCCCCACCTTGGAAGAAAAAGCAGAGTTTGTGGCTAAAAAGGCCTGAATTTTTATGGAGTTTCCATGGGCCAAGTGTGCTGAAAGATTGAATATATAGATTTGAGTAATGTGTGGGAGCAGGAAGAATACAAAAAAGATATATTTACATAGTTGAGGAAAGATGGAAGAGATGGAAAAGCGAAAAAAAAAAGAAGCTCAAATAGCAAATAAGCTCCATTATTAATATAAATAACCATTATCCCCTGGAGCGTAGATAAGCTTGTTTTACTAAGCAGTCTTTTCAGATTTAGACATGAAACGACATAAACAAGACCCAGAGCCATAATTAGGGGCAGAGCTCCACCACAGCATTAGGTATTTTGATCTCTTGCGATGGGAAGGACTGTTCTTCCTTGGGGTGGAAGAGAGGATACCGCTCAGGCTTCCGCCAATGCTCTCCACTCATGCTCTGCTTGAAAAGCCCCGTCCACTGCCACCAATTATTTATGGAGCTGAATAAAACATACATAAATGAAAGGTTTTATATTAAAACAAGGGCTGTAAATCATTTCAGGTCTTAATTTGTTAGGACACCTATCTCCTACGTGGGATTGCTAGTTTGATAATGGGACGTAGATGTTTCTCGGCCTTGCACCGAGGCAAAAATCGGGAAGAAAGGGCGATGCGGCGCAGCACTCCCCGCCGTCGGGGCTGCCGCGCACTGGGGAGACTGGGAGCGCTGGGAGCAGCGGGGCTCCGCTTCAGGAAAGGTGAAAGAAAAAAAAAGCCACTGTCACACCCTCCTGTGCCAGCCGGCCGCTGGGACGTTTAGACCAACGACCGCGTCACAACGAACTTAAAAAAGAATAAAAATCGCTGTAGTCATTCTGACAATGAAGCTGGTTCCTCGAAGGATTCCCGCGGTATCCTTCTCTTTTCCAGAGCTTCCAAACTTAGCACGAGGCAAAGCGCCGTGGGCTGGAAGCACACCCGTGAGAAGCGTCTGTCCGTGTGTCCGCGGAGGGTCCCCGGGCCGGTGGGCGCCGTCCAGCCCCGGCCCTGCCGCCCCGGTGTCGGTGCGGGCAGCCGGGCTTTCGGCTCTCGGCTCCCTCCCGAGCAAGAAAAAAAAAACCACGCGGGGCTCGCTGAAACACGGAGGTTTTGCAGGAATCCGTGCCAAGAGAGCCGGGAGCGGGCGGGCAGCGTCTGCCGCCGGTGGAGCCCGGGCGGAGGGACTCGGGCCGCGGCGGGAGCACGGCGGGTGCCCGCCTTGCTCTGCCCGGGGGGGAGCGGCTCACCTGGGAGCCCGCCCGCCCCGGCGGAGC
>Ga0065711_1009175_pt1 | contig 11502 bp, 12 predicted proteins | sample Hoacrofraction12_FD_59098 | JGI IMG/M metagenome (GOLD analysis project Ga0065711, IMG submission 59098) | Hoatzin crop microbial communities from Cojedes, Venezuela - Epithelial fraction 12 v2 (version 2) | ecosystem: Host-associated > Birds > Digestive system > Esophagus > Crop | place... | reverse complement strand
AGTAAGGTTAAGTCTGGCCAGATATTAAGTTTAAGTCTTAAGGTTAAGTATTAACACTTTTATATTTTATATTAACCTATTTAGTTAAGCATAAGGAGGGGGGAAATGTGGATAGTTAGGGCCTGGCGGTTGGAAGATGTCGTGCTGTACGGAAAGGTAGGCCCCCCCCTCCTCTCCTGATAACCAGTAGCGTTTAGCCCATGGTGTAAGCAGACGGAAGTGACACTGTAAACCTAAGCTATATAATACTGTGCTACCCGTCAATAAACGTCATCTGCTGTCCACCACATTGGTGTCTGCGAGCTGATGGCCCGAGCGGCCGGGGGGTAGGTCGCCGTGCCGTTCCTGAACCAGGTCGCCACGCCAACAAAGGCAACAGGGTTGAACAGTTAGATTTCTGCAGACAGAATAATATGTATGAATATGTATGAATAATGTGTAAAAGTGACTTCTTCGTATGTTATGGACTGCATGGATACAGTTTTGGTCAGTATGCCCCTCCGGACCTCTATAAGCAGCTGAGAATCCAATAAAGATCTCTAAATTATGGGCATTATCTAGTTGATGGAAGTAGCTTATTCTACTTACTTCTCTGCCAGCCAGCCAATGTAACATCTGATATTTAAACTCATTATCTGTGTATCTGAAACAGTTTGCTTGTATCATAGCTTAAATAGAAGTTAATGTAATCAGCTGCTCCATCTGCGTTTGAAATGAGGACGGCGAGCTACAGACGATGAGCCAGTTTGCTCTCAGATTTCTTCAAAAATGAAGCGTCTGTCTCTACTTGCTGTTGACTTGTTGACTGCAAGTCTATTTGCCTTATGAAAGTAAGGTATTTCAAAGCTGTAGGAGACATCATGTATTATTTTATGCTGTGGTTATAAGATGCAGAAATTATTCTGCTTGCTAAAAAGCTTACTAAAAAGTTCTTAGCAATGTTTGAAAAATACTGTAGGCTGGAGGGGAAATTACAGAGTTGAGAAGCAGAGGAGTTAAAAAATGTCTTTGAAGTGTTTTTTCTTAAAGGAGGAGAACTATTTAATGAGTTGAATTTTGAAGGCAATAAAAGATTCATTCCGGGTACAGCTGCAGAGACTCAGAATGCTGCTGTGAGTGTTAAGACTACTTAGTAAGATGTTCCAGGACGTCTTTAAAACCAATCTGGTTCAGAACATTTTAAACCTGTTAGGTTTATGAACTGTATTCGGTGCAAGAAGCCAGATAAAAAGGTGCATAAAGGAGGCTGAAGCCAAGTTTGCTGTGGCTGCAGTCTGTAAAAGCAGCCAGTTGGTCATAGAGTAACGCAGGAGCAAGGGTGTTGCAGCAATGGAGCCTTAAAGTTGTGCTAATACTGATTACTGGTGCTAGAATGTGGGAGGCAGAAAAAGGGTATTGCCTAATGTTCTTAGCAGAAAGTCGTATTTTCAAATCATGCCTGACATCATTTTCCAATGAAGGGGCACAATTTAAAAATGATCATTAGCTTCCTAATCAATTCCCTCAGGCTGGGAAACGATTGTGGGTTTGGTACTGTTCACCTCTACGCCTTTTTTTATCACTGTGCTGGAGAACTTAAGTCAGGTCTGATGGTGTCTACTGATAGTATTACTCAGGGTGTCGAAAGCTGTACAGACTTTGTATTATGTAAAATAGCACAGTACTGATAGTACTTGCTGTGCTTCATGATCTTTCTAAACAGCTCATCTTTATTCGGCTACCTGATCTTTCTAAACAGCTCATAATTATTAGGCAACTAGAATAACCAGCTAGTACTCTCTCTGTAGGAGGCTGCAGTCCATGCGCTTCCTTGGTGAGGAGCAGTCAACGCTTCCAGCTGTTGAGAAGGAAATGGAACTGCTGAAGACATACCAACAAATTACCAAATGAATAAAAACCTGCTTTTAATACACAGTGCAGGTCTCCTAAAAGAGGTGGTTGGCCTCATATCTCGTATATGAAGAGGTACTTGTTACATAAGATTATTATAATAAGTCTTTTTTTGTGAGTTAACTGTAGGTAATTGTGCAATTGAAGAACTGCGGTGAGTGAGTATGCCAGAAACAGTAGTGAGCTTTTTTTACTCAACCTCTAAAAATCAAACCCCAAACGTTGTCTTGTTGTTTCCTCAAAAGCTGACATAAAGTGATATTTCTTTTATTAAGAGCAAGTAGAGATCTTCACACTACAGAACGGTCATCACATTTCTCTCAAACTAGGAGGTGGGAATCTAGCTGAAAATTTGTGCTTCTGATCTTGTCCTGCTTTATGGAAAACAATGATGTGGCTTAGAAATGTGGCTTTCAAACTGTTTGGGTTACTTTTTTGTTTTTCTCATCTGTTACAGTTACTGCTGTACTTCACTGAATTACTGGGAAAAGTGATTTGTAGGCAAATAACGTATTAGTAGTGGCCGAAAGTCATATATATGCCTGGTACTTGCCTCAGTTACTCTTGTAGCTGGAGCTACAGTTAACCGCTCTCAAGAAACTAATGAAACTAAACCCTTCATCAAAGATAGATTGAGATACCTAAAGGCAGTCTGACTGAGACCATCTTAAATGCCGTGCTGTCTAAAAAAGCTTGGTTCACTTACAGCATCTAGTGTCAATGTATGCATCTCTTGGACTTAGTAATATCTTTTTCGATGTTGTGCAGGGTATATCATTTAATTCTAGTTTACTAACAGAGAAGGACTGGGGGGTGACAGATGTGGTGGTCGGAGGTTGTCTTGGGCTTAGCGACGATGAAATGATAGAGTTCTCGGTTCGTGGTGAAGTGAAGAGGGGGCCAGCAAAACCACCACCACGGACTTTCGGAGGCAGACTTGGGACTGTTCAGGACGCTGATTGAGAGGATCCCCTGGGAGAGAGTCCTGAAGGGCAAAGGGGTCCAGGCAGGCTGGACATAGTTCAAGGAGGAAGTCTTAAAGGCACAGGAGCAGGCTGTCCCCATGTGCTGGAAGACAAACCGGTGGGGAAGATGACCGGCCTGGCTGAACAGGGAACTCTTGCTAGGACTCAGGGAGAAACAGGAGGGTCTACCACCTATGGAAGAAAGGGCAGGCGACTCAAGAGGAGTACAGGGGTCTCGTTAGGTCATGCAGAGAGTAAATCAGAAAGACAAAAGCCCAGCTAGAACTCGGGCTGGCCACTGATGTAAGAGACAACAAAAAATGTTTTTACAGATACATCAACAACAAAAAGAGGGCCAAGGGGGGGAATATTGCCGACAGGGAAGAGGAAGAGGCTGAGGTACTTAATGCCTTCTTTGCCTCAGTCTTTAATAGCCAGACTGGTTATTCCCAGGGTAGTCAGCCCCCAGTGCTGGAAGATAGGAAAGGAGAGTGGAATAAACCTCCCATAACCCAGGAGGAAGCAGTTAATGACCTGCTATGCCACCTGGACACTTAGGAGGTGTCATCTGGACATCCCAGATGAATGGAGGATTGGCAGTGTCACACTCGTCTTCAAGAAGGGCCGGAAGGAGGATCCTGGGAACTATAGGCCTGTCAGCCTGACCTCAGTGCTGGGCAAGATTATGGAGTGACGACTCCTGAGTGCGCTCACTGGGCGTGTGAAGGACACCCAGGGGATCATGCCCAGCCAGCATGGGTTCATAAAAGGCAGGTCCTGCTGGACCAACCTGATCTCCTTCTATGACCACTGACCAACCTGTTGGGTGAGGGAAAGGCTGTGGATGTTGTCTGCCTGGACTTTAGTAAGGCCTTCGATGCTGCTTCCACAGCATCCTCCTGGAGAAACTAGCTGCCCATGGTTTGGATGGGTGTACGCTTTGCTGGATAAAGAACTGGCTCAATGGCCGAGCACAGAGAGTGGTGGTGAACAGAGTTAAATCCAGCTGGTGGCCAGTCACGAGTGGTGTTGCCCAAGGCTCAGTTTTGGGTCCGGTCTCATTTAGTATCTTTATCAATGATCTGGGTAAGGGGATTGAGTGCTCACTCAGTAGGTTTGCAGATGACACCAAGTTGGGTGGGAGTGTTGATCTGCTCGAGGGTAGGAGGGCTCTGCAGAGGGATCTGGACAGACTGGATCGATGGGCTGAGGCCAACTGTATGAGGTTCAACAAGGCCAAGTGCCGGGTCCTGCACTTGGGTCACAACAACCCCACACAACGCTACAGACTTGGGGAGGAGTGGCTGGAAAGCTGCCCAGCGGAAAAAGGTCTTGGTGTGTTGGTTGACAACCGGCTGAACATGAGCCAGCAGTGTGCCCAGGTGGCCAAGAAGGCCAACGGCATCCTGGCTTGTATCAGGAATAGTGCGGTCAACAGGAGTAGGGAGGTGATCATGCCCCTGTACTCGGCACTGGTGAGGCCACACCTCGAGGACTGTGTTCAGTTTTGGACCCCTCACTACAAGAAGGACATTGAAGTGCTGGAGCGTGTCCAGAGAGGGGCAGCAAGGCTGGTGAGGGGTCTAGAGAGCAAGTCTGATGAGGAGCTGAGTTAACTGGGGCTGTTTAGCCTGGAGAAGAGGAGGCTGAGGGGGGACCTCACTGCTCTCTACAGCTACCTGAAAGGAGGCTGTAGTGAGGCAGGTGTTGGTCTCTTCTCCCAAGTAACTAGCGACAGGGTGAGAGGCAATGGCTTCAAGTTGCATCAGGGGTGATTTAGGTCAGATGTTAGGAAGAATTTCTTTTCTGAAAGTGTGGTCAGACATTGGACTAGGCTGCCCAGGGAGGTGGTGGAGTCCCCATCCCTGGAGGAGTTTAGAAAACATGTAGATGTGGCACTTCAGGATATTGTTTAGTAGGTATGGTGGTGTTGGGTTGATGGTTGGGCTTGATGATCTTAGAAGTCTTTTCCAACCTATGATTCTATGATTCTAAGTTTTTCAGATGCTAGGAGGGATGTTCCCTGCTATCTAATTAGTAAGTTGTTGGCAATTTATCTGTTAGATCAGAGTAATTATGAGTGTTAGAGAATAATGGGAGTGAAGTTCAGCACTGACTGGCCCTGGTGACTTCTGGTGCCAAAAGGGGCAGTGCTACTTCTCATCTTCCTCTCTCCAGGTGACATAGTTCCACTCCCTCTCATAGGTTGGCTCTGATAGTTGTCCAAGTGTGCTGTAAACTAGCTTGATAAACAGGCAGAAAACTGGTTAGGTTACTCGCTGTTGGGTAAGTGTGTGAAAACAGGATGCCTTGTAACCAGGCAGGCAGCAGGGCCGTTGCAGGGGAGCGACATGGGAGTGCTTGCTTGGAAGGGAATGAGTAGCCTGCCTCTTCCAGTGACTGCAAGCTATTAGATCAATGCAAGCTATGTCATGTCATTGCTTCCTAAGATTTGTCATTTTGGATTGAACCTCAGTTTCTTTTCATGGACTGTTTGTGATTCCATTAATTTCTCTCTTCTTTCCTCCCCTTCCAATGCCCTCTGTCTTAGAAACAAGTAACGAGTATGTCTGTTCTATGTCCAGAAGACCCTTACTACCTAGTGGGAAACTGCAGGGGATCTGGAAGTGACCTGTTGGTTGTGGTCAAAGGACTTGGGATGCCTGTAATTTTAAAAACCACATCATATGCAATATTTCATTAAGATGGGAAGAGACAGAGTGACAATTAACAGGAGTCTGTGTGCAAGTTGACCCTGAGGAAGATTAAGACAAAAAAATAAGAATGTAAAAGTTGAGGCAAGCCAACTTGTGTAGACAATATATAACAAAAAGAAAAAGCTTATTTAAATTTAATTATTTATATCTTCATAAGGAAAAGGGGTGGCCTTCATTTGCTGTATTGCAGTTGTCATAGTTGCTTTATTCCTGAATGAGCGAAGGTTTAATTAACTTGTATACCGACTTCCCTTTTCCACCCCCTTGTTATGTCTGTAGTCGAGCTGAGCCTATTTCTTCCTCTTTTGCTGCTGGGGAAATAATGGTAGCAATTTTGGGCAGTAGTTTGTTCTTGGGTGGAATACAACCACACACAGGCACTCAGTTAAGATGTCTCTTTCAAGATAGCTAGGGCAGCTGTTTTAAATGGGTTGAAAATTTTGTGGTTTGCGTTCTTTGTTGTTGTTACGGGCTTTTGTTTTGTTTTTTTCTCCATAGAATCGAGACAGAGTGTCGGTTCTGCCTTTAAAACCTCTGTGATTTCAAGGTATTATTTTAAAGTACTTTTTTTTCTTGGTGGTGAGTGTTTTTTTTTTTTTTTTCTTTTCTTTTCTTGTTTATAGGCACAATTATAACATAGTAACCCTGGCTGGAAATTGAAATAAGGCAAATTGTGTAAATAAGATGCAGTTGCCTGTCAGGGGCTTTTTTTTTTTTGCTAGGTTCTGGAATATCTTCGAGGGGAAGAGGTGAACTTTTGTTGGCTTGCAGTCTTGGAGGAGATGAAAATATGTCATGGAAAAACTTTCTTAAAGACCTAGAAAACCTTTGTCGTCCGTGTATAGGGAGACAGTCAATTTCTCTCTTCTTTATTCCCCTTCCAATGCCCTCTCTCTTTGAATCAGATAACTACCAAGTTTATTCTTCTGTGTATGTAAGGCCCTTGCTACATGATAGGAAAACAAAGCTGTTACAGACTTTGCATTATAACCAGAACTAAAATTCATGTTGGCTGTGGCCAAATAAATTGGGACTCCAGTATTCCTAGAAGTACTTGAAATCCAATGTTAATCTTTTTTCCTGCATCAGTCGTGGCAGGGACAGGATGGCTCTTGATTATTTCAACATGCTTCTAGCAGTTGCAACTGAGAAGACACAGTGTCCAAAGTAAGATTGGGCTGTTGTTTCTCCTTTTCTTTGGTGTGTCAGTCTAGCCACGCTGGGAAAATGAATGGAGAAAGATGGGAGTGTGAGCTGCTACAGAGCATCGTTCTGAATTCCTGAACAGAGCGCTTTGCTTTGTGTGAAAGGTTACAGTTTCCTTCAGATCAAATTGATGTAGATTTTTTGCTTTCTTTCCCATAAATCTTGCGTCTTGCTGGTATCATCCTGGTTTATCTCATCAGTTTCACGCTGAAATAAGGCCTTCAGCTATCACTGCTGCTTCTAAAATGCCTTTTCTCTGCTCTCCCTGATACGCCGTTTAGTTTTGAGGCCTGCTGTAATTTTCTTAAGTGTTACTTTTCTGATCTTCTTGAGGCATCTTATTTTGCTAAGATCTATGCTAAAAGATCCAGGCTCCTTCAGGCCTTCGTTTCATTAAAACAATGATTTTAAAAGGACAGGGACAAAAGTTAATTGTAAATACTCTTTTAAAGCAGCGTGATGGAATCAGTCTGGTTGGGAAGAATAAGTAGAAGTCTCAGTTGGCATAGGAGGGAGAGAGAAATTGAGTGTGGGCTTAACAGATGATACTGAACAAAAGGAATGCGTTAGAAGTACTTCAGTGATGTTAACTTGGCCTTGCCACAAAATCCTCACTAGGAAAAGTACTTCTCATAGAATTGCTGTGCATAATCTGTGATGGTCAATGCTATGATGAATTATGCTGGGCTGTGTGTCTCTTCCTAACAGTCTTACAATGTAATGAAAAGGCTGTTTGAATTCAATGTGTATTTTTGCATGTAAAGCTCTTAGGATTTCCTGAGCATGTACTTCTTTTGACTGCAGTTTGAACAGTCATTTTACTTTTTTGCTTAAATTCCTTATAGTTACATGAAATCATTGTTTAGAAAATCAGCTCTCCACACAATCTTTTCATAAACGTAGATGGTTAGAAGTAAGATTATGCTGATTATACCAAATGTTCAGTTGTCAGATTATTCTGTGAAAGTAATGGCCCTTTCTCTCTTAACTTCATTCTAGCAATTTCAATACATTGAACTAATTGTGCTTAAAATCCAGATCTTGGGGAAAAAAGCATGTTATCAATGTAAAAAACATATCAACTCATTTTCAGACTGGGCTGGAATTACAGAATGGAAGAATCAGTGTACAAATAATGTATGCCAATGCTGTTTCCCGGAGATTTTAGGTACCATGGTGAATGTGTTGCATACACGGCTGCATCCCTAAATGTAGGTAGAAGGTTTTGTTGTATCTGTAACTGAACCTATATCATTGTATGACTTGATAGCTTTGTTCCATTCATCATAATTTTCCTGCTGAGTTTCTACTTATCAGAATCCATTCTGTGGAGTTGAGCTTTCTTCGACAAGATGTCATGAAATGATTTTATTTATTTTAGCCTCTGTTCTTTGAGGAAGCGAAAAGCACTCTTACTTGAGAGACAAATTATTCATACTGATTTTCTTTCTCAGTGGAAGAATGTGCATGATTATTGCCATTAGAATTGTCTTCTGCAAGGACAGCACTAGTATAGCTATCAATATACCATTTTACTTTTATGTCTGGAGGTCCAGGAAGTCTGAGCCTTTGGAAGGCCCTTTGGAAATCAAAATAGATCATATACCTATCAGCATATTTGTGTCACTGTAGTACGTCATTTCAGAGGTATATTACGTACTTTGCAAGCAATAGGGTTCAGTTACATTAGGGAAGTCTAAACCTAGGTAATGAACGTTTACATTTTTAGTGTGCAGTGTGATGGTTAGTCTGAAGTAGACTAAGACCTCTTAGGACTCCAGAAGTGTCAGGATAGATGCCTCTAGGCAATCAAAGATCAGACTTTTATGTCTATTATGGCATGCAGCATTGTTACTCTTGGGATTCTTATGTGTGTTGTAAGATCATGCAATATTGAAGAAGTTAGTTATTTTGAGACTTAGCCTAGCATGTCATTTTTCTGTCCATAAGAACTTGATTGGTGGAATGTGTGTGAGTGAATACCTACTAAAACTACGTATGCTGTCGGGCCAACATGTGTATATTCTATACAAATCTAATTTTATTTTTATTGTGAAGAAAATTGGTAGCTCTGGGAGAGGGGAATATTTGCTACAGATAAACATTGTTTTGTTTGTCTGTTTTTTCAAAATTATTTTTAAAAAAGGTATTTATCTATGCTATTTGAGTTGTGTTTATACCAATCATTCCTTTTTAAAAGGTGTTTTGTTTTGGAAAGTGAATATGACAAAAAAGAAGAGCTCAAATATTTTTATTTAGGGTATTTTTTTATGTAATTTACTTTAAGGCAGTATGGTTCTATATCTAATCTATAGAAGTGTGTCACTTCTTTGAAACTATTTAATTGCCAAAGTAAATCCTTATAAGCCTACAGTTACTAATATTGTGATTCTAGAATTGTTACCGTGCTTATCGCAGTAACACTAAGAGAGAGCTGGAAGAGATACCTTGCAATTTCCCATGTTGCTTTGTGTTTGGTTTTATTCCTTTGGTGTAACTGCATGCATTTGGAAGAGAAGGGAAAAAAAAAATCTAGCTGGCACTTGAGGTTCAGGTTTTTAAAGCTCACTACATTTCTTTTTAGACTCTCCTTCAAATAAACTGCATTTTTTACCTGTTTTTGCGCTACAGGATGGTATGTAGTCCATGAACAGTATTGTCACACTATGACTTCGTCTTTCTGTTCCTAAATAAGTACTTTAATGTTGTTCCTGAATGAGTGGCGGATATGGCCATTGGTTGTGGCAGTGAGATCTTGCGCACTTCCATCGTTTTAACCTGTAAATATTGCCTACTTGGCATCCTTTTCCTGCTCGGAAAGAATAGGCTAGAATTAAATGACTAACCAGAATTCCTTAAAATTTGACAAATTGTTTTCCCACCCCCATGCTTTTCTTTGCATTCTTGGGATGGAGTAGGAGAATCTGTTCTTTGCATAATTTGTAAGCTTGCTAATTGATTTTGACAATAAATGCAATAGTATTTTGGGGTTAAGCTCAAACAGATCAGGGTTGAAAGTAGTAACTGCAGACATTGTTACGGGTAAACTGAACAGTTCGCTATGATACTTGCCTTGTATTTGCTGGGTTATTTGCTCAGTATATTATGAGAAATAGCTCTCGTCTGTGATTGTTTGCAATTCAATAATAAGGCCTGATACTTAAAAGGCAAATGTCAGTCTCTTATGTATCTATTATCGGCATAAGATTGCTATAGACACCTCTCGTATTGTATAGCAATTGTTTTTAGAAAGACTAAACTAGTGTAGAGATAAAATAACAAGATATTTTCAAATATCATGTCTTGAAAATAACAGTAAGTTACATATTTGATAAATAACTGCATATAACTGTAACATAACATTTTATTTATTTTTTTTTATTCATGGGAATCTTATTGCTAGGGTTTCTAAAGTCTGTCTGAAAAAGTGAATTGAGCGATGATTAATTTTTGTCCTTTGGATCAGCTTGTTGAACTGACTTGTCATGTTGCAGCCTGATAGTTTAGATCTGGTGAGAGAAACAATGGAAGTCCATGGTCAGACAGTTGGAGGAAGGAGGGTGGGACCATTTTTCAGCAGCAACTACACTCAGTTTAATATGATGTTGAAACTGTACCCTGTGGTAGTGACTTCAATTTTTTTGGTAATTAAGACTCTTCTGTTACTAATGAATCTTTACTACCTCTAGAATTTACTGATTCCTTTCCTCATCCGTGTTAGGACACTGTAGGGACTCTCTGTGTATATATCTTCTCAGTTGTTATGTGAGTAACTGGAAATTGAAGAAGGATTTTGGGGATCTGCTCTGTCAGAAAATGGGCAGGAGTTAATTGGAAACATGCCTCTACCCCTGGAAATTGTCTGTAGCTCTATATTCATAGTAACAGGAAAAATACTCTAATACCCCTAGTATTTTTTTGCTGTTTTGAGGATTTTTGTTAATCTCTTCCTATTGGGTGTCAAGACATGTGTTTCTCCTTTTACTGGATAAAACCTGTGGTGCTTTCTGAGGCATAGCAAGGAAAGGCTGTGGGTGCTGATGCAAGGGTGGACCTGAAGAAGAGGATGTGCTGAGTTCTTGTTCAGAAATAGGAATGTAGAGAAAGAAAAAACATCACCCATAGTGTTTCTTCAGGGACAATATAGGGGCATCTTGGAAAATGTATTTTTCAGTATTTTTGTAGCTTGGAAAAGACACAAGGTATTGTGCCTAATTAAACATGCTAGCAAGAGTCCTGAACCTGCATTTGTGCTGCACAATGAAGGTGAAAAAGTCAGAATGTTCAGGATAGACTGGAAAACCAAGAGGTGTTTGGATCTGAACGTTGTGTGTCCCAAGAAGAAAGTAAGAGACTTAAAAAAAAAACTTTGGCTCAATTTTAAGCTGTAAATCCGTATCTGATTGTAAAACAGTATCTATCTAACAATATCGGTTGAAGAAGTAGTAGACATTCCTGCGATGGCCTGTCACGTTTCCTCAACTGCTAGATGAAGCTTATGTGTACAGAGTGTCATGCTGTTGTTCAGAGAAGTGGAAGCTGCTGTGGGAAACTTCATAACAAGTACAATTGAATCTAGAAAACAGTCTGTTAGATTGTTTTCCACATGCTGGAACATGGAGCTGTTGGAGCGGGTCCAAAGGAGGGCTACAAAAATGATCCGAGGGCTGGAGCACCTCTCCTATGAGGACAGGCTGAGAGAGTTGGGCTTGTTCAGCCTGGAG
>Ga0065711_1049043_pt1 | contig 11503 bp, 5 predicted proteins | sample Hoacrofraction12_FD_59098 | JGI IMG/M metagenome (GOLD analysis project Ga0065711, IMG submission 59098) | Hoatzin crop microbial communities from Cojedes, Venezuela - Epithelial fraction 12 v2 (version 2) | ecosystem: Host-associated > Birds > Digestive system > Esophagus > Crop | place... | reverse complement strand
TAACTATACAGGGAAAAATATACCATCTTTAAAAATGAATCCCAAGCAACTTACAGAACAGTTAATACTGCAGTTTCTTGTAATCTTAAACTGCAGCTCTGCCTTCTCATGCAATTTCCCCTCTATTCTGCATGGTGAATTAGAGAACAATGCTCAAGCACAGACTTTTCCTGCAGGCATCTGCCGATACCGATTATTAGCATTGTCATGACTATTGTGCTTGATCAGCAGCATACTTCTCAGAAATATTTTCCTTCTGCTTGCTTCCTATTAACTGGGACAAGCTTCCTTAAGGTACTTCTCAGGAACAGCCTGGCTTTAAGAAACATCACGTTTCCTTATTTTACTTATGTAAAGCTTATACTGATATTTTTCAGATAGAAAATTTTAGTGTACTAGTAAATGTCTTCTTTTCATTAAACATGCAATGATTATTATCAAGAAGAGGCATGTAACAGGCTTTAAAGATCTTTAACAATCCAAATCCCAGCCCCACTTTTCCCCAAAGCCTCTAATGAAATAAACAGTTTTTAAAACAAAATATCTCATGAGGAAAGAGTGAAGACACGTCAGGAGACATAGATGGATAGTGGAAGAAGGAGTTAACAAAAACTGCAGTACACCTCAAAATGAGCTATAAAAGTTCCATAATGAACCTTCTAGTCCTGACCTCTCTCTCAGACACATTCACTTATATTTCTTTATGCTGCCATCTCTCACTGCAAGTATAACAAGAAAGTTAAAATGTAATTTTACATGTAGGTATATCACCTCAAATTAGCAACATAAAATTACTGACATTTATTTTAAAGAAAGCCCTACTGGCTAGAGGTAAAATGCTGAACTAGCATCTGTCAGTACTGCTAATTGAGGTAAGGTTGGGAACTGTAAAGTACTATTAAAGAAGTAAAATAATACCAAATGGAAATGCTGAGAGAAGGTACACTACCCTTTTGACACTCTAAATTATTATCCCGATTAAAGTAGCTAGTATGTTTGACTCTTAAAAGTGCCATGAACAGTAATGCGCTTCAGAACTGCAATGAACATTTGTATGGGCCACAGTACCTGAAAAAAACACATTAACAAATTCCTGCAATATAATACCTACATGTTTGATGCGTTTTTAAAGAAGTGTTCCATCTTCTGTATTTTTAAAAAGCATCTGTCTTTTTTAGGAAAAAAGCACGCATGCCACATTTTCACCTCCAGCTTCAGCAGTTCCACCTTGTCCTACTCAGCCTAAGTTCTGAGCAGATCTTTGGACCATAAGCTACTTGCAAGATGCTTGCCATCATCCTGTGAATGATGACTACAGGATAAAATCCAACACTGGCCTCAAAGGTAAAGCACTTATATCTAGAGGAGTATTAACAAAACTTCTCCAACTTTAACTTTTTTTCCTTGTTTGGCATATTGACCCCTTTGACACCACAGTATGACAAACCCTGCAAAACTCTGTCTATTCATTTGGGAACACACAGCAAATTTTACTGTGGCATCTAGAAGCCTTCTAAATACTTTCAGTTTATCGAACTGAATTCCTTCCTCCTTTTTCAGGAGGAGCAGCAGGGGAAGAAAATAAAAGACTATTCTGATCCTCACAGTCTGACCTATGAATAAAATTTCTCACTAGCCACAGCTTTTAGAAAATTCAGACTTCAAAAACACCAGTAGCCATGGTACAAAATAAAGGCAATATGAAGAACATTCAAAGATGTGAATGACTAATATCTCATTTACTTCTGTGTGACTAAGCATAGTAGGTTAATTTATCAGCAGCTACCTGCTGTTAGAAAAACACTGAAACCTGAAGGTAACACAGTCACAACAGTATGTCTACTCTGCTTGAAAGTATTAAGCTGTATTAGTTTAAAAGCAACTGTTTATGGCCAGATCCTAGGGATTTATTTTTGTATAGACTGCTCACGAGAAAAAAAAAAATACAGTATACATTTCTGCATTGCTAAAAACTTTCATAACAGCGCTAGCTAACAAAGAAAAAGTTCATGCCTTCACTCCCCAGATAAAATGAAGAATTTCAACTGGTTTAACATTTGGATATACTAAAGTGAAGCCAAACAGAGCATGCTTTATAGCCGAGCCTGGAAATTATTTTCAGCTTATGAAACTTATATAGGACGTTCACAGAATCCTTAACCTCATGAAGTCCAACAAGGAGAAGTGCAAAGTCCTGAGCCTGGGGAAGAATGACTGCGGGCAACTCAGCTGAAAAGCAGCTTGGCAGAAAGGGACCTAAAGGGTCCTGGTGGGCACCAAGTTGAACACAAACCAGCAATGTGCCCTAGTGGTAAAAGAAGGCAAAGGTATCCTGGGCTGCATTAGATAAAGTATTGCCAGCAGTGCTGAGTAGAGGTCCTTCCCCTCTACTCAGCACCGGTGAGGCCACACCTGGAGTACTCTGTCCAGTTCTGGGCTCCCCAGTACAAGAGAGACATGGACATACCGGAGAGAGTGCAGAAAAGGCCACTAAGGTGATGCAGGGATTGGAGCGTCTCTCCTACGAGGAAAGGCTCAGAGAGCTGGGACTGTTCAGCCTGGAGATGTGAAAGCTCAGGAGGGTCTCATCAATGTGTATAAATAGCTGAAGGGAGGGTGCCAAGAGGACAGAGCCAGGCTCTTTTCAGTGATGCCCAGTGACATGACAAGAGGCAATGGGCACAAAAATGAAATACAGGAGGCTCTGTCTGAACTTCAGGAACACTTTTTCACTGTGAGGGTGACCAAACACTGGCACAGGTTGCCCAGGGAGGTTGTGAAGTCTCCACTCTTGCAGATACTCAAAAGCCTGGACATTAGACATGGTCCTGGGCAGCCTGCTCTAGGTGACCCTGCTTGAGCAGGGGGGTTGGAGCAGATGACCTGCAGAGGTCCTTTCCAACCTTAACCATTCTGTGATTCTGTAACAGAAGCTTTAGAATTTTTATATGCACTTTACAGTCACCAAATAAGTATTTTCCATATCCTAAATGATACAAAAGTCAGTTTTTGTATTGAAGACTGGGTGTATGCACACATGTACATACATAAACACACAAACATTCTCACTCCTTTTAAAGGACAGACGGTAATTATGTAATTCTTTCACCACCTCAAGAATTCCACATCCCAAAGCCTTCAAAAAAAAAACCAACACCTAGTTTGAAAAGTCATGGTGAATCTAATGCATATGGACAGTTTTTGAGAGGGGAAAAGGACACAGTTATTCTCAAGTTAAGAATGTCAGACTAGTCCATCAAGCTAATGAAGGAGTTACCTGCTATAAAAAAGGTCCCTAATTTCACAGAAAGAATAAAGAAAAGCCTCAAAAGGCACCAAAGTTCTCCCCCGTATTTTGTCAGCATTGAAGTGACATCCACACTTCAGCATTAACAGAAATGCGCCGGTTAACTGGGGCACTAAAGCAACCTCTGCAGAACTGGACAGTTTGTAAAGTTCATTAGCACCCAGATTACCTTCCTACGGACTATCTGAGCCCCTCACAATCATCTGAAAGATCATTACATTCTGACACATTGTTCTTATATATCAAAATGACCTTTTGGATATGTTCTTCCACGTTCTCTCTGTTAACACTGCATGCCAAATGTCATCAAAATTTTTGAAGTTAAGTGTCAGCAGAAGACATTTTTGACAGGCCATTTTGTTGCTAGATACAGCAACAGAATTACATTACGCTGGTGGTGAGGGACTGAGAGAAAAAGCATCTAATCCCTAGTCAGGTACACCACTACTTCTGGTATCTTGCACAGTCGTCAGCATATACACAGAGCCTAATGGAAGAAGGGAAGGCCACAGCTCGAGGCTCCTGCCATCCTCAGTTACCTAGGGCACTTTAAAGAGATCGGCATAGCTGGAGAAAATACGCAGCATGGGCTGCATTAGAGGGCTGTGCCCCAGTCTTAAGTACCACTTAGGTTCTCAAACAGGGCAGCTTTTCTCAAAGCGACCAGTTTCAATGAACGCAGACTGCTACATCTTCCCAGACCCCACGCATACCTTGGCATATGACCACTGAATAATCTCGTCTTCTGAGGAGCAGGCTCAGCTTACACCCCATCACACGAGCAAAAAACAGGACACACCACATAGTGCTCCAAGATAGCTCACATTGCCAGAATGAATATAACCACTTCCTCTTGCAAGCCCACTGTGCCTCTAGGCGCAAAGAAAGCAGACACACTAGTTCTTTTAAGAGGGTTAGGGGAGACAGGAGGGAGGGTCATGGGACCCATTTTTTCTGGAGAAGGTGAAAGACGCATTGCTTCATTTGTACCAGTCTGAGTGTTCTTCTTTTGACTGGCTAGTCTTTCCTTTCCAAAGAACTTCATGGCACTAAGATGACCCAGTTCAAACCATCAGAAAAGGTGTGCCGCATTTTCTGAATCAATCAGTACAAATGAAAACCAGGAGAAACTGGGCATGAATGAGCAAACAAGCTTCAAAAGACAGGAGCTCATACAGCTTTGACTTCACAGGGATAGCCAAGAACAATTTTCAATAAAAGGAGTTCCTGGTAAATTCCAGAAAACTGAAATATTTCTAAGAATTACTCAGCAACTGGAAAAGCAGGGTCAGAACTGCTTTCTAATGCATGCCCCTTCTCCCTTTGAAACTGTCTTGTTATCAGCATTATCTGGTGCACCATAAGCACTAAGGACCACGGGCTTACATGGCAGGAGAGGAAAAAATTTCCCTATCCTCAGGTGCATGGCTGCACCTTCAAACATCCTTCAGCAGCATTTGAAGGCAGTTCATCTGACTAGCACCAACATTACAGGATGCTCACTGCACTAAAACAGTGTTAGAAAAACATGAAATTCCAGAGAAGTCAGACTTCTCACAGCCATACAATTCACAATGTTAATGTTAGACAAAGCTTACCAATGGAATTTTAATGAACAGGTAAAGAACAATCGTGACCAACCTGCTGGACAAGCAACACAAAACAATCTTTTCATGGAAACAAGCAAATCGTAACACCATAGGACTTCCATGAAATTTCACATCACGCACACTGAACACATGAACTAGACAGTGGTGCGTATGTGTCTGTGTGTCTGCTGTACACACTACCTGTCAAAGCAGACCGCCGACAGCTTAGTCAGGAGGAGACTTTTAAAACCTTGTGAAAATACAGATGATAAAAGGAACTGAGAGGGTGGTACAAAGTAACCAGCTCCTCCAAATAAATACTCTCCACAGCTATAAACTAGATTTCGAGTTCCTGGGGAAGCAGGAACAAATCTTCAGATAAAAAACACTTCTACTTAATAAACAGATATGTGGGAACAAAGAAAGGCTGACATTTCTATAACAACGGAGTTAATGGTGCGTGGAAGTACTTAATTCCACATATTCAATTAAAATTTCTGGCTTTCATTGTTTGTTTTTTTGGTTACAATGCAAACTTACTTAGGATATTCATCAGGGTTTGGGAGTACACAGATTTGAGAACTCTGAAGCAATAATGTAAGTCAGCAAAACCGGGTTGACTTTATTCCATCTACAAGATTTCCCCACCCAGAAAAGTTTCCAGAAACACAAGCTGAACCTTGAAGTTTGTTAGATGCTCTTTCCCAGGCCTTTATAAACCAAAAACAATAAAACATTGTAGGCAAAGCATTCTAATCTTAGACACCACATACAGTACTTACAGCAACCACCCTATGGAAGTCTTGTTATTGCTGCCTATTAAAAAAAGAAATCTGAAAACCAGAAAGTTAAAGCCTTGGTGCTGTGGAGTAAAAGAATGGCCTTTTTATGGTGTGCTACTGCTGCCTTAAGGGGTAAATCCTGTTTAGGGCAAACTCGAGAAACAAAAAAGCCCAGCATCATTGGTGTATTAAACAGATCCCTCTTTTTGCTGATTTTATGGCACACATAGAGCCAAAGACCTCCTTATCAGAACAAATGTTCAACTACTTACTTTGGAGCCAATTAAAAGGATTGTAAGATGACTTTTAAATTAAGGCTTTCAAAGATACCGAACCAGCCAAGTAAACTGGGAGAGCCGGATGCCCACCCTCAAAAGGTTTAGTGCTAGCATCCCACTACCCACTCCCTCTTCTTTCATAAATGAAGTTATTTAAGATTCCAGGTTACTTCTTTGATATATGCAAGCTGCTTTTTGGGAGGACTGGTCTTTTTATTTGCAGATAGGGCGGGGGTAGAGGGAGGAGGGAGGGAGAGAGAGGCTGCACAGCTTCAATTCGTATTACAAATGGAAAAATTGTAGACTCCTGAAAATCATGGTCATGCTAGAAATCATATGCCAAAAACCCAACAGCGAACAAACTGGAGAGCTAATGTCAGTAAGAGAAAGGAAGGTACTTGTCTGAGGTTAACTTGTAGCTGTAACAAGGCTAAGCTCAATTCTTTATCAAAAGCTGTGGTATTTCGAAGCAGCAGGACTTTTAGTAATGAAAACAACCACCATCTCAGACTCACCCAGATTTTTTTAAAGGTATTTAGATACTTGGAGAAAGAAGTATGTTTTAATGGATTGCTCCTCAGCTACTTGTATCTGTAATTCATGAAAGTGATAGCTAGCTAGACATCTTGATCTTGTTTTAACCAGCAATGGGAAAGAATGGAGGAAAGAGTAATGAAGTTTTCCGTCTCTTTTTCAGTAATCTTTGAAAAGCAGTTACATGCACAATAAAAAAAAAATTATTAAAACTTAAGACACATTAACTAATTATATGGTAATTGGCCAATTTTACACTGCTTGTAAATACATCCCCATTGGGAAGGCGTGTCACGTACTACAGTTCAATCACTACTTACCATATCACCAGGTTTGAACATGGAAACACCATTCTGGTATGTTACATATACTGTTTTCAGTTTTCTTTGAAATCCAAACACTAGTTTTACAACGTGTAAAAGCAAAAAAAAAAAAACAACCAACCCCATATCACAAATGCATATTTTAAAAAAAGTCAAAACACAAAAAGCCATTTAATATTGAATTAATGACTAAGAAAGACCATTTAAAAGCATTTAAAACTCTACTAGAATTTAAGAGAATTCACTTCTTACAGTGCTGTCTCCACCAACAGCACACACCTCTCCAGGACTGTTCTAATGCATTACACAAAAGAAACACAAAACATTACTAAAGTAAAACCTTCAGCAGGCAACCATGAAGTATTAAATTTTTTTTAAGATGTGTTTTTAAGATAATACATTAAGGCCTGTTTAAAATAAGCTCTTTAAAAAATTAACCCTTTAAAAAAAGACCACACATGGGGCCAGTGATATTTTGCTAGTAGAAGTCTACATACATTTACTGAAGTTAACTTAGCCCAGGTGAGGATCACACCCAAATCCCTGTATTTAACTGAATATGTTTTTAATGCTTTTCCCCCTGACCTTCACACTCCATTGCAGCAATTATTTTTTAACTATAAATTGGTGTTTAGTGTTGGTTTATGTTACGGATAAAAACTTCAAGGTATTACACTATAAGATTTTTTTTTTTTTTTAATTATTGCACACATACCATGCTTTAAAAATATTTATGGCAGAAGTATATACATCTATGTATGTGTCTACATACAGACACCCACACAGAGCCTAACTTCCACAAGGGAGCAAAAGCTAATAACCTTTCATCTCAAAACCAAAGCCATTTCTCAGCTACAGAAAAAACATGTATAGACAAAAAAATAGCAAGTCTGGGGATTTTGCCTTTGTTCAACTGATTTTTTTTTTTTTTTCCTTGGTATATCTGTATTTTAAATGACATGCTTACAGTCTAGAAGCCTCTGGTATAAATTTCATCCCAGAGTGAATTTTTATGATGGAGTTATAAACCCCTAAAGAAACAGGGTTTACAATGGAAGTGCTGACATAACTAACTATAGCAGCACTAGCAGTGCCTCTGTAATCAAGGCACATTATATTTATGAGGTAGGTAAAAGTCTGTAACCATCAATCACTGGAATCATATTGACAGATTCTAAGTTTGAGGTCCAGCAGAATTAATGTATTCAGTTTCTCACACCATCGATATGAAGGGGAGAATTTGCAGGCACTTTTATGGGCTTAGGCTTTGACATCTTTACAGAAATCAGTGAGGGGCTGTCTTGCTGAAACATTTCATTAATCTGCTGCCTCAGCATTTTTAGGTTTTGCACCAACCTTTCGCAAAATGCTAGAAAAGTAGATTGCCCAGAAACCAAATGCGACCTTATTCACATAAGTATGCTTCATGAACTGGTCATTACAAACATTAATTCTACGTGTATCCACCAGACATTTAAAATTATACCTCAGAATGATTAATCACCCAAAGAATATCCAACTCCTAAATTATGACTCAACATCCCTATATAAAACAATCTAAAATGTCAGCACCTCAGTCTTTATGATATCACACCGTTCCAATAATTCTGTTTTACAAGTAAATTCCTATTATACATTAATAAGTGCTGTTGGTGGCTAAACTTCATGTCTTTGAGTAATGACCAAGTTGAAGGCAATTAGGCCGGCCAGGTGCAGCTCGGTTAGGTACTAATAAAAAGTTTTTAAATTTTACTATTTCCGTTTGGATTTTGGGGATGCATTCCAATCTGCCCAAATTAGGGAGGAAATTGTTTCCATGTTTTCAGCTGTTCCATGGTCTATTACTGACTGATAACCTGCTTAGATTTCCCCCACACACACTTGCACACACTCTCACTCACAGGACCCAATGTCTATTTATTTTTCAACTTATCAGAGCAGCACAATAGGAACAGTAAGAAACTACTGCAGAAGTCTGAAGAAAGAGTTTTCAATTCAGTCACAGGGTTAGCTGGGCTTGAGCGAAACTTGTCTGAAAAGAGAAAATCTGGGTTGATTTTCAAAGTCTTTATCTCTATATAAATGCAGAATAAGAAGTGAAATGCAACCATGTCATCCTACCTCTCTCCATTCCTCTCAAAGTCCAGATTGCTGTGAATGTGCTTTCCATAACATGTTAAAATCACCTGAAAACTTTTTTTTTTTTAAATGAAGCTGACTAACACAATTTATACTGATTTTAAAAGCCATGTTTTTATTGAAGTGCATGTAGCATGTGCAAAGTGCTGCCAATGCCTGTGGTTTAGGTCATAGGAGCTTTCTGAAGTGACATCACTGCAATCAGCCTGCAAGAGTCTTCTGCACGTGTACACATGCATACTTGCGTACTCCTTCCTGCCCACTTGCCCTCACACACGTTTTCATGTGTAAATCTTACTCCAGCACAGCCTGAAGTCGAGCACGGAGAGCATCACACAGCCTGTGACGGCCAGAGGTATCAGGAAACTTCCAACGCTTCTCACCAGAATCTTCTCAGAAAGCAAAGCTACCACCAGAGACCTGATGAGCTCAAGGACAGAAGAGCTGTCCTGTTCCCCACAGATGAGTCCTGAGGCCTTGTACAGCCCTGAGCTTCTCCACTGCACTATAAAGTCATTCTCTCACATGAGGCTTTACTTCAAGAAAATGGAAACCAGACACATGGATTCTTTTTAGGTGCTCACAAAGAAGCGTTTGAAAATTGTTGTTTTCTGCTTCTAAACCATACAGAGATGTCACCTTGGCTCAGGAAGGCCTTGAGCCACGATCTGCAGGTGATTGGGAGAATGTTCTCCAGCAGGATCAACACAAGCTTCCCCCGTTCCTATTGCCCAGAAAGGCATCCTCAGTGAAGCCTGTGCCAAAACACTGCTTAACAGGGACCTCAGGCCTGACTGACTCTAGCCACTAACGCATGGAAGCTCACAGCAAAGCGGCCATGCCAAGAACACATCGCACCCGTGGGTGGGTGACTGTAGAGACACATTCTCTTCCTCCCCAATGCCCCAAGTCCAGCGCAACAGACTCTTCAATAAACAGATTTGTACTCTGAGCTCTCTTCCAGCCCCAGTCAGAAGTTTCACCTAGGAAATCTACGAAGGTCCACCAGCATTAGCGGGAAAGCACCACTGAAACGGATAGAATGCAGCCAGAACCAAACTGCAACCTCTGCTCGTTCTGTAGCTTCTGCACAGATTTGAGCCTACGGGGGCAGAAAAAAAAAAAACCACACACATTGATTTTTGAAACCACAACAAAAGTATAATCCTATGTGCCAATTTAAAAAGCCATCACTAATTCCTGTGACTCTATAACCTGAAATTAAACACAGCATACATTTACTTTTTTGAAGGCATTATTCTGCACGCAAAATTAAATCGTAGTGTGCAGCACACAGATACGAGCGTGCAAGGAGCTCACAGAACATTACCTGCTTGGCTTTCCCACAGGCGAGCAGTGCCCTGAGGAGGGCAGCATGCAGGCACATATTTCAATACACAGAAAACTGCTCCGAATCACATTCTTGGCTAAAACTGCCTCGCCTTTCAAGGGATTAGTGAAGTACCACACACACAGTCAAGTATGATCATAAAACGTAGGTAGAAAGACAGCAGGATATTAAACCAAAGCTCACTAAAAATGCCAAAGCCTTTGCTTGCATGAGTATCAGCAGGAACAAAGCCTTAGTATCTGTAATATCTCAGGGTTTCTTCATTTGAAAGTGTTGCCAGTCTGGTTTTAAACATGCTTAACTGAATCAAGAGGTTTAAGAAACAGTTCATTTAATACTGACTACACAAGTAAAATAGGAACAATTTTCAAAATCTGCAAAAACAGACCTATTTTTAAATGGCATCCAATATTAAAACAACTGTGTTTAGTTTTCAGTAAGTCAGTTAGGTAACACAAGTGGAAATACATGCGATCCCCAAAATGCTCCCCTCAGAGCTCTGCACATTTTAAAACCCAATTGCTCAGTCAGACTTGGTAAGTAAATTTCACGAAAATAAATCAAGTTTAAAATTATATATGTATATACACAAAAAAAACTATCAGTTTCTGGACAGCCTTCTCAATTACCTAAATCTCCAGTTCAGTCCTGCTGCCTTACCCCTCACAGGAAGGAGCCTGGCTCCCAGTTACAAAGCCTCTCCAGAGTGGTTACAATGCTTAGGGAAAGGGAGATTGCAGACAAACTCACCACACATTTGCTCTGCTCATAAATAAAACTGGAAACAGTGTTTTCAAGGCTTTTAATACGGCATCGCTGTCATAACTGCCCGGTCTGTCCTTCCCAACCAGTCAGTGACCTCAGGACAGCATTCTGAGGTGGCAACATAAAATCGGACTGTAAACAAGTGGCTTTTTTTACTAAGTACAAATTATTTTATGAAGCTTCACAAAACTTTGAAATCTCGCACCAGCGCTGAAACCGACTTGCAGTTTCGAGGAGGGAGTTCAGGCACTGAAGGCAGAGGGCGGCCACCAGCGTTATAACGGCCAACTAACGGCAGCGCCGGCGGCCGCAGGCGGCGGCTGAGGGAGCGCGAGCCGCGGCCCCGCAGCGCCCTCTGGTGGTGCCGGCGCGGAAGCGGAGCTGCCCGTCCCGGCGGCTGCGGGCGAGGGAACGCAACGCGGGTGTCGAACCCCT
>Ga0065711_1049041_pt1 | contig 11504 bp, 7 predicted proteins | sample Hoacrofraction12_FD_59098 | JGI IMG/M metagenome (GOLD analysis project Ga0065711, IMG submission 59098) | Hoatzin crop microbial communities from Cojedes, Venezuela - Epithelial fraction 12 v2 (version 2) | ecosystem: Host-associated > Birds > Digestive system > Esophagus > Crop | place... | reverse complement strand
GGGCTGAGGTTGTTTTTCTGCCACAATACATGTGCTGCACCTTGGTTCCTAAATGCATTAAGCCACAGAACAAATTGCTGCTTTTGAACTGCTCCAGCGTAACAGTGAAGCCAAAATGTCAGCACATCGAGCATTTTGAGCTGTTCATTGCAGCCTGGCACCTCCGGGAGGGCAGTCGTGTCTGGGCTAGTGAGTACTTAACATCCTTCTTAACATCATAACTACGAGAGAGCTGCTGGGATGAATGGTCTGGCTGAGGAGAGTTCTCCGTCTGTTGAGTTCATGGTCTAGCTCGTAGGGGGCGGGAGCTCATATCGCTGCGAAAACTTCCAGGTCACCTCGGTGTGAGGCGAGAGAGGTAGCTGCTGGATTTGCCCTTTTTTCCTTTGCGTGGAGTGAGGTTGGTCCATCCCCGCTGTGATGCTGGACCAAGGTGGCGAGCTCCTTGGTACACAGCCCACAGATCTAGGATCTAATAGTACAACCTACTCCTTGAAATAAAAATTAAATCCATTCAAAAGTCAGTTCACATCAATTCTATGATACCAAAATAAATGGCAGAATAATGTCAGAACACAGAAAAAATTATATTCGTGTTAAAAGTTACCATTCTAAAAGTAATTTAAAAATCAGTTCAGCTTCACTGCGTCGAAAAGCGGACAGCCAGTGATGTCAGTGTAAGCATGCGATGAGAGAGAATGATTTCTCAGCCCCGTCTCTCTACCAGGAGTAAATAATAACTCGTTGCCAACGCAGCCGAGTCGTCTTCCGTGCTGTGAATGGACAGCAATGCTCCTGAGGCCATGTTCCTGCAGTCAGGATGGTCTAAGGAGTCAGACAAGATGAGGTCTGTATGTTGAAATAATATAGCTGGAAAATTAAATAAGCCTTCAGCTACAGGACAAAATATTTTCTTTACTGCTCAGGGCTTATCTGTTTTTTTCCAACAACAGCAGATGCTCTAATAAAAGATATTACTTCTACCTACAAACATCGTCTTGCTTCTGCCAGCATTATTTTGATTTTCTTCAGAGATGGCTGAAATAAAACACAACATGTTTTCACATTATGGAAACACTGAGGAGTCTGTTTCTGCCTGAAAAGCAGGCTGGGGGCTGGGGGCGTCTTCTCTAGTACAAATCTCCAGCACTTCAAGGTTTGAATAAGCCCTGGCGGCGTTTTGAGTTCCTGACTTCTGAAACGCGGTGCAGAGCAAAATCTGTATGTGGGTATGCTGGGTGGAGGGCTTTGCGTCGGCTGGCTGAATGCTTCAGATCTGCATCCTTCAGCTCTGCCCGAGAACCACACTGTGAGCCATCTACCGCGTGCCAGCGAGGAAACGAGGACAGGGAATCTAGGAAGCCAGATCTGAGTGGTAGTTTGCTGCTTTTCCCAGCCCCCATACACAGACAGTCAGGCCTCGATTCCCTGAAGGGTCGCAGATTTTTGGTCTTTGCCTTGGGAACAAATGTGCTGATGGGAGAAACCAGGCAGAGCTGTAGGCTCCTGCATGAAAAGTTCTCATGTTTCATTTCCAGAAAAACGATTTTTGAGCCTGTTAGGTGTGGCAAAGTCTGACGGAACACCAAGGACTCTGACATTTTGATGCAGGCAAAATCTTGCTTCTCAAAGTTGAGCTTTCCCAGCAAGGCTTTCTCTCCTCTCTAATTTTCTAAAGCGTGGCTTTGTCTGAGAAGTAAACCAGTCGTGTTCTCGGTGCCTGGGAAGCAAATCAATCAAACCAGTCTCGCCTGTTTTCGTGATCAATACGCGTGTGACGCAGGCCAGGAAAAGGCAGGTGTTTCTGACATGAACACCCACGTACAGGGGCTGCAGGGCTTCTCCATGCCGGGTCCGCAGAGGATGTGAATCTGTCCCAGAGGAGTTATCGACCTTTGGCTCAGCCCGAAGCTGCTCGTACTTTTAGTGCTGCAAATGCCTATTCAAACCGCAGGGCATCGGTGGTGGCAGGGCTCTCACGCAGGTATTGTGTGACTATCTCTGAAGCAGATCTGCCAAGGTAGCGTGTTTAATTTAAGCTTCTCCGAGACGGTGATTTCTGCAGTCCTGGCAGATTTTGAAAGCTAAGGAAATGCCCAATTCCTAACTATGTAAACTAAAACTTACAAATAATTCATTATTTCACCTTAGATTTCGCCTTTGGATTCACCTTAGACTACTTCACATCTGGCTTCACCTTAGACTACTTCACAGCTGAGTTTGTGGTCAGATGGAGATGCTGCACGTAAAGAGAAGCCATTTGTTAGACAGAGTTGCTGCAAGAGGAGACATTAACAAGTTTTATTACATCCGAGCTCCATCTTGACCTTCCTCAGTATAACAGCATCTTTGGTCCATCTAGATATTTCACTGATCACTCAAACCTCTCCTGACCAGCAATGGTGTCTCTGTTGAAATGGGGTGTGACCTGTCATCTGCGTCCAACTCTGGAGCCCTCAGCACAGGACAGAGCTGGAGCTGTGGGAGCGGGGCCAGAGGAGGCCCCAGCCATGGTGCGAGGGCTGGAACCCCTCTGCTGGGAGGAAAGGCTGGGAGAGCTGGGGCTGCTCAGCCTGGAGAGGAGAAGGCTGCGGGGAGACCTTAGAGCAGCTGCCAGGGCCTGGAGGGGCTGCGAGAGAGCTGGAGAGGGGCTTGTGACAAGGGCCTGGAGTGACAGGACAAGGGGCAATGGCTTCAAACTGGAAGAGGGGAGATTTAGATTAGATATAAGAAAGAAATTCTTTATGGTAAGGGTGGTGAGGCCCAGGTTTCCCAGAGAAGCTGTGGCTGCCCCCTCCCTGGCAGTGCTCAAGGCCAGGTTGGACGAGGCTTTGAACACCCTGGGCTGGTGGAAGGGGTCCCTGGCCATGGCAAGGGGGTTGGAACAAGATGGTCTGTAAGGTTCCTTCCAACCCAAACCGCTCTATGATTCTATGATCTCAAATCAAAAGGTCTTTATGACAATGATAATGTCTTTTCATGGTGGGTGTTCCAGAGGAGGGATTCAGAATGGGCAGATTGGACTCTCCAGTCCACAAGGAATTGCATTTCTGTGTTCAGGGCATTTCCAAAGAATGGGAGAACTGGTAAAGTGACAGACTGTTGCGTGTTGGACGACGGTGACGGCCTCACTGCCCTTTAACTGGCATCTGATGTGGCCTGGACTTAACTGTTTTCTCTCTGTGCAGTTTTCTTGAGAGACTTGAGAAGATGACTCCTGATGGTTTATAAGGTTTAGTGCATGGTAAAAATCCGCAGTGCGGGAGAAGGGTGCCAGGTTTAAGGCTTTGGCTGTGGTGAGGTTGAATAACTCAACAAGTAGCAGTTAACGAAGACACTCAGACACCTATAAATGATATCCCTGAAGACCCTGCAAGGTTCCTTCTAGGTGAGATCCTCGTCTGGCTCCTCTCCTTTCCATATGTGACCCTGCTGATGTCTGAATCCAATCCTGCTGCTTCTCCTACTAAAAGATGAAGAACTCCTGTGGTATTTGGCTGTGCAGACAAGACTGGACTCGTTTTCTCTTCCAGGCAATTGTTCCCTATAACTGAATTCCTCGCAAGGTAAAGAAGAGATTTTGAAGCAATGACAGTTCTGACAAGTCGGAAGGGATATACAGAGGGTGAACCCTGGGGATGATTTCTACTGTATTGCATCACAAGCCTGTTTTGTGAAATAGTGTGTGGGCAGAAGAAGAAAGAGCACACTGGATTTTAGTGGGACAGCAACCAGTTGTAGGACTCAAAGTACTGAGAGTTAGGCTTTTGCTGCTAGGGGAATTATTGCCCTCAGCTCTTTAGCACCTGTGAGCAAATGCTGTCGTCCCATGGCCAAGATACCGTTACTGTTCATCTGAGCACCTCCCAAAGCGCAAACCCTTGTAGCTTCACCTACCGTAGGCGAGGTTGAGCTGAATCCTCGCCGATATGAACTCGGAGCATTCAGACTGTGGTGGGGAAAACACACAGGTGAAGACGGGGACTTCTCACCCGCCCTAGCTTTTCCAACATCACCTGCTCATTCACAGTCCTCAGGCCTGACAGCGCTTTTCCTCAACAGATTATTATTATTAATCTCATTTTATAGCTGGGACAGTTAATCTGCAGACACAAGGAGAGACTAGGTAGCATCAGTCGATGCGAAGGAAGGGAACAGATCCTAGGATTTGGATTTCTTCTCTCCAACATTCCATATCTCCACAGCAGGTGTATATTAGTGGGAGAGCAATAGCAAGGAAGAGGTCCTTTTTGTATGCCTGAAACCTAAACGCATCTGATCCAGGTGTTAACGAGCACTGCTGGGAGAGACGACTCGTGTCCTAAACCCCTCTGCTCTGCCAGAAGCCATCTCGTTGCTGCGCACCTCTCCAAAACTTTCTGTCTCATCTCCTTCACCTTTGTTTTGGGAATGTGCAGCCATAGAAATTCGAGAAGCGCTACTCCACTTTCACCAGCTTTGTTTGAAATGTCCCCAACCCCTGGACTTTCACAGCTTTGGTCTTTTTCTTCTCTGTTGGGAAGCCTTTTGTGGTAATCAGCTTTAAATTTCCATTTCTTTTATGATATCATGTCACTTTAAAAATAACTAAAATGAATCACTGATGTATTTTTAGGTGTCTTAGAAGGGGTAAGTCTCTCCTCTCCTTGATTTGTCACATCCTTGGTATTATGTGTTCCATCAAAAACTTCCAGACCCCCCAAATATTCCTGCCACTCCCTCCTCAGTAGATACTTCCTCAGCAATTTCAGTTATTTGCTAAATGCATCACATTTTAGCAAGTTGCACATTCACAGCTTAGCATTTCAGAGGCATTCCTGCTGTCTCCAACGTTTCATTTTCTGTGAGGTACGTGAGCTGGTTTTCTCACCTACAGATGGGTCTCTGACATGCCCAGAGCCTGTCCCTTGCTAGTGTAAAGCAGCAGGGCTCCTGCGACAACGATGCAAGAGGCTGCTCTGCTGAGGATCTGGCCTCCTTTCTCCTCTTCGTCACTTTTTAAACTCCCCCCCTTTTTTTTTCCCCCCTTGTATTTTTCTCTGCCAAGTTTTATTTGGGTGATTTCCAAGGCAGAACTCCTTGATCAAGCAGTACTGGTGCTAGAACTGCCTATGTGTGTTGCTACTTGTCAAAAAAGGTAAAGGCTAAAAACTCCAGGCATGTTTTGGGGTGAGATGAGGGGGAAAATGGAAATAGCTTCATTTTTTTTTAGCCCTCTCCCCCTTCCTCCTCCTCATTCCTTAAGATCGTTAAACTTGACATCTCTTTAAATGAGCTGGAAGAACTTCAACCTGAAGCGCTTTTTCCGTTTTTTCTCCCCGCATTGGTTATGTATCTCCATAATTTAGGCAAGTCAGTGTGACTTTCCAGAGGTGATTGATGGGTTCTCACAGAAATGTTCTTTCAATTAAAATAACCTAAACACACGCCAAGAAGAGGACAAGAGATTTTTTTTTCCTTTTTACTCTTGTCCAGAATGTGAATCAGAGTTATCTGTATGAACACATGGGCACGTTTTCTTCTCCTTTGGAGCCTAACATTTAACTGGCTTCCCTCTGTGCACTCAGTCCTGATCCACCTCACCCCTGGAAAGCAACACTCCGGTGAGCTCAACTTGTCCTCCCCAATAAGCCGTGCCAACACTCCCTCCTTGCAAACCTTTCCATATTTTCTATGATTGAAGACTGAGTTTGGCCCACCTTGTGCCTTGAGATGAAGAACTAATGCACTAATCCACTATACCCCCAAGGCCCCAGAGAATCATTGTCATTAAACAACTAAACTATGCATTCACCCAAGGTAGAGATTGTTGCTTTAAAAGCCTTTGGTGACAAGGAAATTGGAAGGGAATATGTCTTAAGGTATTAGAGTTTTGCAAGCTGCAGCATCACAGTCCACCTTCCAGGCCTTCCTTTGTTCAGCACTGGGGTTTTGATTCAGTGTGCTGTAAATTCTGGACCCAATTTCACTTTGCCTTCAGTAAAAGCAAGGAAAAGCATCACTAACATGTTTTTATCTAGGTGTTGTGTCCGTTGTTAATGCCTCTCCAACCTGTGTTGCTTCTGGCTCCCATGTCATGGGAATTAGAGTTCTTCCAGACCTCATGGCTCCGAGCTTTAGTTTCAGTGCGCTGCAGGACACGAGGGATTTTGAAAATTTGACCTACCTGTCTATTCAGAAGAAGTCTTGTGGTAAAAGACCTTTGAAACCACAGCATCCTCTGAATAACTTGACATGACTTCATGTGGGCTCCAGCGAGGTTTTGGGAAGTTGCTGCAAGGTCCCTTCTGAGAGGGCTAGAAACCTTCTACTACCCGAAACTTTTTTTCCCTATATGAAGTATACCTGTGTCTGGTTCTCATCCATCTTTTCCCATGCAATGCTCTTTCTTCCACTGCTTTGCTTTTACTGTCTGCAAGAGTGTGTTCAGAGAACAGACATGGTGTCTAGGTACACCCTACTTATTGCACCACCCGTGACTTCCATTGACTCCTGTTGTGGGGATCTATGAGATATCACGCCACGGGATTAGGGCTCCTAGATTAGCGGATGGAAAGTTTGTTCCACCATTGGCACAGTCCCTGGCATGGCTTTAGCCCAAGCAAACTATCACACTCCCAAATAATGCACAGGTCCAGTCTGGGGCCAGCATGGACCGGGGACCAGGCAGTGTAGATGTGAATCCTATTTGGGGATGGGAGTGTAAAGATAATTTAGCACTGTGGACAGAAACTATATTGTATCTGTTGGCCTCGGGGCAAGAAGACATATCCTTTGTCCACTTGTTCAATAGCATAGGCATGGTCTGAGTGCATTAGTTGGCCAGGTCATCAATAATCTCATGTCCTCCTTGTCTCTGCAGGGATCCCAGTGGCTCATGGTGGGACTGTAAAGCAGATGTCCTGCACTCCAGGGAGCTCTCTGCAGCAGACCCAGCACCAGACCCCAGACCCAGCAGGCTGCTGTGCACAGACTGCGGGTCTGGGGCTGCAATAGCTCAGTGAGGCTTCTACAGTGAGGACACAAGTTTCGTAGTACTGTCATAACCTGAAGTCAAGAGGTCTTGGAAGCAGTAGATTAGTGCAAACCTCATGAATGCAAGTCAGGGTATAAAAATTAAATATTCTCTGGGCCCCATTGATGAAACGATGTCAGTGTCTCAGCCTTTATTAGACCCAAGAGAGTCCGTGCCCAAGAGAAAGGGCTGGGGAAGACCTGGCTCTGTTTGCCCTGAGAAAACTCAATTTATTCTCTTGCTGCTCCATTGCCTGGAATTTTTCCGTGCCTGGGTCCTGGGTTCACTTGCGTGGGTGGGGGTAATAAAAAAGGGCCAGAGGCAGTCTAGACAGAGGTGGCCTCCTGAAGGCAATCAATCTTCATTAAACAGGCCAGAGCCCAGCAGCTGGGAGATGAGCTAGGAAAGGAGCTATCTCTGGGTAGCACCACATTTAACCCTTCAGCTGGCAGTATAGCAGCTCCTTCGTACCTTTTTTTCACTGAAATGAACAATTTGAGGTTAATTTCATCTTTTGTATGGGGCCGTTATGGTGGACTTTTGCGCTGGTCAGGGTGTATGGATTATGGATGATCCTTGTTTGCCTTGAGATGAGGGGTGGAGAATTGGGAGAATGGTTTGAAGGCTGGTGGGGGTTTCTCAGCAGGGCTGTGCTTGCTCCTAGCACAGGGCACTCAGTCTTCTCTCCTCTTGTACATGAATTCCAGTCTGCCCCTTGTCTCCTGGGCTCATGGTAGAGCTTCCCTGCGGTTCAACCCCAAGCGAAACCTGCTTGCTGACCATCTGAAGACTTGAGCCCTAGCCACCATCTCTGACCCATATGGGAGGGAAGCTACGTTTAGCTCTCTTGGGGCACCAGCCACTCTGTGCTCTTGTGGACTTTGCTTAGCTGCAAGGTCTCTGGGAAAGGGCCGATGCCAGGCAGATGCTGAGGATTTCCAGGGCCTCTAAGTATTTGCGTTTCTTGCTGGGCCAAGGTCTGGGTTGAACTGAGCTACCATCTGTGTTACGAGATGCTCATGTGGAAGGCCAGCAGCCAAGAAGGCCAACAGCATCCTGGCTTGTATCAGCAATAGAGTGGCAAGCGGGACCAGGGCAGGGATCATGCCCCTGTACTTGGCACTGGTGAGGCTGCACCTGAAATACTGTGTTCAGTTTTGGGCCCCTCACTACAAGAAGGACATTGAGGTGCTGGAGCGTGTCCAGAGAAGGGCAACAAAGCTGATGAAAGGCCTGGAGAACGTTTCCTATGAGGAGCGGCTGAGGGAACTGGGGCTGTTTAGTCTGGAGAAGACAAGGCTGAGGGGAGACCTTGTCACTCTCTAAAACTACCTGACAGGAGGTTGTAGTGAGGTGCTTGTTGGTCTCTTGTCCCAAGTAACTAGTGATAGGAGGAGAGGAAACGGCCTCAAGTTGCATCAGGGCAGGTTTAGACTGGATACTAGGAAAAATTTCTTTCCTGAAAGAGTGGTCAGGCGTTGGACCAGGCTGCTCAGGGCAGTGGTGGAGTCCCCATCCCTGAAGGTGTTCAAAAAACATGTAAATATGGCACCTGGGGACATGGTTTAGCAGGCATGGTGGTGTTGGGTTGACAGTTGGTCTTGATGATCTTAGAGGTCTTTTCCAACCTTAATGATTCTATGATTCCATGATTTTCCAGGTTTCTTCGGTCTCTCCATGAGCACAGGGACTTCAGTACTATCCAGGTTGCACTGTTGATGCTCAAATGTTATTTCTGATCTTGCCATTGATGTAAAAACAAACGTTACCAAGCCTTTGAGATGGCAGCAGTGATATGGAAGAAATGGGCAATGTTTCTCCTAGATTTTAAAAACTTTGAGTGTTTCTTCTTATACAAGAATTGCATGGCAACAGATGAAACAAGCAGGATGGAGTTTGAAAACTAATGAAAGAGCATAACATTTTCATGTAGCATGTAGGAAAGCTGTGGAACTCATTGCTGCAGGACGTTGGGAATGCTAAAAATTTAAATGGTTTACAAACTAAGAAGATTCATAGAAGAAACGTAGGAGTACAGGGTATTGAATGCAAAGACATTTCCATGTCTGTCAGAAGGTCCCTAAGCTGCAGGTCACTGGAGGCTGGAAAGACGGAGTTGTTTCCGTGTGCTTGTCCTGCTCTTAGACTCTGCTTAACCATCTGATGTTGGCCACTGTAGGAAGCAAACACCGCACTGGACGCCCCGACCTAATGCTGCAGCTCTCCTGTCTTTCTTCATACTTTGCTCGCAACATCTGCTGTCTTTGCATAAATATTTCACTGGCACCAGCTGCAGCTCTCTGGCAGAACGAGAGTCAGCAGGGTTGACTCTCAGCTGTCTTAGTTTTCCCAGAGTCTGCAGGATTTTCAGTGTGTCCTCCAGAGAGGCTGGAGTTTTCATCTCCCCTTTTCAAGCTCCGTCTCCGTCTTTGGCGAGGCTTCAGAGGAAGAAGCGGTCTGAAATGCGTTACAGGTGCATGGGCTGCCAAATTTCAGATGCTCCCCTTTCATTTTGTCTCTTATGGACAAGGTAAGTGAAAATGGAAGAGCTGCGGGTCGCAGTCCAAAGTGAGGAGATGAGATAATGTGATTCTCATTTTGATTCAGACTACTGCGAAAAAAATTGTGAAGGGGGAAAATGAGGGCTATTCTGTATCTTGTTATTGTCTCTGTGCTGGAGTTTTATACTGTAACCTTCTAATGAATTTTCAGATTTGTAAATCCTACTTTCAGCAAAGCATATTTGGAAAAGGGAAAAAAACAGGAGAGCTGTGAGATGCCCTCAATATTCTTTGGGACACTTGGATTCAGGAGATGTGCGCTGGGTATGATGCACTTTCAGGGATGATCTCACCCCCACCCCACTATACATCTAATCCTGCACCCTGATATTTGCGATATAGATGAAATCTGAAGTGGAGGCTTAAAATCTTGTGTATAGGAGTGGATCTAATTATTTTTAATGATCACTGGCTATTCTTTCTATTTGCATAAGTCAGAACTGCAGTCTCTGTACAGCTCTCAGCTGCATCTGGCTTGCAGTTGGGGTCCTGTCCTAAGGTTGTGTTAGGTGGCTGTCATCAAAACTGCGACAGCAGAGGGGCTAGCAAGTAAAGCAGGGTCCCCAGCTGTGGGGAGGAGCAAGCCAAACCCACCGGTCTGCCCCGGAGCCGTTCAGCATGCCCAGTCTGCCTGTGCCCTACTGAGACTGGTGGGAGGCCAGGGGAGATGGTGCCATCTCCCACCCTTCAGCCATGCAAGGTACATGGCCACACGGCTCTTGACCATGTGGAGAGGCTGATATGTGGCACTCAGTTTTATCCTGACCCATTTCTTTCTCTTCTAAGTTAGCAGTCTCAGCCTGATGGTGTTTTGTGACATAAATGGCTTTAATCCCTCTTTTCACCTCTGCTGTCCATTTAATTCCCTGTAGCGCAGCCACAACCTCTTCTTCACGTGGTAGAGCAACACCAAAAGCCATGCAGTGACCCCAGGAAGGGTTGGTAACAGAGGACACCCTTTCTCTCTTCCAGAAACATAGACAAGAAGGCAAGAAGCCATTTATTCTTTTTCCTCTCAACTTCTTTTAATTCTGTCAATATGATCCAGAATAAAATGGCATTTGACCACATGCAGGTTGGAGGGGAGATTAGTTTGGCTGATGGTCTGGGGGTCCTTTTAGAGCACGTCCTCGTCAGTCTCTGTGTTAAGGCACCACAATCTTTGCTATTGCTAATTTAGATTCTTGATGCTGTAGACATGCCAGTATCCAGGGAACCTATTCACTCCTGCATATGAGAGTGCAGCGTCTGTCAGTCCGCTTGATAGCTGACTTGTAGCCCTCCTTGCCAATGTAAATTATCTGTAGATCAATCACTTTGAGTTTACTGTTACCTTTAAGTGTTTCCACAGGATCGTTGGGCTGCACGTGTGTATATGCGAGTGTGAAATAGAAATGCCAGCCCAGGTGAAAGGTGAGGATTTCTCCTTCTGAGAGACATCTCGGGTGCATGCAGCTGTGACAGGAATCTGCTGTGCTTTGGGGCTCCCTTCTGCTCCTGGAAAAATGAATAGTGCTGAGCAGAGCTACCCAACCTGGTTATCCAGCCATTTGGGTGTCTTTTTACTAGTTACACCTTGGCAGGCTGAGCACTGAAGGCTCCTCTTTGCTCACTTTGCAGACGCATGAGTATCAGAGTTGCTTTTGGGATGGACTAAAAAGCTTTCCATTTTCTTGTCATGTAAAGAGTAGGTGCTCTCATCTGAGAAAAAATTATGATGGAGGCTTTTAAGTAAATCTTTTCTTGCTTTCATAGAATCATAGAATCATAGAATGGTCAGGGTTGGAAGGGACCTTAAAGATCATCTGGTTCCAAACCCCCTGCCATGAGCAGGGACATCTTCCACCAGACCAGGGTGCTCAGAGCTCCATCCAACCTGGCCTTGAACACTGTCAGGGAGGGGGCAGCCACAGTTTCTCTGGGCAACT
>Ga0065711_1049040_pt1 | contig 11504 bp, 6 predicted proteins | sample Hoacrofraction12_FD_59098 | JGI IMG/M metagenome (GOLD analysis project Ga0065711, IMG submission 59098) | Hoatzin crop microbial communities from Cojedes, Venezuela - Epithelial fraction 12 v2 (version 2) | ecosystem: Host-associated > Birds > Digestive system > Esophagus > Crop | place... | reverse complement strand
GGGGGGGGGGGTTTGTCTTGTTTTTTGTTTTTTTTTTTCCAAAAGATCTCCCTGCGTACAGGGCAAGGAGTGATTTGAAATTATAGGGACTCTTGCGTGAGTTTTTCCATTTCTGCCCCTTATAAAGAAAAAAGTTTTTAAGGGACCTAATGTTAGTTAAAAAGAACTTGTGCTCAGACTTCATCCAAAAGTTAAAATGATTATTAACCTTGGCTGAAAGAGGACAAGACTATGAAATTTTGCTAGCCAAGCTGCATTTCTTCTTTTTGGAGGTAGATGGTCGTTTTGATGTATTCAGTGTTGGCCTTTCAAAACTTTAAAACATTGTGTGTTTTATCAGAAGGATCAAAGAAGATATGAGGTTTAATTGTCCTCAAAAACTGTATGTATCAAGAGGAAACACCGTGTTTTGGTTGCTAATGCAGCTAAGAGACGCTATAAAATCCTTCATCTGTAATGCTGCAGTTGACGGTACCACTCATCATGAGTTTATTTTAATTTAAGAGCTTGGAGGTCTCACCAGTGTGACAACTCTGAAGTCGGGAAGCGGTTGTGACCCTGGTGATGGCAGTCCGTGTCTGCAGGAGAAAGGCAGCCCGTGCTTCCCGGGCGTCACCAAGAGGGACCATCCTCAGATGCTGGGAGATGCAGGGGTCTGGAAAAGAGGTCTGGAAAGCTGATACCCATCTATCTCTCAAGACTGTTTTGAAAATCATTAATGCAGCCGATTATATTCAGATTTTTTTTCAGCTGGTCAGATCTTGGGTAACTTTCAAGTCCTTGACTTCCTTTTATCTGGGGGGCTGTGGTGGTATCTAAACATTGTTTCATAGCCTATCCCACAGATGGCTCTGGAGCAATTTTTTTCATGCAAAATAGGATTTTTTTCATGCATATTGAATCCTTTGCTTTTATGCTGAGACTGATGATGAAAGCCAGTTGCAGAGGTGGTCTGGGTACCCACAGCAACCTCAGATGAGAGCCCTATGTTGTGTCACTCAGGCCAGTAGACAGCTTTGTCATTCTGGCACTTAATTATGAACCCTTATGTTTACTTGACCTTTTGTGTTCTCAATTCACTGATGAACCAAAACTTACAAAGAGTGACTGACTGCAGAGCTTCTGCAGTTCGGACTCTACGAGCCAAAGTTTCTGCTCATTTCATTTATCCCATTAACGATCGGTTTTGGAGCCTGAACACAGGCTGCCCCTCAGGACCTGCATGGCAAACACAGCTGAATGTGCTAACCCGATGTCCACGTGGCAAAAAGATTGGCGTGGGCTGCCCACTGCATTTTGGCTTCCCAGTCCTGCTACACATGCATGTTCTTGCACGCTGTGTACTTACAGAAGGATGGGGCTGTTACGGATGTGGAAGTAGCATTTGGTAACTGTGGGTTTACAGAAAGGGTCCAAGCTGGAGTTCTGGTACTCACATAATATTGATGTCCATAGGTTTTTTTTCCCACTGCTTTGCATTTGTCTTCACTAAAATTGAAATGTGCTTTTAATACATTCTAGCAGACATTTATTTCTATTTCTTTAGTGTTTGAGTGTCTCATGGTTTTGATGTATTTCTCTAGATGACACCCCTGTGTTAGGGTTGGGGATCAAAAGCACATGAAAGCCAGAGGATTTATTTCAAAGTTACCCAGACAACCTAATGGCATACTTTTCTGTGTGTGAACATGGAAAGTTTTGGTGGAGCAGGCCTTGAACCTTGCTCTTGTCTTTCCAAGGTGACCATTATAACTACCTGACCAAATTTCTCTCTTCACACCTTCTTCTTCACCATCTTCTCCTTCACCATCTGACAGCAAAAGCTAACAATCTCATCTAACAATTGACATGAACTGTAATACATACATGCTGCCTTGACTATTGTGAACTTTTACAACTTGATAATTCACGTGAAGCTGCAAACCCGTCTTTCGCCCCAACATGTGGTCTTCCCATGTTTGGTGGCAGGCGGTTTCCTTCTGGGTTTGCTTGTGCCTGTTGGTGTTCTCTCCAGCGCACACCAGTTGGTGTGAAGGCTAACCGAGTGCAATCAGATTTCGTTTTGGCTTGGCTTAGGGGTTTTTTAATGCAGGAAGAACAATATCTTTGTGGAATGCAATCAACCTGCTTTCTTCTAGTTCTCCCTACTTGTGAAGATGTATTTTCTGAAGTCTCATGTTTATCATCTTTATGAGTTACTATTTATCATCTTCAGGTAAAATCTTTTTTTCCCCAAGTGCTTTGGAATTACCTCAGTCAAGATCCAGATCAGCTGTGCTCCCTCTGCTTCTTCTTGCTGTGCTTTCAGTTCACTGAGTTTGTTCCAGGAGTTTTGTTTGCTTTGGTTTGAGTGTGTGTTGCTAGAAGGAGATAAAGTGGAGCTGGGGAAGGAAGAAACCTTGCGACTAGAAGCTGGAAGAAGGTAATTCATGATGAACAACTCCAGAAACTGTAATTTGTTTTCTTTGAGGAATGTGTACTAATAAAAGCTTTCCGTGTGCACGCATAAATGAATCAGATTAATTTTAATCCCAGGCTGAACTTGCTGTCAAATAATACTCTTCAGTTCAGTTCTCAGAACCATCCAAATGTTGTTTTAACAGGGAGCAGTGCTGTATCCACTGTCCTGAAACCCTGTCTCTCGTGCATGGGTCTGAAAGAGCTCGGTGGGGTAGAGAGGAAGACCAAGAGAGAGCTTGCTTAGGGCGTGGACGAGGCATGTTAACCCTGCCTGAAAGTAAAGAGAGATCTACCTAAAGATGTCTGCCCTGAATGTTTATAAAGATGTATGTTCTGCAAGAGAAGGAAGTCAGAGAGTTAACAGAAACAAAATTAGAAATAGAGCAATCAGATTCTATTTTTCCTTTCTGCAAAGGTCATAGAGTCATGAAGCAATTAATTGCCTCACCGTGAAATGCAGTTTATAATGGAAGCTCTGCAATACCAGAGAGTGTAAGCTGCCTTGAAGCCAGGTGCAGCCAGTGTCTTGTGGAGCTACAGCTTGATAATAAGCCATTCTGTCCTGTTTCTGGAAGACTCCTTTTCTTCTTTGTTTTCTTTTCCCAGTTTCTCAAGCTCTTTGGTATTTGTCTGGTGATCTCCATCTAGGCTTGGCTTCATGGCATGAGCAGAGGAAAGCATTGCTCTTTAGTCTCATGATTCGCAGAGATGAGTTATTTATACGTGAAGGAATGAACAGATGACAGGTGTTTTGCTGAGCCATTTCCCCTGACTTTCTCAATCTTTCCTCCCACTAGAGCATGGGAAGTGCCGAGACCTGGTGACTCCTGAAAGAGCCTTGAGTCTTCCCCGGGCAGGGCCTCCCTGCTGCACACGGGCGCTGACTTGTGACCAGCGTGCGCGTGGGAGCTGATCCATTGCTTAAGGCTTCTTTGGGAACCCCAAAGAACAATAATATCCTGTTGACTAGGATTTTACTATTTATATCCATCAGCTGAGCAGCCGCCCCCTCTGCCTGCTCCCTAGTTACCACTCTGTAAATCTCTCTTTGGACCATGTTGTCTGTTGCATGGTTGGTGATACGATTTTTAATTTCAAGATGAATTTGCTTGAGGCACTCAGGCAAATGCATTGATGAAGAAAGGCATCGCTTTTTCTTAATTTGATAACCTGTTAGCTCTTTGGACATCATGCAAAGAGACTGGTAGGAAGCTACCCTAAAAATAAGGGATATCATTAGAAAACAGTACAAACCTATAGCAATGCAAAGAGGAGAACGATTAGATCCCTTATAGGTATGTTTGTGGAGAAGTGCTGACGTACACCTGTCAGATTTAAGACTGAATCCTGCTACCCACATACTCTTCCAGCAGTTTATTCCTTTCTTTTTTCTTTCTTCCCCCCCCCTTTTTTTTTCTGCAGCAAATTTTTAATCTACTTCAGTAGAAAAGGTGTCATTTTCTTCCAGAAAAACCCTTCCCTGACTTTGAAACATAGGGAAAAACATGTCAAATTTAGCCTGGTATTTTCTAGGCTGCTTTTTTAAAGGCAAGCCTTTTAAGAGAGGCTGTACAATTTACTTCGAAGAGAAAAAATACAGTCAAATCTGTGGGAGTCTGCTAGGGTGAAGTGAAAAGTAAGCAATTATTTCACTGTGAGCTTTTTATGAAGATTTTTGAGGCACCTATCAGAAGGGAAAGCGTGTTAATAAAGGGACTTAGTTATAAAGCCCAATTGCTTTGGCTCCGATAGGGATAAACCCCATCACGGGGAGGGAGGGTGTTAAACCTGATCTGAATCAGAATCAGCCACTGCTCCTCGTTTGAGTTATTTTTAACGCTATGAACATGGCTCGTGTAGTTCCCTAGTTTTGCTTCAGTGCCGTCCTGCATGAAGGTGTGTGGGCATGCCTTCCAGAGACCAGGTCTTTTCTGAAGACCTTGCTGGTGTATCCAGCACCACGTAGCTCCTGGCATCTCGGTTCCAGCTGCTCTATGTTTTGGGAACGTGATGGTTCTGTACAGCTCCCTCTCCTGTGCTGTCGCTCCCCAGCTCTGCCTTTTGAGTTGTTCTAGTGCACGTACATCCTCCTTGTTAAAGCACTGCATGCAAAATACAGGGTATGTTCCGCAGCTGAAAGTGACCTAGGAATACTCCGAGTAACCAGTGTATTTTCTGAAACCATTTTTTAATTATAGCGAAAGCTTTGTCCGTATAGAAAATTTGGAGTATTTTTGGTACCATCTGGCTACCTAAGCTTGGACAACAAATCACTTCTGACATAATGACAACAGCGTATAATACTGTGTTCTTCTAACCCGTGTCTCATTAATGTGGAAGCACATGGATTTTCCTGCAAAATGTTGATTCGCCATCTGTGCTGGTGTTCTTTGTATGAAGTGAAAGGCTGCCCTTTGTGTTGTGATTGCAATGGACCCATTCTGCTTTTAATGACTTCTTCCTCTTGGACCAAATGGGTAGGTCACAGAACAAAATAAAACTACACCAAACAGTACTTGCTGCTAATGCTTATTTACCTTACTTCCAGTGTGGGAGCTATCAAAATTTGTTGAAGGTGGAACTCACAAGATTAAGTGACATTTTTCTGTTCTCATTTTCGCTTTCCCATGCTTTGGCTTTGATTTGCTTCTTGGGGCTGTAAACCCCTGGTCTTGGGGAAACTGTGAATTCCTTGTACGCCCCTTGTAGATGTCAAAACCTAAAGCAGAGAGTGTGTAAAGGACAGTAACACTGCTAGAGTTAAAATGCTGTGGGTAAATTTAAAATGGTATAGGTGAGAGTTGCCCGTTGAATGGGTTGCAGCTTGGTTTGAGTCGTGTTGCTCCTCAGTTATGAAGTAGCTTAGAGGTTATTTGCCTTCAGAGCTAGGCATTGGCGTTTTGAGTCCGGTCTAAGTCTGGGGATACTGAGCTTCATTGTGCTTCTCCCCTGACTTTTGAACTGGCCTTTAAATTCCTCTGCCTTCATTGTGAGGCCTTCTATATTTACAGATTAATAGTTAAGATTCTTACATAGAAGGTGTTGCAAAGCAGTCTGTCTCTTCACCATCATGTGATTTGAAATACCACAAAAAAGATGTTTTACTTGCTCTGAAACTTTATTCCACTATCATATAATTGGTAGCTTCTTTAATACTACTGAGTTTCACAAGCCAGTACTGATGATTTCCATCTGAAACGCATCAAATCCAGGGATGTTTAACCATCTTATTTTTTGTTCATCTCCTTGAGTCCTCCTGCTTTTTCATATTCTTGACCCTGAGAATATTAATTAATTACTTTAATTAAGTAAACAAGTATATTAGCAGTAAAATTTTAATCTGTTTCAGCACATTCATGAATGTAGTGTGACTTAGCACAGTACAGTTAAGGGACAGATTCTGTTTTCTTGCACTTTCAGTAGTTTTACTTCTGCAACCTCATGTAGATAAGCTGCTTTATGGAAGACATTGATCTACATTTTATTAATGAGTTTTTAAGGTAATTTTGATATATCGGTAAATAATATCAAAGGGAAAGGAAAGGACTTAGAAAGAGATGCTTTCTGATGTGTTGTGACAAGGGGTGCAGAGTATCAGTCGAGAGGTTTGACCTCTCTAAGAACGTGGCAGGGGAGGACGGTTACAACCAGACAGCAAGAGGAAGACTGCTCCAAAGGGGCTGGGGCCGGAGAAGCTGACGGAGCAGGAAGGCGACCGATCCCCCTGCTTTAGAGGCAATTCCGTCTCTCTTAAGACACAGTAAATGACTCTAGCTGGATTCACTAACAAATTGGAAACAGCAACAGTGAAGGCTTTCTTAGCTCCTTGAGGCGAACTTCTGGTGGGGTCTAACAAAGTAGAAGCAGCAGTGGCTGGCAGCGGTCGGCGGGATATTATCAGAGAATTGGCTGGAATAGCGTTTTCTGAAACTAGAGAATGTAAATAGGAGAGTCGTGAACGTGTAAGTAGATAAAAGCCTACGGTTTTGCCTGCTGGGATGAGACAATCCAAGGGTGTTTGCTGGGGACAAGGACGAGGAGGTGGTTAGGGCATAGGAAACTAAAAGATACTTTGGTGCCGTGTTTGTGATTTAGGAGCCACCGTGTTATGCACATACCCAAGCCTCTGCAACTATAAGCTATGAAGCTTGCCTTCATCCTTCCTTCTTGTCATATTAATACCCTTGCCTGCAGCTGGGATCTGATCTTGCATCCACTGAATTTTTTGCCACCGAGCTCAGTGGAGGAGCTCATCTCTGACAGTCTCACGTGCACAGAGTTGCATGTTAAGGCTCAGAGCACGCAGTGAGGGTCCTCCAAGGCTACAGTGTGGCTGCAGCCCCTTTTATACATCTGCCTGCAGTCCAAAAACCTGAATATACAGAAATACATACCAAGATTAGAGCCAGATCCTCAGATCAGCGTGATATGCCGTGTACTTGCCCTTGGTTGGCATGTTGTTAGGTGGGCCGGCAGCACGTCTGTGCGACAGGAGTGATGTGGAAGCCCCTGGGTGGATGTTACAACAGCTTTATGCGTGTATTTGCCTAGGTGTAGGACGCATTATTATGGCTTCTGGCCTACTTCTCAGAAAAGCAATTAGCAAGTCCGAAAGGTCTTGCCTCAGGGCTCTCACAAACTGTGAATTACGCGTTTAATTCTGCATCCTGCCTTCCATTTCTCTAACATGCTCTTTGAGAAGAGCGTGTAATGACTTATTTTCCCCTCATATAAAGATTCAACAGCCTAATGCCCAGACCAGGGGAACAGGAAAGCCTTTTTGTCATCTCCTTGCGACATACAACTTTTTTTTTTTCAGGTGGTGTTTATGAAGGAAAATGCTTGTTGCCAGACAATAATATCTTTAGGCTATTCAGTACCTTCCCTGATGAGAGTCCTGAGAGCAATAGCAATCTGCTGGGCATTCAGCAACCACAGCTGCTGCTTGCCTGAGACTGTTAAAACACAGATTTATCATTTATTTACAGTACTGTGGAGCAATGAACCTGGCCACTGCCACTCTGGTATGGTGTAGCTAAGGGATTATGTAGAGTGCGTCTACATGAGTACGCTCAAAAGTTAATCCAAATTAACTTTCCTGAAAATCAATTAACTAAACCACTCTGGATGCTGGCGTGATGGTTCCTCTGCAGAACCAAGGTGGCTCTACTTCAGCTGTTTGTAGTTAAATGTAAACCGAATGAAGGATGCTTTTCTGCAGAGGTGGATTACCTCTGCTGGTGCTTTCCTTGAGGCAAGCTGTTAGCGGTGTGGGTCCGTCGCTGCCCATTTGAAGTTGACCAAAGCCCTGGCAGTGGAGGTGGATGCAGAGCAAGCGATGAGGATGGCAGAGGAGAGGACCGTGACCACCTGGCCAAGCGTGTGCTTCATAGCAGGATCGATACCCGTGGAGCTGGGCTCAGTTGCAGCCGCCAGCGCTGGAGGCTGTGCCGGGAGAGGCAGGCAGAGGAGTGGTTTAGCTGGAAAGGCTGAACGCAGAGCCCTGTCCTGCCGGAGCGGTGGGGCTCAGGCTGAGTTGTGCATAATTCTGGCTTTTGCTTTTGTCATTGCTTTAAGGCAGTGAGGAGGAGTTGTGTGGCCACTCAAAAATAGGCTAGGAAAGAAATTCATATTACCCTGCATTTCTGTCTCAACAGGAAGCTCACTGGGGATGCCTGAGCTCTCCTTAATAACAAGGATGCTGAAAAAAGGCCAGATGTCTGGGGGGGGGGGTATGTTTACTGTGCAGTTGACAAGGCAGAGTTATATACCTTAATGTGCTTGGTTCCTGGAAGTGGTTTATTAATCCTCTCCAGACTTTGGGATGCTCTGGGGAAGCCTCAGTTTCCCTAAACTCTCATGGGTATCCCTGCACTGCCCCGTGGCTATACATTACCTGTTCATCTGCTGCTCCGTGGGATACAATTATTCGTCCAACCTCGCAGAAAATGCTTTCTTAATTCAGTGCCGTGACTGAATGTGGAGTAAAAAATGGCTTTCAGCCATGCCAGGAGCTTGCTGCTGCCGCCTCTCAGGAGTCCCCAAGGAATCCCGCACGCCTGCGAGGCAGCCAGCTTGTCTCAGTTCGGTTATTTGGGATACAGACCCACCCACGCTGGCGATGGTAATTCTGGGCAGTGTCAGCTGAGAGGTAATTTGGTCCCAGGGCCCATCGCTTTGCTGCTGGGGATTCTCCACAGATGCTGGGATTGCAGCATGCGGGGGTGGAGGAACTCGCAGATCCAGTGCCCATGCTGGCAAAGTTATACAAGCTTCATTTCCAGTACCACTGTTCCTGTGCTTTCTTTGCCCTTCTGCACTGAAAATCTTGTTTAGTTACAAAAGTTGATTATAAACGGAGGCTGGAAGTCTCTGTCTTCCAATAAACGTAAAACTTAATTGTTAGGAAGAGAAATATTTTGGTAGTGAAGTTGCTGCCGTGATATAAGCAAGGCAAGGTTTGCAGGGAGAGGTAATGTCTTTTATTAGGCTCGCTGATAAATTGCTTTGTTGTTTTTCCAGGTCCTGTTTGTTGGCCTAATAAAAGCTACTACCTCACCTCAGACTTTTTTTTTTTTTTTGTGGCATGCTTGTTTCAGTAATAGAAATCAATGAAGTTAGCCTAGTGCAAGTGGTCATGTTCCCAGATTGCAAACTATGAAACAAATAAATTCAAGGATAATTTGTGTAAATCCAGATTATTTGTTGCCTTGCTTATGGTGCTTTTGGTCTCTAATTTGTGACCATTGAGAAAAAAAGCAAGTTCTTTGATTTATACAGAGTGATCTCTTGAAAATACATCATTGCTTCAATAGCATGACTACAAATAAGCAAGATTACAGCAGTGACTGTTTGAGAATAAGTAATGAAAAAGCACAGCCAGGATCTAGCCTGACTGCAGTTGCAAAATGTGAAATTTTTGCCTTGGTGGGTAGCAAATGGATGGATTAAATTAAAATTGTAGGCCAGCGAACATTGTTTAGCTATGCTGCTGTAACCTGAGTTTTCTGGGGTTTGCGTGGTCCCTGAGGAAAGTCACCCAGCAGAGCTGCATGGTAAAAAGCAGTGCCTAAGACGCACCTATCCAGTTTGCAGGCTTGTTGGTAATTCCAGCATGTATAGTGTATCAAAACAGGGGTTTCATTGCTTGAAATGTAAATATTACAAATCAGACATACATTTTCCCTAGCTTATTTGACTGCGTAGGGCAAGGCCTATTTGAAGTTCATCCTACCTTAGTTTATTTATGCATGGAAAGCACTTGGGGAATACTCCAGGGCGGGGACACGAGCGACGGCTGGGAGATGCCTGAGCGTTTCCCAAGCCTCCCCAGGCTGTCGACGTTTTTCCAGGATCGGATGTTCCCGGGAACAGCTGCAGCGTTGAATTCACCTTTTCTGTTCTTGCGATGGCTAGCAGAGCAAAGTGGAAATGTGCTTGCATTAACTTACTAAAGCCAGATTTGATTTACTAATGGCGGAACCACGCTTGGGAGAGCGTTGGTGTAAACAGTAGGGAGGTTGCTTGGAGTGCTCACTTGGAGACTGTTTTGGCAAATGTTTCCTTGACGAAAATACAGTCTACTTCTGTCTGCGGTCACCATAACTGCTGGTGTTACACGCCTGGAAGGTCCCTCGTGTTGACTTAGTCCTCAGTAAAGCCGTGTGCTTCTCTTAGCTGTGACTCAATGACAAACGCCCTGAGTCGTGGCTCTTTGCAGTGGCTGGATGCTGTTCCTGAACCTAGCTGTCTGGTCTCCCAGGACCCCTGGGACTCCCTTTATAGTTTTGGCTGAATGGGTTGGCGTTTCTCTCTCAAGCCCTAGCGGTCTGGAAGCTGGATCCCCTCAGCTCATCGTGCAGACTTCCTCTGGAGCTGTGATTCCTCCCTGTCTTCGACGGCTGTTTGCAGTACGTGGGAATATGAAATGCTAAATGCTGGGAAGAGGAGAGGACTCGCGTTTGCTGTGAGAGAATTAGGCTCATTTTCTGCCTCCATTGTAACTCCGCAGACACAGAAAAAGATTAGGGGCCGTAAATGTAAACATGGCGAACGGCAGGGCAAGCCCTGCTGCTGCCAGGAGCAGGAGCAGCGGCGGGAGGCGGAGGTCGCCCCAATTTCCTTTTGACAGTCAGCAAATGCCAATCCTCCTCTGCCAAGGGAATGGTGTCCCGCTCGCTCACGGGGAGCCCTCGGTCATGTCGGCCTGTGTTTGTGCACCGCACGTGCTACAGGGGCAAGTAAAATAGCAGTGTTCTCAGCTGAGCCCCCTCCCACCCCCATCCCACACAAACGCCACCTTGTCTAGGCAGCTCATCTAGTCATTTTTATTTCATTTTGCTAGTGCAAACTCCTTCCCGTTTCCTCCCGTGGTGTTAGTAGAAGAGTGCGATCCGTCTGTTAATCGCGTCTGGTCCTTGCTTGCTGTGCTTCCCTTGGAAACCTCTGGGTTTGCACGTCGGCACCGCACTGCGTGAAGACTGTAGCGTTACCGGCGAGAGTTGATTCCCCCCTGCCACTGCATATTTGGAGTTCAGCCTTACCTGCTTACCCACATTGCTTGTTTTCTTTCCTAGTGCAGACTGGATATGAAGTGCTTGCGCTCAGGTAAAACTATGTTTGTTAGAATTGAGGCAAGCAGGTTAATGCTGAGTTATGGGGACAGCCTGGGTATGGTTGGGATGTTCATCTCTGGAGCAAGGCAGGGTGCTCTAACTGACTTGACAGAGATCCATTCGTGCCCAAAGAGCGTTTTGCTGTGGAAAACAACAAATGACTCTACCAAAGCTGAGTTTCTGTTAATCTGAAAAAAGTTGTCAGGTGATTTCAGTTTTTGGTCTTTTTTTGGTGTTCTTTCTCTGTTCCTTTGTCCTCCTCTTCCCCATCCCACCAGCCTAAAATCATCAAACATCATTAAATAACTTCTAACAAAATTTGAGCTCTGATTGTTCCAAACCTGTCCTTGCAGAGCTCATTGCTTTCATAGCAAAGCACACGAGCAGGGAGCAAAGGCAACTCTAATCCCTCCTCTTGGGGGGGGGGGG
>Ga0065711_1049039_pt1 | contig 11504 bp, 9 predicted proteins | sample Hoacrofraction12_FD_59098 | JGI IMG/M metagenome (GOLD analysis project Ga0065711, IMG submission 59098) | Hoatzin crop microbial communities from Cojedes, Venezuela - Epithelial fraction 12 v2 (version 2) | ecosystem: Host-associated > Birds > Digestive system > Esophagus > Crop | place... | reverse complement strand
CAGTCTGAACCTCCCCTGACACAACTTGAGGCCATTGCCTCTCGTCCTATCGCTGGTTACCTGGGAGAAGAGACCAACCCCCGCCTCACTACAAGCTCCTTTCAGGTAGTTGTAGAGAGCAATAAGGTTCCCCCTCACCCTCCTCTCTCCAGACTAAACAGCCCCAGTTCCCTTCGCCGCTCCTCATCCGGATGATTGATAAAGATGTTAAACAAGTCTAGACCCAAAACTGAGCCCTGGGGAACACCACTTGTGACCAGCCACAAGCTGGATTTAAGTCCATTCACCACCACTCTCTGGCCTTGGCCATTTAGCCAGTTCTCTGTCCAGCTAAGAATACACCCATCCAAACCATGGGCAGCTAGTTTTCCAGAAGGATGCTGTGGGGAATTGTGTCTAAGGCCTTACTAAAGTCCAGGTAGACAACACCCACAGCCTTTCCTTCATCCACTAGACAGGTCAGCTGGTCATAAAAGGAGATCAGGTTGACCAGGCAGGACCTTCCTTTCATGAACCCATGCTGGCTGGGCCCAATACCCTGGTTGTCTTTCACATGCGTGGTGAGCACACTCAGGATGAGTCTCTCCATAATCTGGCCCGGCACCTAGGTCAGGCTGACAGGCCTGTAGTTCCCAGGATCCTCCTTCTGGACCTTCTTGTAGATGGGTGTTACACTGGCGATCCTCCAGTCATCTGGGACCTCCCCTGTTGGCCAGAACTGCTGATAGATGATGGAGAGTGGCTTGGCCAGCTGCTGCGCCAGTTCCTTCAGCACTCTTGGGTCGATCCCTTCCGGCCCCATAGACCTGTAAGTGTCCAGGTGGCACAGCAGGTCATTAACTGCTTCCTCCTGGATTATGGGAGGTTTGTTCCTCTCTCCTTCCCTATCTTCCAGCACTGGGGACTGACTACCCTGGAAATAACTGGTCTGACTATTAAAGACTGAGGCGAAGGAGGCATTAAGTACCTCAGCCTTTTACTTATCCCTGTTGGTTGTATTCCCCCTCACATCCAATAAGGGGTGGGACTCTCCTTGGCTCTCTTTTTGTTGTTGATGTGTTTGTAAAAACATTTTTTGTTGTCCCTTACAACAGTGGCCAGCCTGAGTTCTAGTTGGGCTTTTGCCTTTCTAATTTCCTCTCTGCATGACCTAACAAGACCCATGTACTGCTCTTGAGTCACCTGCCCTTTCTTCCACAGGTGGTAGACCCTCCTTCTTTTTCTGAGTCCCAGCAAGAGCTCCCGGTTCAGCTAGGCTGGTCGTCTTCCCCGCCAGTTCATCTTGCAGCACATGGGGACAGCCTGCTCCTGTGCCTTTAAGACTACCTTCTTGAAGAATGTCCAGCCTGCCTGGATCCCTTTGCCCTTCAGCATTCTCTCCCAAGAGACCCTCTCAATCAGCACCCTGGGCAGCACCCAAACTCTGCCCTCTGAAAGTCCGTGGTGGTGGTTTTGCTGGCCCCCCTCTTAACTTCACCTCAAATCGAGAACTCTATCATTTCATGGCCCAAGACAGCCCGCGGCCACCACATCTCCCACCAGTCCTTCTCTGTTAGTAAACAGCAGGTCTAGCGAGGCACCTACCCTGGTAGGCTCACTTACCAGCTGCGTCAGGAAGTTATCTTCCACACACTCCAGGAACCTGCTGGACTGTTTCCCTCTGCTGTGTTGTATTTCCAGCAGATGTCCGGTAAGTTAAAGTCCCCCATGGGAACAAGGGCTAGCGATTGTGAGACTTCTGCCAGCCTCTTGTAGAAAACTTCATCTGCCTCTTCATCCTGGTTGGGTGGTCTATAATAGACCCCTAGCAGGATGTCTGCCTTGTTGGCTTTCCCCCTCATCTTTACCCATAAGCATTCAACCTTGTCATCACAGTCGTCGAGCTCTGTGCAATTGAAGCAGTCACCTCTCTTTCCTCGCCTATCCCTTCTAAAGAGTTTGTAGCCATCCATCGCAGCACTCCAGTCATGACAGTCATCCCACCACATTCTGTGATGGTGACCAAGTCATAGCTGTCCTGCTGTACAATGGCTTCCAGCTCCTCCTGTTTATTGCCCATGCTATGTACATTGATGTATATGCACTTTAAAGGTCATCTAGTCCAACCCCCCTGCAATGAGCAGGGACATCTTCAACTCAATCAGGTTGCTCCTTTCCTTTTACAGAATAAAAATGTCTTCAAATCCAGTCCATGGAAAGAACTCTCAGTGTTTTCCCGTTGTAACAGCGCATGCAGATGGGTAACTGAGCTGGTGACCACAGCGGTCATTGCTGCAGCCAACACAGAGTCACCACCTCTGGCTTGGAAGCTGACGTCCCCAGCCCTGAATTCTTCTTTGAAAGGAGCTGCTGTTTGTAATGGGAGATGAAAGCAATGAGCTTTTGCCCTGGTCCCACAACAGGATGAGCTGTTCAAATTGTTTGGTGGAGTTAAAAACGTAGCCCTCATCTTACTCACCAACTCTTCAGCTGTTGAGCTTGACATTTTCGTGCTAGGAGACACATTCATGGAAAGAAGTCAGCGATTTTTATAAGGCTTGAGAAACAGAAATAATAGCAAGAAACATGTTTCCTGCATCATGGCTTGTCTTTCTGAGCCACGGGGTGGATGGTTCCTACGTGCAGGCTGCATTACAGCAGGCTTCCCCCATGGCCCCGGTGTCGAGAGCTGGGGCCAGGGCTAGAGGAAATGTGCAAGGTCAAATCTAGGGGAGGTAAGAAGTCATATTCTGCAGACACTGCTCTCCCAAAAGAGGTGCCACCTATTCTAAGCCCCTCTTTGACAGGAGCAGGGGGCTTTGCTAAGAGTAATCCCCCGTAATTGCACCGCTGGGAATGAACTTCATGGCTGGAAATGGAAGTAGGAAGACACCTTGCCTTGTCTTTAAATATGTCATCATGTAGCACCCAGGCTGTTCTGGAGACAAGAAGAGAAAGTAAGACCTCCACTTCCATGTGTCCAGAGGTGTCGTCTCTCTCTGGCAGACACAGGCCTCCCTCCCCTGCCAAAGTAACTGTCGGATTTTCCAGCCGGCTCCCGTGATCCGGTACAAACCTACCTCTGCGCATCACCCTGGCGCCGGTTACCCCAGGGCCACCCTTGTGATCAGCCATTCAGACACTCACACTGTGCTCTGCGAAAGGAGACACGCCGGGGCAGAGGGAAGAGAAAAAAAGCCCTAATTGACAGGAATGAAAAAACCCAATTACAGAGATGAAAGAGGCAGGCCAGGCATATGTTTCACAGCTTTGGATCATCAGACCTGCCTGTTCTCATTATTTTCTAGCAAGACTCACTGTCTCCCAAGAAGGGGCTCTGGCAGTATATGACCTTTTGGAGAACTGTCGTGCCCACCTGACTCACCTGAGCCCATGGTAGCAAAGCACCCGGTGGCAGAAGCAACAACGTAGGTGCATCATTACTGCAAGAAAAAAACGGATTAAAGGTAGGCCAGAGAAAGGGGGAAGAAACAAGGAGACGAGGGGGAAGAAAAGCTTGTCCCAGGAGAATAAACTAATCAAAACCGTGGCATTAAATAAAACAAAGCATCTCCCATTAATAATTGAGGAACCACGCCAGCACACTGCTTGCGCCGTGGGTATCTCATTTGTCTGAAGAATGGAAGGAGCAAAAGCGAGTGAAGCAGGTATGAAAGGCATCGTTTCCCTGTGCCACTAATGAGCACTGCTGCTTTCTTTTTTTCCCCAACACCTCCTCCCCCATTACACTCCCATTTTCCCTCTCCTATTTGTCATCTGCAAACATCTTACTCTTAAGAGAACACCGGTGTGGTGAAGGAGGCAGCCGAGCTGCTTTGTCCCTGGGCGCTACTCGGGGCTCGTCACTTCATTAGGAGATTTCTCCTAAAGGAGAGGAGGGCTCAGTGTGCTGCAGCTCTGTGATCCTGGACAGTGGTCCAAGCGTCCGATACGCACGGAGATTGTATTTTCTTTAGGTGGAGAGATACAGGGATGGGTGAGTAAATACCTAGCTCCTGCACACAGTGTATAAAATACAGCTTTGATACATTAATTGGGAGAAATCAGGCATTTTAAACTATTAGAGGGCAGGGTCAGCATTATAACCTGATCTGATCCCTGTCATGTGCACTGATATAATGCTTTCTCGTGTGATTGACGATCATTTTCACGCAGAGCAATGCATGAAGCTGTGTTGGTAGCTCACGATACCCTGCCTTGCTTGCTGCAGCCATGAGTGATTGCAAAGACAGCGAAAGGGGTTTAATCGCCTGGCTAAAGGGGCCAAATGAAGCCCTTCAGAGCTGTATCCCATGTCTGCCTAGGAAACCTCACCAGATGAAGGGTTTCATGATGGATGGTGGCACACATGTCCCTCATTCCCAGGACATCCTTTTAGGAAACTGCTCCCTGCAGCTCTATTTAGTCTGTCTTTTTTGATACATCTGTGTTTTATTAGTCATAGGGACTGCCAGAGCTTACATGAAAGAAAGGTTAATCTTGTTAGAGCCTGGCCTTTTGGTGCTGTCCTTTGCTTTGTCACATCCCCAAGCATCAGCACCAGGCAGGAGCGTGCAGGGGCAGCAGTGGGATCCCCATGTGGGAACACCATCTGCCTGGACATGGCCACCTCTGCCAGAGAGGCAACCACAGGCTCTCCTCCCTGGGAGGAAAGCAGAGGACTAGACAGGATTCGACCAGGTCACCAAATACTTCCTCACAGCAACAGGCTCGTCTTCAAGCTACACACTAGTATGTTTTGGGGAGAACAAGCTTTTCATTCCTGGGAGTGAGTGCCACACAGAGCCATCCTTTCTTTGGTCGAAGCAAGCTTCTCCCAAGAGACATGTCTAAAGTTGTCTTCTCCATCAACAGAGCAACAAATGGCCTGCACTTCTGAGCCAAGCCTGCATTTGAATGGCCTGATGATCTCTTGTTGCTTTTTGAACATCCTCGTGATGCTGTATGATCACTGTGACATCCTCTTGTCCCTGCTGTGCACATCTCTAGATTTTGGTGGTGTCACTCTTGCAGGCAGATGTGTTGCTGCCTGCTACCCTTATGGCCACACCATTCTGGCACAATGTATATGTGCAGTGGTATCACCCCAGATCAGCAAGTCCCATAGTGTCCAAACCATGGCAGGCTGGGAGAGGATCAGGGAAGCACCCGTATGTCAGCCCCGTTCTTAGGCTTTTTGAAGAGGAAGTTTATTTCTTCTTCATAGTCTTACACGAAAAATACCTTGTGAAGGATTTTTGGCTATGAAACAAAAATGGTTTCTCCTCATACACTGACAAGGAATAAGCTGCAAATGCATTTTAGCTGAGTTTAGTGTGTTTTAAAGAGGGCTGCAGTAGACCTGACACTAAACTCATTGAAATCAGTGCAGAGACCCCTTCTGGTCCTTCTGCTTCTGCAGAGTTTTGGCCAGACTCAGTACTTCCAAACTGTCCTTCCACTGGTGCAGTTCAAGAGTATCGCCAAGGAAGCCACTGAGCGTGTACTGGTTTGGAGGAGCAGTCGGAGAATCAGCATCACTTGCTAGCTCAGTCACCCAGCTGATCTGCCCTATGACAGGGCTCTGGGGGAATTTATGCCTGCATCACTCCACATCCTCTCTGCTCGGGTCAATCTGGAGAGCCTAACCAAGAAGGGGAACTCAGCACTGTCTATAAACATCCCCATCTGAAGGGATGACAGAGATCCAAAAAAACCCCATCCCCGTTGAGGTTCCTGTTTGGGTTTCCAGAGTCTGAAAGCTGATTTGTCACCCAGGCCTCTTGTGTGGTCAACAGAGAGGAATAGAAAACTCCTGACATCCACCACCCAGGAGGACCTAGACTGCGCCATGGGGCAAGCCCACCTCTCCCTCCACAGCACGGGAAGCCCAGGACCACCCAGGATCCCTACAGCTGGCTGCAGACACACAGATGGTGGTGGAGAGCAAAGACGAGAAGGCAGCTGGGGCTTCTGACTCCTCCTAGTGCTGTTGACCAGGCTGTGCTGCTGCTCAGGGAGGCAGGACTCTGCCCTGGTTTCTCTCCAGCTTCCTTTCCAAAGCTGTTTAGCAAGGCAGTGACCATTGCCCTTCCCAACCAACAAAGGAGCGGCCACACACCAGGACCAGCTTTCAGACAGGGAGGATACGGGTAGATACAGGAACCCTGTGGACCCACACTGCTCTGGCCAAGACACGGAAGCTGTTGTGCAACGGCATGTTGAAAAAGGGTGGGAGTTTGGGAAATGTTTCTACAACAGGCTGAGAAATCCTCTAAACTTCCAGCCACACAGCTGGGGATCTGGTAGCCATTTCTGGGCCCTGAAATGGAGCTATTCCTATTTCAGTTTACATAATCAGAAGCAAAACTAGTTCTGCACATTGTTCCCAAAGGGCAGCATTGCAATTTCAAGGTGGTAATGTGTACCAAAGTAGCATGCAGAGACCCCAGCAAGTATCAAGGCCTTGCTTTGGTAAGACACAGACTCTTCTTCAAAAACCATGTAGTCTAAAGCTGCATCCACATCAGTCTTTGCTTCAGAGCCTCGGTGAGATTTTGAAGTGAATCCCCCAACAGTCCCCATGCAGGATTTGGTTTGCTTTTTAAATTGGATTTGGTGTGCACGGACTGGATTCCTTCGGGAGGACACACAAGCTCTGCTACCACCGCTAATGCTCTGCGTCTGCTCATGGGGACATACAGGTCCAATGAGACCAGTGGTTGCCCTCCAGATATCCTGAAAACTCCTGTGTGATGGGAACATTCAGTGCAAGGCACCAGATAAAACTGAATCCCCCAGAACTGCCCGTAGTACTGTTGCAGGGGTTTCATCACTGACAGCTTCCGTCTCCTGATATCCCACCATACCAAATTACTTGGCAGTGAAGGTGAAGCCTTAAGTGAAAAAGGATAGTAATTAGGACCTAGATGTGTGCACTGCTTCTGATAAGGAAATATAGATGTTTTCTGATTACACCCTTCTGTACTGATCAGCAGTTGCCTAGGACCAGAGAAGACCCTGTGCTTAGCATAAAGGAAAGGAGGCCATACTCTTCAGTGAGACCCAGCTTCTTCGTTTACTGTCCTTCTGAAGGATAGGTGGATGGAACTGAGCCAAAAGAGGTTTTCAGTTTAAAGGAGCTCCAGTAGGAAATTGTTAAACTACCTGCAGCGATGTGTAACCTATCACTGGAATCAATTGCACTAGCAGAGAAATTCTGTTAAAAATCAGTTCTGCATTAAAAAGGACTCTGGGGAGTCCAAGGAACTATTACTTGGACCGAAATAGTTATTTACTATGCCTGTGCAAGTGTGTCTGTTTACTAGTGTATCTGATGAGTGTATTTGACTTCCACACCAGGAAAATCAGCTGAAACTGTGATATAAAATAATCAGTGGACACATGAATAAATATATTAGGGGAATAAGCATGACTTCTGTAGAGAGAGATCATGCATCACAGATGTGCCAGAGCTCTTCAGAGGTCTCAGAGAGGATGTGTTTAGGAAACAGAATAACTGAGCAGTCTTAGCTGGAAAAGAGGTGTCTGGGGGGCCAGGGGGCTGAGCAAAGCTGTAGCATCCTGGTGGAAGGCAGAAGGTGCCTGAGGCCCAGCTGCCTTCTCATGCACTGTCAAGAATTGCACAAAACCAGACCTGCAAGTGCCAGGCTTTTGAAAACAAACTAAGGACACGTGAGCAGCCGTGCAGTAAGAGTCCAGAGCAGCAAGGGTGTACTGTGGGGACCAAGCTGTTTTTTCACACATAATAGACTTAAATTGCAGGACTTCTCACCACAGGAAGATCTGGAAAATTTAGAAGGGTTCAAAGAGAAATTAGACAAGTTGACGGAAGAAAAATCCATTAAAGACTGTTAAATACAAAGACACTGAGTCTGTGTCAGGAAGCCCTTAAGCCACAGATTTCTGGGTCTGGGGAAACTATTCAGGGATGGCTTACAACCCTCTCAGCATCCCACTTGTCCTCTTCCATGAAAAACCCTTGGTCATTGACAGAGACAGTGCCAGGCTGGACTCTCCTTTGGGCTTCACTCATGTATCCGTCCTTACGCTTTTATTGCACAGTGCTCATGGGTCATCTTCAAAATGATCAATGGAAATATGTATTCTCAAAACACCAGTGAAACCTTGGTGGTCATTGTAACAGGGTATCAGGGAATCCAAAGTTAAAATGGGCTTGAAAAGAAGCTGGACAGATTCATGGCAAATACATCCATCCTGTACTCTTAAACATAATGGCCCAGAAGCAGCATGAGACTTGGAAGTGCCTATGCTGCTGGTGGTTAGAAGCTCTGTGGAGGTTCCAAGGGTAAGGATGACCCAGTTTCTTGTCTCTTCTCTTAATATTCAATATTAACTGTGGTAAAAAACTACATCAGCTAAACTTTGGTCCAAACTATTAGGGCGGTTCGAATGTCTCACGTCCATTTCAGCAGACCGCATTAGACAACATTACCCTAACTCTCACAACTACACGAGCCCATGAAGACAGTTGCTATGATGGCCATCCCATGAAACCTTACTTGTAGCAGCTCCAAGCTTTTATCATGCAGAGCAATGACTCCAGCCCAAATATGCAGGCAGGGCAATGATGTGTTGACATAGGGGCAGCTATGCCAGCGATTACAGACTTCACGAATGTGGTAAGGCTGGTGTAAGCAGAAGTCTGAGTCTTCAGTTTAAGCTAAACAGCTAAACTATCAGCTTTCTAGCTGACACAGAGCCAGCCTTCTCCAGCCAGCTCAGCTCCGAAGCACTCGCTCAGCGCACAGCCTTCTCTAGGAAGGAAGGACCACAGCACAAAGCAAATTTTGATAAAACCGAGCCTGAAACACTGAGAATGATTTTTACCGTAGCAAACCATAGGCATTTCTGCAAGCTGCACAAAATCTGTGGTCGCTAGACAGCAAGATAAAACCAGATCCTGTTGCAAAGGAAGCATATTTTAAAAATGCCTTGGTGTTATGTAGATACTATTGTATTATAAAGCCGGAATATTCAGCATTTCTCTAAATATGTTTTTCCCCCAGGCAATCACCTTTTAGTCCAGCTTCCACCCCTGCATCGCCAGCCTCCCTAATTTGTGAGGAGGAGTTGATAATGTGCAGGTTTTTCAGTAGCAGATCTTAAATTCGATGAGTTCTAAGAAAAAGTCCTTTTATTTCCATTAAAGCAGATAGCAAATTTGCTTTAAAACCTTTATTTCCTTAGAAAAATGGATAGGGGGAAAGTCCATGGTCTGCCTGGAGGTCAGCTCTGTAGACAGCAGTGGTATGGAAATGGAATTGAATGGGAACAGAAGATTTTATTGTTTTCATATTTGCGGCACTGCAAATCTCATTAGTATAGTAAAATCATACATTTTTCTAATCAAAAGGAGCATTGTATGAACTGCTGGAATGAAGAGGAAATTAGATATATGTTTAAGCGTTATTTTTAATATTTAAAAGGCTTGCTAGGAAATGTATGGGGGTCTCTTTTCTTATGACTGACATTTCTAAAGAGGATGCTGGGATTCCTGTGAGAGTAAAATACCTTCAGTCTATATAGCAAGTGTCAGAAGTGTATGTCTCAGTCTGATATATTTTTGATTCCACAACCATGTATTCATAATATGTCAGACATGCTAAGAAGTTGTTGAAAAATGTGTTGACGGAAGAAATATGAGTTGAACTCCTGTAGAGCCCCTCCAGAATACCAATGAGTAGACTGATCCATCAAAAGTATCCGCAAAGACCTGATGTATTAAAAAACTCCTGTTGCTGCAAGTCGCATGATTAACGTAGCTGTCAGATACTTGTCTTTATCTCTCTCCCTTTCTAAAATCATAGTTTAAAACATAGATTTTTGCGGTCCTCTGCCCCTAAAAGGCAATCCAATAATATGCACTCCAGAAGTGGTTTCAGTCGGAGGAGCTCAAAGCACCTTACAAATAATCCCCAAGCATCAGATGAAATCAATAGACCTGCTCTGAAGCAGAAGAGAATGAGTTAGGATTGAAGTCCAAAGACACCCAGCAATTTCACCAGAAAGCTGTTGCCTGCTGGCTCTTGTCATCTTCTGCTTTTCCCGTTAACAGGGGAGCAGTAAGAAAACACTAACATCAGCAAAGCGGGCAAGACATGATGCAGTAGTCACCTACAGCTCAGTGGTGACATTCTGCAGTAGTTAAAGGTATTTCACAAAGGAAGAAAGTTAACCGGGACTTTTCCCCGTGGTTTGCTTCTCTCCATGCATGAAAAGAAATCTGGAAGTTCTTTTGTCTTGCTTGTCCTCAGAAAGATGCCCTTTTTTTTGGGCATCTTAACCCATTAAGAAAGTACTTCTATTCTTTGGTTTTGGAGAGTGACTCAGCAATCTCTGATGCATAACATAAACTTTTTTTCAACCTATATTAAAAAAGTAGGGACAAAATGACATTCTATCAAAGGCTTTTTCTGAGCAATTTTTTCCGCAGGTGTATGAAAGACAATTAGTGGAATCCCAGAGAAAAACGTAAGGCAGAAATCCTGAGCCTGGTGGCAGTATTTGTGCTCGGTATATTGGATTTCAGATGTTTTAAAAAGCTAAAAATCATCTTTTCTCTTAGGCATTTCATTTGCTTCTTCTTTGATGTCAATTTTCCAGTCTTTTAAAGACTTTTTAATAAAATGCAAGTTTTAGGAGTCTATAATTTCTAGCTAAAAAGACAAGACTTTGTTCTAAACTCTTCAGCTGTGGTTGGAAAAGGGCTCCTTGGCCTCTTTTTAACTAATTCTCCTGGGAATGTCTACGGGCTGCCCTGGTTTCAGCACTGACCAAGAACATCCATTGTTTCTGTGCAGTCTCCAACACAACACAAGTCATGACAAGTCCCAGTATTTTTAAACTCCTTTTTGATTCCCAGACCCAGAATCTGAACTTCGATGCTGTCAGATCTATGGCCCTTGCAAAAACATCAAAGAGGCCCAAGAATTGAGAAGGTTTAAAAAAATAATTCATAAATAAAAAGGCGAGGTGTTTTTACTATATCTCCTGGATTTTACTTCTGTGCATTAAGTCACTTCTCTGAGCTTTCCTCTTTGATCTGCAGAACTACAGAAACGCTTCCTCCTTGCTTTAAGTCAGCTGAAGTTCTCACTGAGGGCAAACTGCCTTAAACCTCAGTGAAAAAATAATGCAGATTCCAAGGGCTCCAACTTACTCATTCGAGGCAAACTGTTGGAACAAGAAGCAATGGTTCTTATCAGCAGTTCCGGTCAATATTATCTCACATCTTACTTGTGGAGAAAGCAAATGCTTGTCCAGGTAAAGCTGTGATGCCAAGAGCAACACCAGCCATTGTGAACTGTTCCTGGCTTGATGCTCAGTGTCAACCCAAATTTAAGATCCTAGCCATGAAGCTTCTCTCAGGAAGTTCCGTCTGAACATGAGGAAGAACTTCTTCCCTCTGAGGGTGACGGAGCACTGGCACAGGCTGCCCAGGGAGGTTGTGGAGTCTCCTTCTCTGGAGATATTCAAGACCC
>Ga0065711_1049038_pt1 | contig 11504 bp, 8 predicted proteins | sample Hoacrofraction12_FD_59098 | JGI IMG/M metagenome (GOLD analysis project Ga0065711, IMG submission 59098) | Hoatzin crop microbial communities from Cojedes, Venezuela - Epithelial fraction 12 v2 (version 2) | ecosystem: Host-associated > Birds > Digestive system > Esophagus > Crop | place... | reverse complement strand
CCTCCCTGGGCAGCCTGTTCCAGTGCTCCGTCACCCTCAGAGGGAAGAAGTTCTTCCTCATGTTCAGGTGGAACTTCCTCTGCTTCAGTTTGTGCCCATTGCCCCTTGTCCTGTCGCTGGGCACCACTGAAAAGAGTTTGGCCCTGTCCTCCTGACACCCACCCCCAGCTGGTCCCACGTGGAGATGGGAGATGTGGAGGGTGGTGATGGAGGACATGCAGGAGCATCTCGTGTGGCAGGTGATGCATTGCTGGTGCTTCCTTCTCCCCCTTGCCAGGCTCTGCCAACATCAATGACCGCAGCATGCTGGGGAAGCGGGACAGCGAGATCGCCATCATCGTGCAGGACACGGAGACCGTCCCCTCGGTGATGGACGGGGAGGATTACAGTGCTGGGAAGTTTGCCCAGTCCCTCCGGCTGCGGTGCTTCAGGTGGGATGCACGGGGCTGGCCGGGCAGCGAGCGGGCATGCAGGCAGGGTTTGCTCAGGTTTATGCCTGCCTGCAGCCTTTGGAGCCGGCGGGGCTGCTGTGCCTGCTCAGGCAGCGTCACCTGGCCCGGGTTTAGCCCAGGGTTTTGCTGCTGTTCCACTGACGTTTGCCCTTCTCACACCGCTCCTGTCCTCAGCTCGGCAGCTTGACTGACAGATCGTTTTGCTCAAGGATTTTGCTACGAGAGCTCATAAACAAGACAGTGATATTTTGCCTCCAGATCCTGTTTTCCCACACTCTTAATTTTGGATGGCAGTGTCTCTTTCTAATGGAAGTTTCTTTGCTCGGAGCAGCCATCTGGCCCACAATGTGGCCGTGTTTTTCATTAAGACCTTATTCTTCCACTCCCCCTCCCCACTCTGTTTCCCATCTGGACAGTTATTGCACGGGGAAAAAGGAAAAAAAAAAAAGGAGAAACTCGGTCAGCGTTAAGGCTGACGGACTATGGCGGGGAACGGGAGTGGGAGGGCGCTGGGAGCACGCAGGGTTCGGCAAGGCAAGTTTTCCTTCCGTGGCATTTCTCGGCGTTTCCCCGGTGCTTCAGCCTCTGTCAGCATCGATCCCTTTGTCTTCTCAGGGTTGTCCTTGGCGGCTCCGATCTCAATCCGGAACACAAGGATCCCGTCTGCGACAAATTCTTCAAGGAGGTGTGGATTTCCACGGCGGCTCGCAACGCCACCATCTTTGATAAGGTGAGGTCCGCGGCGCCTTTCCCCTCCCTCCTTCCCGCGCGGAGGCTGCAGATGCCAAGGGGAGAAGCAGCTTGGGGAGGGCGGCAGGTCCAGCTCCTGGGGTTGGGCCTTCAGAGATGCTTTGAAGGAAAGAGTAGTGTCGGATGCAGGAGCTGTGAGCAAGAAACTGGAGTCTGTGCATCCTCAGAGTGTGACAGCAGCCCAAGAAGGCGACAGTTCTCATGTCTCCGTTTGTTTGTATCGGCTGTAGCTCCGCTGAATCGCCGTGATCTGCTTACTGCTTCTAGCTGGCCACGGTCTAACCAGAGTAGAAGCAAATTTTACTTCTCATTTCTAATGAGCATTTTTAGCGATGAGAAAAAGCCTTGGGGCTTCTGGTCTGCCTGCTCCAGCCGTATCACAGATAGGCACGCACCTCTTCCCTCCCTGTTCTCCAGGTTGTTAATGAAGTCACCCCCATCCCAGGGAATTGGTGTTGGGTGTTTTCGGTCTTTCTTGGGAGCTTTGCATTGCGGTGTTTCCCCGGCACTGACATGCCACTTCTTCTCTCTGTTTTGATCAGGTTTTTCGATGCCTCCCCAGTGACCAGGTGAATAATTTAACCCAACTGCGTGATTTCATCAACAAGCCCAAATTAGCGAACGATGACCCTGTGAAAGCAGCGGAAGAGTTAAAAAAGATTCGTGGGTTTTTAGTACAATTCCCCTTTCGTTTTCTGGAGGAAGAGTACTTGCTTCCCTCCGTCGGAACAAAGGAGTCCATGGTACCCATGGAGGTTTGGACTTAAGAAGACGCAGACTGGTTGATGTTTTAAAGTCTGGCTCTCTAGAGACAAGTTGATGAACGAAACGGGGTTTCAGAAAGCTTTTTACTACTAAGAGAGGTGGAAAAGATCTCTGCCAAGCTAATGTGCCTTTCTTAAGGATTTTGGTGGAGGAACTGGAAGCAAATCGACACTAGCAAAGGAGAGGAGCAGAAAGTCTTGGAAATTATGGCAGATGAGAAGTTTATCCTCCGAGGAGTTACTTCTTACAACATGTTCTGAGCACCTGAAGGACGCAGGCCGCGTCCTAGGGCAGGAAACAAATCGCAATCGATGTCGTTACTGCTGCCAGCTGTGTACTGTGGGTGCGTACGTACCGTGATCGTGCTGTGGCTGCGCAGGAGTCGTGGGCTGCGTGCGCTGCTAAGGCTTTCGGGTATCTGTGCCTTGGCTCGCTGGAGTCCCCCCCATCTCACCCTGTCGTACGCCGTCGGGGCACGTCGTGCGGTCGGGAAGTGCTGCTCAGTGCTGGCCTGGGCTGCCCTACAGCTGGCCAAGAGTAGGTGTTTCGCTTCTGAGATGGAAACAGCCTAACAATCTTGTACCAGAATCAGTATTTCAGTCTCTTCTCCCCTCTGAGGGGGCAAAACCCCCTGTTTCTGCACAGCTAGAGCAATCAGCATTCCTCGTACGCAGCGCGGCGCTGGCTGGGTCTTGGCAAAGGGCAGCCTCGGTCGAGCTGGAGGTGCTGGAAGTCGCTGGAGTTTGCCGGCCTTTGCAGAAACGCAGCATGTCAGTTTGTGCAAACTGTGCGTGAAGGCTTTCTCCAGAAGAGGAGCAAGGTTTAAACTCAAGCCTTGGATCTCCAGCACTGCAGGAGAGAGAGGCACGGCGTGTAATGGGACAGAAACTCGAAAGCCAGCATGGGCCAGACGAAGCTCTGCACTCTGGGTCCTCTGCTGGTGCCTGTAGATTGCAGTACGTTGGTAGACTTTCTTCTCCATCCCTATTTAAAAGAAAGGAAAGGCCATTAAGCTAGAGCTGAAGCCGTGCTCAAACCGAGCTGACGTGTTGCTCTCTAGATGGGGTGAATGCGAGGGGCAAGGGAGCGGTTAGCAGAGCCCTGTCTCCAGTCTGCTTTGCCATCAGACCAGCCACAATCTTGAGCTCAGTCGTGCAGGACATGTCTGCCCAAGCACAAGTAAAACACAGCATGCACAGTCCTCTTTTCCATTTCTGTAAGACAGTTTCCAACGATTATTTTGCATCACCGTGCAGCGAAGCAGCAATTTGATTCGGCATCCCTGGGCAAAGCACCACCACTCCTGGGTTGGGACCTTGCATGGTGGATGCCACCCTGGGTCTTTATTCCACCCTGCAGTGAGCTGAGTCTCCCGGTTTCATGCCCAGCTCCATCTGCAGTCCCAGGAGAGGTGTTCCCTGGCGGCTGGCAGTGCCGTGTTGGGCACTAAGAGATCAGGCCGTTAGAAACGGCTAACGAGGGTCGGATCGGGAGAAGTGGGAGGCTGAGCTCCTCTGCTGCCGCTGCGTCCGGGGGAATCCCTGTGCGAGCTGGGTTGAACCTTCTGCCCAACTCTCCTTGGTCAATTGCTTTAGTTCATGAGCAAGTTTTATTTTTTTTTTTCCTTTTCTGGCTCTTCCACCAGTCTCACCCGTTTTTTAACTGGAAAAGAATCACTCCGGTCACCTAGCTATCCCCGAAACATAGCTGGCACCACATTTTAGCTGCTTGCCTTCCGTGTCTGCAGACCTGGAAACAGGCACCAGATAATCCTCTGCCTGCTGCATCACCCGAGCGAGGAACAGCCCCAGACGTTCCTGCAGGGCAGCCCAAGTCTCACCCCTTCCGACAGTTCCCACTCTTTTAGGCTCGTGTTTTGGAGATGCAGTTGCCCATTATGCTGCTTTCTGGCTGGGGCATCTGTGGCCTAGTTAGCCGGTTGGAAGCGCGTGTGCAGCCTTTTATGTGATGGGCTTTGGTCCAGGGGGTTGATGCTTTTAGCTGGCATGCTGTAAGCAGATAAGTATTTTCCCTTGATTTTTTTTTTTTTCCCCTTAAAAACAACTGACCTGGGGTCACTCCCTGCAGAGCCAGAGCAATATGTGCCCCGACCATTTGCAATCAAGAAGCGTCAAAGGTGTCTTTGTTGTTCCACGTCAGTGCTAGTTCAGAGCTTTTCTCTCCTGAAATGTTTTTAGCTGGTTTAGTTTGAACAAAGCTGCTAACTTTAAGCAATTACAGCCTGTCAGCGAATCACTGTCAGTCACACAGGTCTGTATTCATAGTTGAAATGGAAGCGTTCAACCCTGCCACTTGTACGCGTGAACCTTGAAGGGGTGCAAGACTCCTGTCATCTTCTAGGTGCTCTTATTGTCCTCATCCCCGTATTAGCAAAGTTTCTTGTAATCATGAAATTATCCTTATATTGTCCTTTAAGGTGGTAGGGAGCTAACTGCTGGGGCTTCATAACTCCAGTGGTGTTAAGTCCCCCTCTGCCAGGCTGCTTTGGGGCAAAACCACCCAGGTTCTGCACCACTCTGCCCACCCTGTGATGGCTGCTGGTCCCAGGCAACACAGCAGAGCCATGGAGGAAAGTTTTCACTGACTGATTCTGTATGGAAAGGTGCTAATTAAGAAGGTCTTTCATTATTAAAATAGCAGATGGGCCTTACATTGGCTCTCTGTCCAAGAGGAGGTTTGTCTTGGTGGGAACGGAGGAGCCGCACAGAACATCCCTTGCCTGTGTCAGTGCTGAATTCCCAGTACTGGGAATTTAGTAGCGTTCAAATGCCAGCAAGGTGTGCAAGGCAGGCTGGGTGCAGAGCAGGGAGCCCAGCGTCCCCAGGAGCTCATGGGGCCACAGACCCCACCGTGGGTCCAGCACTGTTCACCCTGAACAGGGGATGGGGCTGGAGCCTCCTCCAGTGAAGGCACGGCTCTTCTTCTCACCCATGGGTGTGCGGTTCAGAGCTGGCTCCTTGGGGTTTATTTCTTATATTAAGAAGCCTGTGAGGTTGAACATCTTGAGAGAGAGTGAATTTCTGCACCTAAACAATCACTACTTCTTAACCCATAACACCAGCATGGGTTTGCTTATAATACCTTCAAACTGGAGAGGATCGCTCACAGATACACAGTACTGTGACAGCTGATGTGGAGTCAAGCACTAGCAAACCCAGAAACATGAACTGCTTCTGGTGGCATTGATTTGTTAGAACAGGCTCAGACTTTATTTTGTGGTTCAACCTGAGTAGAACCCTTTTTTTTTTCCCTTTAATTTATTCCTTAATACGTGCCACTTTGAGAACTCACACTCTTTACCATATCTTTTTAATAGTCTGATATTTTATTATATATGTTTTGTTGTATAGATGTTGGACTGGGTAAATGTTTCACTGTACAATTAATGCATGGTTTAAAAAATGAGGGATAAAATATCATATGTAAGAACTTTACTAAAAAACCAATTTGTAGGCGAACGATGCCAGTGCTCCATGGCAGATGCAAAGTGCTCGGCTCGGTTTCTGATCTTTTGGTTTCAGTTTGTCTCCTGATTTGCTGTGACCTTTGCTGGGTTAAACCCCAGACGCTCCGTTTTCCTTTCTTTCCATCAGGTTTCACAACGTGATTTCGCAATCCTGGTGCTGTCCTTGGGGGAGACCTCAGTGTGGATTTTGCCTAGCTGGGACCCTGGCAGTCATAATTTACAATATCTTCATTCCTTCCAAGGAAACACCCATGTACAATCAATTTCAGACACGGTTTGCTGTTGTTATTTCAGTGTAACAAGTCTTTTGTGCACTTGTAGTTAGGACAGTTGGCGGGGGGTTGTAACCTGTGCACAGGCGCTGCGTTTGCGGAGACGTTGGATTTAAGTCTGAAAGGTCCTTTAGGTTAATGCCATTTCCTTCTCCTGCTGAATGTAGAGACCCAAGTCCACGCTGGTCTAAACTGAGACCTCCATCAGCTGCGGAGCTGGTTTTCTGGCAGAAAGGACTTGGTCTGTAGGATGCAGTGGTGGCCCAGGTGAAGAAGGCAAGTGGTCTCCAGGCCAAGGTGTATGGGTGGAGGCTGGCGTCTCGCGGGTGGCCCGCAAGGTGTGAATACGCTCTCGCATTTTGTGGCGCTCCTTCTGCAAATTGTTTCACATGAGCAGTCCCTTCTGCACGGCTGAGATCCTCCTGAAACCAGGTGCTCTGCAGAACTGAGGTTTCAACCAGGGGCGTGACGCCATGGCAAGTGAATCAAGTTAAGCATGCGAAATTAAGGTGTATCAAAGTGGAGCAGACCCACAAACTGTACATTGACCACTGAATGCAATGATCCTCTTGGGGGTTTCTCGTGTTTTTTTTATTTCCCTGCCTGCTTTCTTATTGTATTTTACAGTATTTGTGATTATTCTATTTTTAACCTCCCAGTGTGTTTTGATAAAATCTCCTCCGTGTAAATAATTCCAACTTGCCTCTTTCCTGACACTTCAGAAATGAGAAGAAATGTCGAAAGTCACAGCTCTGGGAATGTGGTTTTTTTTATTAAACCGTGTCTCTAGCTAAACTAATGAACGAAAGGAGAGCTTCCACTCTGGGTGTGAGCACAGGTCTCCGTGCGTCTCTACCTTCTGACGGTGCAGTGGTGAACACTGAATATCCCTTCTGTGAAGGCTGCTGGAACTGGGTTTTGTATCCTTGTTTCTGCTAATGATCGCTTTCCTTTCTACTCCGTTTGTATCTGGTAAATGAATGTGTATTAATGGACTGAAAATACAACCGATCGTCACATCGAAACGTTTGGCTTTGGTCTCGTTTCTGCTTGGTTTGGGGATTGTGGCCGCGTCCTTCTTGCGGGCTGAGCTCTGCCCTTGCCTTGCGCTGGCGGTGCTGCCCCAGCAGCTGAGACGGGATCGGAAAAGGCCCAGAACTGCGATAAAAAAGGCTAGACTTGAGTCGTTTGGGTTCTCCTGGGAGAGAGAAATTGCTGAAGTGAAACAGCGTAGAAAGAGAAAATTGGACTTCGTAAAATAACTAAATTTTTAAAAATCCTCTTTTAAAGGAATGTTAATAACCCAGAGGTGTTATGAGAGGCACAGACAAAAATGATCTGCCACCAAAATAGAATCAACTTGCCACTATCCCTTTTAACTTTCAGTAAAGGAAATTTGGAATAGAGAGAGGAAAAACCAGATTACTGTTGTCCTCCGGGGGCAGAAGAGATGAATAAAGCAGCAGTGGCATTTCCAAGCTCTCTTGCAAACTGAAAACATATTAACTTCTCTGTTTCTTAGGTTTTCATCTCCTTCCTCAAATGCCAAAGGGCTCTCCGCGTCTTCAAAACTTCCAAATCCAATCTGCGCCCTTAACAAACACAATAAATGAAGACAACGGAGCCGGGGCTTCAGGGCAGGGGTGCGTTGGTGCGGGCAGTGGCTGACCGACACCGTCGCCTTCTGTTGCCGCCCCGACAGCTCGCCACTCACGACGTGCCTGCTGCATTGCGCTGCCGAGGCCTCGCGAGCGGGGCTGGGAGCGACGCGGGGAGCTGCCAGCCCTCCCGGCACGGGCGGGAGGGCGATGTGGGGTGGCTGACCCGAGGTTGGCAGCCGTCGCTGCCGGCGTTGCTGAGTTTCTGTGCTAGCAGCACGGAAGAGCCACGGTATCCCCGTGTGAAATTAATGATGCCATGAAAAGCCGGAGTTGAAGACTCAATAGTTGGAAGGCTACTAAGTGGATATTCTTAATTACAGCGCCAGGCACATGGGGGATCTCTCCTCCAAATGTGTGCGCTGAAGAGACACAGTTACTAGGTATTTATGCTGTGTTAACTTACATATTAATTATATTTCCAAGAGCTGCTTATCATAGTAATGTTTTTATCCGAGAACTCATTAGTTTGATGTCCTTCAATCGTTGGGGGTCTGGAGATCATCCTGCAGGCTCCTTCTCTCTGTAGTTTGCATACCTGTTCTCCCAAGGCCTAAAGGGATTATTCAGGAGTCTCTTCCCAATTATTCACAAAGAACCAAGACTTGCTTTGGTTGTGCGATGATTCTGACCACCTAAAGCGATAACATCCCCTAGATGTGACATTTGTTACATTCACAGGTATCGTTGATGTCGAACTGGAAGTGGTCCTGAACCTGGAGAGTTTAGGTATCGGTGTGTAGGATCCCTTCCCTTTCCTACGCGATGTGGGAGCCCAACTTGACGGCACTGTTGCTGCTTTTGCTGTTTTCCCCTCTCCTACGCGTCAGCACGCAGCGCTTTTACTGGGCGCAACTTCATCCCCATCCATCAGCCTGCTAAAAACAGGAGCGAACGGCAGCTGCCGGGCCCTGGCTGGCACAAGCTGTGCGGGGAGGCAGGAACGCGCTGCCGACAGCGACGACAAAACTCCCTCTGACTTTCCGACAGCCAAAGCGCTCGCTTGATGAGTGGCTTGCAAAGCCTCTAATTTGATGGCTCCTCACTGAGCAGAAACGCAGCCCACGCACGCCCCGAACAAAAAGTGCAGTTGCTAGCAGGTTTAATAGACCTGTTCTTTCCAGGATGGATTTCTCCAGCCACTTCGGTACCGACGCTGCTCCTGCCTCCTCTCGCAGGTCAGCTCCTCCGTCACCGATGGGTCAGCTCCTCCATCGCCGATGTGTCCGCAGGCATCCCGTGCCGGAGCCTGGAGAAACCCGCTCCTCCAGCCCAGCCCCAAGCAGAGCTGCTCTTTGGGCCTTCGTTAGCCATGTGTTGATGCACTGAGCTCCCAATAACGTGTCGGCTTTCTAATTAGTGCCAGCCATTTGCATGTATGACATTACTAACGCTCTCCGGTTATTTTTGTAGAGGAGGAAAGTAGGGAAGAAAGAAAGAAAAGGTTCTGTGAGATGGGTCTAAGGGCACATGGAGAAACAGGTTTCTTCTCACTGCTGAAAATCAATCTGCTTTAGTTTGTCTGCATTGTGCCGGCTCTTCAGATTTTCAAGCACATCTCTGAAGCGCTGATGCGGTGGAACGAAGGTTTTTAAGAGCCTGAATCACAACAGCACTGTGAGTGAAATGCTCCATTTTTTTATTGGAAAAATTAAAAGTGACAGTTTCAAAATTGGTTCCACTGCTTTGATTGATTACTCAGAATATTTAGCTCAAAATGATTATGGCAAGATTTTCTACTAAGGCTCATGGCTGGGATGGAAATCAATTTGGAGAAAGGAGGTGGGGGGGAAGTTCTTAAAAAAGAAATTGTTCTGCAATGAAAACTGTTTATACCCAGAATCCGTGATGAGTAATCTCTCCATATTCAGCCTGATCTCGATAATTAAACATCCTGTGAGTTCCCATTTAAGGACAAAGGAGAGGAGGCCAGGGAGATAGTGTTATCGTGGCTTCACATGTTTCCATTATCTGGAGATTACTGGTGCCCAGCGGAAGCGAGGAGCCATCTGCGTGCTGCTCAGGAGCTGTGCAAGCTTCTGGTGGCCTGTCCATACAGTACGTCCCTACCGGGAAGCCTGCCCTGGGCCAAGGGTTGTGCACTTAACGAGGCAGAGGAGCGCTGGAGTCCTGCTGGAGGTCACCCGTGGGGAGGGAAGCTAAGGGATGTTGAAGGTGGTGTGGGCACCAGAGAAGTTTAGGTAAGAGCTGGACCCATCTCTTCAGCTGGAGAAGCCAACAGAGCCAAGCATTGTGTGCAGTTAACAATGCAGAGCAGCGCTGGAGTCCTGCTGGAGGTCACCCATGGGGAGGGAAGCTGACGGATGCTGAAGGTGGTGTGGGCACAAGAGAAGTTCAGGTAAGAGCTGGACTCCTCAGCTGGAGAAGCCACCAGGACCAAGCTGTGTAGTGGTTGCACTGGGGCTTTGGCAGCCCTGGGTGCACCATGCTGCCCAGGCAGATGCCATCCCACCACCTTGGTCTTCAGCTTCTCTTACCCTTGCCAGGCCCTTGTACGCTCCCTTACGCTCCTGCAAAAGCCACAGCTTAAAAGCAGACGTGTCATATAGATGCTCCAGTGTCTCCAGACGGATGGCTGCTCTCTCGCTGCGGGTCGTTCCCGGGATGGGAGAGCCAGGACCAGCTGGGAGAGAGGGGACAGGCAGTCACCCAGGGAGACACCAACCTTCCCGGCTCCCTCCTGCCCCACAGCTTTGGAGCTCTGTCCTGCTCCTGGTGTGTCGCCTTTGGTGTCTGTCCGATTCCTCCAGTTGATCTCACACAACAGGCAGAAGAGTATTTACGTGCTCGTCTCTGGGTCGCCTTCCTTCTTTCACTCTTTACCAGCCAAGCCCGAGTAGACTCACAGGGTGGAGTGTGCACGTTGAATGTCCAAGACAGAAGCAGAAAATGGATCCTTCAGGAGAGGCATCGGTCTGTTTGCCTGGCATTTTTTAGTTTTGACTTGAAAGATGTGTTTGAGACTTCAGATTTTGGGGGGGTTTTTTTACGTTCTAGGATTTTATGTTTCAGACATGCTTCCTCTTGAAATAGTTATATGGTTTATGAAATAAAATATTGGGCACTGTAACTTCAGAAATATGAACTAGATACTGTATACGGAATTAATATTAGGCAGAGTTAATGGCTTGCTTTATACAGAAAAGCCCCATTTTGGCCAGTATCAGACGCTGAACTGGGAAGCTTCAGAAATTAAGGCAGCTGTAGCCACAAGCCATGGAGCAGCACAGTACGGCTGTCAGAGGATGTTTGTCCTCGGGTGTCTCATGTCTTCTACATAGCAAATCCCAGGTGAACCTCATAGATCTGTTAGGACTGGTGTTGACCAGCACATATTGGCTGGAAAGCGTATAGCTGATACTGGTAATGGAATTACATTGTCTGGAGGTAACCTGTGCATTGGATTACATGTAGGAATTTAAGCTATGTTTCCGTGGGGCCACACTAAAGTGTGATTCCACTGGCAGGTCACCTGTAGGTAGCATTTCAGCCTGACTCCTCTTGTGCCTGCTGCAGCCCGAGGCGAGCAGCCACCCAGTCGAGGCAAGAGCAGGGACGCTGGGCTAAACTGAGCTGCAGCCTACAGCCCTCTGGGGACCGCATGACTGGGGGGAAGCGTCCACCTCTGCACCTCCCAGGGCTTCGCTTCCAGTTCGGGTTAAACCTGTCACCAAGGTAACGTTGGCTGCGGTGGGGGACACAGGGGGGACATGGAGCCCGGCAAGGCTGGAGCTGGGAGGACCTGTTCCTGGGCGCTGCTCTCCAGTTTGGTGGGGGATGTGTCTCCATCCCAGCCCTTGCCTGCAGCGCTGCCCATCTCCGTCCCCTCCGGCACCAGGAGGGACAAGCCGGAGGTGTGATGCCACCCGGCAGAGACACGCAAGGCCCGGCACTGGTGCACCCCCAAGATGAGCTGGGTTAAACTCGCTTCAGAAATCATTGCTGGAAGAGAGATGCTTTTTAAGGCACCCAAACCCTCCCTGGAAGCAAAGGCTGGGTGGCTGCGGGCCTCTAGAGGGTGCTGATGATGAGCACAAGGAGGATGGGTGCCCAGCTTACCGGGACCAGGCAGCGTGTAACCCCACCGGACCCCTCCCCC
>Ga0065711_1009173_pt1 | contig 11504 bp, 5 predicted proteins | sample Hoacrofraction12_FD_59098 | JGI IMG/M metagenome (GOLD analysis project Ga0065711, IMG submission 59098) | Hoatzin crop microbial communities from Cojedes, Venezuela - Epithelial fraction 12 v2 (version 2) | ecosystem: Host-associated > Birds > Digestive system > Esophagus > Crop | place... | reverse complement strand
GTGAGGCCCTGGGGGTCGGTGGCCCCTCGCTGTCCCCTCGGCGCCTGTCCCGTGGGTGCTGGCCTGGCGGGAGCCGAGCCCCAGGGGCCTGGTGGGAAGAAGGCAGGGATGGGCAGGAAGGGGGTGCAGGGGGCTGCGCGGGAGCATCCGGCGCCCACAGAGCAGCCAGGGCTGTTCGCAGCGCCTCGTGTTGCGGGTGGAAAGACTGCCCTTGTTGCGGGTTGCCAGGTGAAGGGGCCGGCCTGCTTGCCGGCTTCTGACCCCTGCCAGCTTGGCGAAGCCAGCCGTGCCGTGCCGGGCTGTCCGGCATGTTTCCTGCTTTGCAGAGTCCCAGCACCTCTGGTGGCTCCTGGTCTCGTCCTGCAGCATCTTGCTGCCGGGCAGGTGTCCGCACGCTGGGGAGGGGGATTGGAGCCAGTGACCCCAGTGGTCCCAGCCTGCGGGGAATCCTTTAAAGGCGCAGCATCCTGAGGAAGGTTTTGTCCCTCTTCCCACAGACTTGCAGGGGGAGACTGTGGCTCAGGTTGTGCAGTCTTTCAGCTTCCCTATGACGCTGTTCCTTTGCAGAAGTTGCTGTTAGGATTCATTGTGAGAACTGCGCTAGGGTGTAAGGTGAAAGCCAAGTAAAGCTTAAAATTGCCAGATGCAGAATCTGGAGAACAGAAAGCCTGTAAAGCTGAAGAAGACCTAACAATGGGCTTTTAGTTTGAAGTCAAATTCAGAGGAAACCAGAGAGACCATTCTTGGTCCCAGGAAGGTCAGGCCGTGTCGTTGCTTCTTTGATGTTGCCTCTTAGTGGCTGTTAGGTTCGTTTAGTTCCATTAATGTCTTGGTGCAGCTCTTGAGCTGGAGACTTTTTTCTCAGGAGTGTTCTTCAAATGTATTTCCAAATGCCCCGTTACCCTTTAGCGATTGTTGGCAGCACCCGTTCACGTACCTCAGTGAATATGGAGTATACGGCACCTTTGTGTTACCTTTGGACTAATGGAGTCGTACTTCTGTAAGCTTTCTGGCTTCTTCCCAAAGTGTGTTTGCAGACCACAGGATGCTCAGAGTGCACGTGCCTGACGCGTAGGGAGTCCAGCCTGATCATCTCCTGTGTTTGGAGGCTTTCCATGGTTACAACAGGCTTGTTTTATCGATTGCTGGAGATGTGCTCATGACTTTTAAAAACCATTTATGGATTTTGTTAAAAGTTATTTAATTCAGGTGTTGACAGGATGGCTCCTGGCAGTATTACCCCAAGTCTAAGCATTGTACAGAGAGGGAGTGTAATGGGCACTTTGGTAATGAAAAGCATCCTGCAAAAGTTTACATGTGGGTGTAACTTGCACACTATGAACAGTCTGTGGGCTTCTGTGTTGATGCTTAGTGGGAAAACGAAGGAAATAAAAATCTCCGGTTTTTGTCAGGAGATAAGATCCCCCTGCTCCATGGCAGCACTACTGGTTCCAGCACGTGCTCGCGGCCGCTGGCAGTGGTGACAGCCCTTCCTGCAGCGAGCACCTGCACAGGTCCTGGTCCCAGTTCTTAGCAAAAGAAAATACCAAATTGTCCTAAAAATGCTAACTGATGCAGAGAAAAATTCGTACCCCTTTCCGCATTGACATCAAAATTAAGAGGTATAAAAATAAATATTTCACAAAGGAAGATACGATTTTTTTAAAGCGGCTTTCTCAACTATGTGGTGAATTATGGTTTCATGATAAAAAGAAACACAATTATTTTTGAAGCTGGAGAGGACAAGCATGACCTTTTTTGTTCAGTCTTGTTTTCTTTATTTTATTCAGTAAACAGACACTCAGAAGATACAAAGCTCTACTCTGTGTGTAAAACAGCGGGGAAGAAATCTGACTGAAGCGGAGATACAGGGAATTAAAGAATTAGTAGCACAAAGGAGAAATGCAGAGCATGTACCAATGCTGGAAAGAGACCGAATGGTCCCTTCTCTTAAAGCTTGTCGGATAGCAGTGCAGTTATTTCTAGACTGACTTCTTAGAAGGAAAACATTGTGCAGTGACAAAAGTATTCAAAGGGCTGTTTTTAATTTGGGAGAAAATGAGGCAATCTGAAAAAGCTGTGCTTGGCCTATTAACTAAACTGATGTTTTCTGTCCTGAGGCTGGGGCTCTGTTTTGTTTACATAGCTGTTAAAGCAGGCTGAAACTGGAAGCTGCATTTTGGGTTCAGTCCCCGGGTCAGCGTGGGTCGCGGTGCTTTGCACCGTGCTGGAGCTCCTACACTGGCAGCGAGCCGTCCCTCCCCGTCCCCGCAGCAGCCCCACGGCCAGGCCCCGGGTCAGCCCTGTCCCTCGGGCATCCGCGTGTCCCTCAGCGTGTCCCCGGGCAGGACACGCCATGGCTGCGGAGGGAGATCGAGAAGACAAAATGGAGCGATGAAAGCGCTTGAGCTGTGACCACCACAAGAGACCGCAGAACCACCCCTGCACTGACACGGCCGGGGTTTGGTTTTCTGCTGGGACGCTGACAGACTGGGTCACCTGGTGCTGTGTGTGGCAGCTTGCTGCAGCCACGGGTTTGCCTTCAGCGCTGGGGCTCATGGTCCTCAGGACAAGGACCGAGCTTGGCATTAGATCCTTCTGAAAGGGACTACCCAGCCTTAACAAAGCACAGTAGCAGCAGGAGTTACTCTTGGTAACACCATGCCAAAAAGTTCCCACTCTTGCCTTTAATCAATCGTCACAGGGAGGGAGCATTTCCCTTCGCTTCCCCATCAGGATTAAATAACTTACTCACTTCAGAAAAGCTTCACCTGCCTTCTGTTCTGGTACACCAGCTGTTCTTCAGAGGTGGGCGTGAGGGCTCAGTGCTCTGCACAGCTGGGGCAGGTCCTCTTCTGAACGAGGTGCTAACTGTGTCCTGCTGCTGGGGCTGGGCCGGCCCTCGGGTGCTGCTGGGGCGGGCAGGACGTGGTGGTGGTGGGACTGGCCATGGCTCCCACACGCAGGGCAAGTAGGGGTCCTGCTCGTGGCTGAGCAGGTCATTTCACTGCGGTGGTGTGGGAATGCTGGCCTGGCAGCTGCTGATTTCTGCCCCTCTGTGGGCAGGGGTTCCTGTTGGTATTGGTGCTGTGCCCTGGGGCTCTGCTTGCCTGGGCTGAGACAGAGAGCGGGCGCTTTGGTGAAGGAAACTCCAGATGAAGTGGGAGATGCTGAAGAACCGCAGGACTGCTGGCTCGTTTGTTGGGTCCCTGCTTGGCTCTGTAAGTAAAACGTTCTCATTTCTTTGGTGCTCGACTCCAGGAAAGCTTTCAGCCAGAGCAAAGGCTCTGATTCACTAGGGCAGCGTAACAAAACTTTCAGTGGCTTTGTAAAAAAAATTAGTGCTTAGAAATTCAGCTGTCTTGGGGGACAACTGTTATTGCGTGTGCCATGTGGGATGATTTCTTGGCTGTTGAGGGTGGGCGCTGGGTTGGTAGGTCCTTGCTCATGGTGTTGGTGAGCTCGGTGCTGCTGCTGCGGGGAAGCAGAGGGGTCCCGCAGAGCTGGGTCCTCGGCAGCCCCTCCTGCACAGCCCCTTCCTCGGGGGCTGCTCTGGTGTTACTGGCTTGTCCTGTCTTTACATAAGAACGAATGCAACAGCTCTGCTTAAATGTGCCACAGGTGTTGCTTCCATGGAGAAAGCTGTGCTTTTCGTGTGTGTTTTGGTGCTAGTCCTGTTAGTGGTGGTGTGTCGAAAGAAGATGAAATGTATTGGTTTGGTTAGGATTGTATGTGCCCCTGTAAAATGATGAACCAAAGAACAGGGCACCATGCAGCTGGGGCATTATTTAAATCTGTTTGGAAACCTCATGCTAATATTTAAATTGCTTCTCATTTTAAGTGAAATATTTACTTCTGGGAAGGTGGAAGATAGAGGCATTGCTTGCAAACCTTCATGGCATTGACACAGCCACGGTGGGTGATAAATACCAACTTGCAGAAAAAATAAATATGTAGAAGTATTTCCTCTAGAGATTCAGCAATGAGAAAATTGTGAGTTAAAATGTTTTAATTATGTGTTGAAAAAATTAGCAAGAGTCTGCATTAATTGAAATTCAGTTCTTTATGTGTATCAGTTCTTTATCCTTCTGGGATTCCTAGCAGTAAGAGAGAGACAGAGCAACAGATTAAGCTAAATGTTGGCAACGACAGAGATAAATTGAGGGTTTAAAACCTGCATTGAGACAAATTACTACTAAAAACCTGCTTGCTCTTTTTTTTTGACTTCTTATAAGGCTGAGTGCTCAGTGATACAACAGAGCTGCTGTTTATAACCTGGCTGTGGCTGGTACCAAAGGGAATTTAAGCTTTGTGGATGTGATTGTGTTAACGTTTTCTTCCATGACTTGAAAGTGGCTGCTGTGGCACCCTTCTACTGTCTCTCCTCAGTGCCTTTCCTCACATTTCCCTTTTGCCGTGTTGTCTTCCTCAGGCCTAGGCCTGATGATAGCGTGGCGGGGGCCGCAGGCAGAGGCCGTGGCCGGTGCCCTCCGCCTCTCCAGGGCTGCTCTCCTGTCCCGGCCAGCCCGGCCTCGGCCGCAGCTCCTGGTGCAGACCCTCCTCACGCTGCCCAGCAGCGCGCCGGGGCACGAGGCTGCTGTGGTGTCTGGGTCTAACAGCTCCATTGAAATTGGGAGGAGGTTTTTTGTCCTCTGTGGGTCAAAAAGAAGCCAGTCTTAAGGTCTTTGTGGTGTGTTTGAAACGAAGATGTGTATTTTGTGCGTAGCTCATGTATAATAAGCCATTTTAGTATTTTATGGTATTGTTCTGTTAATTTCCATCCCCTTCTATCTTGCAGGTACTTGTTTAATTTAAAAGTCTGCAGTTAGGTTTGGTAATATTAGTAAATTTTAAATCAGCGTAAATAATACAGAAATTAAAACCTAAGAAATCAGCAATGATTTGAACATGGGCACTATCAGAGGTTTTAGCTGCCTTCTGAGCTTTGTGCCTGTTGCTGACACATCGAAAATTATTTATAGAGCTTGTGTGTTCTATTGTTTCTAATTTAAATATGTGCACTGACTGTTTTAAGACCTGGAGCCAGTCCTGCTGGAAGCAGGAAGGCTGTTCTGTGCCGTTAGTAATACTGATCAAAACGGACATGTAGACCAAATCGTGCTGTTGAGGCAAAGGACAGCTCTCCAGGGTCAGGACTAAAAGGTTTCACGTTGCACACTAAGAAGTGGAATCTTTTTTCTTCCTGTGTGTGATATATTTTAAAATTTTTTTTTCAGCAAGCTGTTTAAAAAGTGTTTTGTTGGATTAGGATAATCAAAAGCTTATAGCCCTGAGACCTTGTCACTGATGAAGTTGTAGTTGTGGAATACAGAGATCTGAGTCTAACGTGCAGTGGATTCAGTAGCCACTAATGGAGGGTAACTAACCTGTGGATATTGTAATTATTTCTTGGCATTACTGATATCAGCTTGGCATCGTTGCAGTTGTTGGTGGATCAGCGTTTGTGCGTAGCGAGCTGTTTGTGAATCTCTCAGTAAACGCATGCACTGGGGTAGCGGGGGCCGGGCGCCCTGGCGAGGCGATGCCGTGCCCTGGATGCCAGCCCTGCTTTTCGGCACGCTTGGCTCTGCGGGGCTGAGTAATCGGCTGAAACGCCACCCGGCCAAACGTGGGCTCGGGTAGCGTGTTTCGGGAAGGGCCAGACCGAGTCACGCCTTGGCACCGTGAAGAGCTGCCGGGGGTGAGCTACTCGCAGGTCTAACCGTCAGACCCATGGCTGCACTGGGCCCTCTCTGCCAGCGTCTAGAACTTGCCTACACACTCATTTAAAATTAAAAAATAACCATCTGCATTTGTGAGTAAACAGTTGTTAAATTTGCTCAAATATTCAATTTGTTCCATCCCAAGGATTTCCAATCAATATTGCATTCTAGCAGAAAAATAATGTAATAAGCTATTATTAGAATAATGTTGTGTTCGTTTGTTGATGCTCACAACTGACAGCAAATCTTTATTTTAATTAATTCTTAGATTAGTTAAATAAAAGCCATTCTAATTTTTTATTCTGCTCTTTTGTAAGTTTTATTATGCTGCTAGTACAGGCAAAATTGGCAGGATTGGCTAGAATTTCATGTTCTGATACTATGTAACTTTTATTTCTCAACACTGTTGATGCAGGCCTATTTTCATTTTTGGAATTTGGTTGAGTACAAGTAGCAGTATCAGTTCTCATAAAATGATGTGGAAACAAGTAGTTTTGGAAGTTCNACTTTGCATGGTTCTGATTAAAGGTGTTTTGCACATAGGCTAATGCTTTACCAATTTCCAACTTGGCTATATTTACACTTCGCATATATGTCGCAGGGTGTGATAAAACGAAGCATTTTAGCTGTTCTAACTTGAAGTGTGCTGATGCTGGGTATGGTTATCCTATAAACCAATAATCTGTCTCATGCAGCGCCAGAGAACATCTGCGCGTGGTTTGCATCTTCTGTTCCAGTTATGGCTGGCCACATGTTTACAGCAGTAGCAAATAAAACATCATTAACAATCCATGGTCAAATAATGCAGAAAGTACATTGAAAATACTTTTGTTGTGCCTACTGTGCATGGGAGTAGATAAGGTTGTGTAAGTGTTTAATAAACCTCTATATTTATAAAAGCTCAGAACTTAATTTTAACGCTGCTGTAGATATGAGCAGACTTTGTTTCCTGTCCCAGAAGAAATTTGAGATTTCAATTTATTTCCTCTTTACTCTCTCATATTGCAGCCACTTTAAATGAGGGATGAAAGGACAATTTGTGTGTGCATGAATGTAATTAGTCTGAGGAAGAAAATGGGCCCAGAAAGGAAGTTGCTTCACCTTCAGTCGCTTAAAAAAACAACCAGCCATAAACTGAAATTGTAAAGCTAACGCACTCTGAACTAAAACAGTCCTCTCAATGAATGCTGTTTTGGCAGTTGCAATTTATTTTTTCAAGTCTGTTTTCTGAACTTGGGGCGCTTTGAACATGTCCACTGCCCCTCAGCCAGGGGTGCCAGGGCAGGACGAGGACGCGGGGCGTTCTGGTCAGCAGCTGGTCTGTGGTGCCGTACCCTCCCCGGTGCCGCCGAGCGGAGACCTGCAGAGTCCAGGAGATTCATTGATCCTTCTTAGCGATGTAATTAATGGGAGGAAGACAGACTAACGAAAGCAGAGATAATAACCTGGAAGCCCAGGGGAGCATCCTGTGCTATCCCATCGCTGGGCTGCACAGCCTGACAGGATTTCTGTCCCTGGCAGCCGGGGTTGATCCTGGTCACAGCTGGCAAAGAGCTGTTGGGGCAGGACTTCTTGCCTCTCTCCTTTCTGGATGAGTGTTAGGAGACGTGAACGCATGCTGAAAGCTCAGGCCTGTTTCACTCTGCAGTAAGGAGATTTAACTGTGACAGAGGTGGGTGAAATGGTATCTTTGAATTGCCCAAAGAGCACAGAATTTGCAGAGGTATTTTGGGTTTAGAACAGTTTATAGTTGGTATCTGAAGGTATGGAGAGGACTGATTTACCCTGAGGAGTTATTCTCTTTTTGGTTTGTCTGTCACAATCACATTTGAGAATGCAATTTATTTTAGTTTCCATGAAATCTGCATGACTTTTTCCCCCTGTATAGCTGTTCAGCGTGGGGAATTCCTCCATCCACATACGTGCCAGAGTCTGTAGGGACTCGGCAAGTTGTGCAGCCGAGTTTGTTGTTGAAATATCTCTTGCAGCTGTGGTGCTGTGGGAGAGGCTCTCTTGTGCTGAGGACCCTGATGTTATGGGGGAAATTCAGTCTTGCAAATGGATCTTTATTGGCCTTCTGAACTAATACAGCTCTATTTAAACATTCAAAATTTACTTTAGTGGACTGGAAAATGAAAGGGCTTGTGCTGCCATTTGGTTTGACAGTGAATTTTATCCTTTAAAGTTAACTTTCCCAGTACTTTGAATAGGGAAGACAGTTCTTCTAATTTATACCAGGTTGACCTTCTTGGTAGCAAGTGCGCTATAAAACAAGTAATGTAATGGTCTGTCTAGAATCCATATGGTTTTTTTTCCGAGTAATAATATATGTAATGCCCTGGGTAGATTCAAAATATGATGTGAGTGTCACTGTAACAGTTACTGTTCCCTGATGTAAAACTTGCTAAACTTTGTACAGTCTCCAGAAGTCAGAGCGGGTCTCCCGTGGTTTGGCTGAGCTCGTTGGTGTTCTGCAGAGTGCTCGCTCGCTCTGCGCTCAGAGGAGCACGATGCCCTCGAAAGGGTGATGAAATAGCTTGCTTGTTTGAGAGGGGCTGCCAAAAGGTGAGACCTCCTCTCTTGCTCTCTTTATGCAGGTTACTTGGGTAACTTCTCCTGCAGTTATTCTGATTTACACAAGTGTGAGCAGACAGAGAATCAGGTCCTAGCTTTTAAGACTCCTCACAAACCAGAGAAGTCAGCATTACCCAACAGCTGTTAAAGTAAGTGGATAATTAAGACTGTCCATTTTTTGGAAAAGGTCCTTTAGATGCAGGAAATGTTGTGCTTGCCGTGTCTCTCTCTGGTTGTAGCATAATCTCTTTTAAATAAATGATGGACCTTGATGCTCTGTCAGTTGCTATGCTTGCTGCAAAGAGTGGGGATGCTAGCGTGGTTCCTGTGCCTCCAGCCACCGCTGCTGGAGCGCCATTTCCAACCCTATATCCAGCGAGACATAGCGTTTCAGGTAACCAGGGCTGTGCCCACCAGCGCCGTACACTCCAGGTGCATCCTACTTACTGTAGTAGTAATCAAATACAAAACCTTATTTTGTCATCTAATTGGGACTAAGTTGTCGTCATTATTCCTGAAAACTGAAATAATACTACTACTGGATCCCCTAAGACTATTTATGCCAGGAAAATTCTTGCAGACAGACATTTTGAAAGACTACGTACTTTGTCAATGACAAACTGGCAGCTACACAGTTTTATGCAAAATTAAAATGCTCAATTCTTTACTCCTTTTTGGAAAAGCTTCTGCATGTTTGTAATCTGCCAGTTTTATGAGCAGTGTGTAGATGTTCCATACTGAAGAGAAAAGTACATGCTCATTTTAGGTCACTTTCTTCCCCATATGCTGTTGAATATTAATGATGTAAGTTGCTGTGTCAAAATATTAAATAATTGTAACCTGTATAGGAAAGGAGTTTTATTTTAACCTTTGAAAAGTATATTTACATGTTTTAGTATGTATGAATAATGCATAAAGTTAGGTGCTAAGGTTATTTTCAGAGTCAGTCATTTCAGGATCAAGCTGTAGAAAACAATAGAAGAGAAGAGTGGTTTCTTTTCTCTTGCTCTCCCCCTTTCTTTGATTCCCCAGGATTCAGGAAATAACATTGAAGTCTTATGCCATTGGGATTTCTCACTAAACTTCAAAGCTTAATTTAGTCTCTGCTGGAATGAAGAGAGGCATAAAACAGGCACAGTGGAATCCATTTAAATGAGTGACTGTGAAAGAAATACAGTTTCTAAGAAAATGAGTTCTCTGTGCTGTCTTTTGACAAAAAAGACTCTGTCAGAGCGTGGTGGCTAACACACAGCTGTGCCTCCGTCCCCCGAATGCGCCCTCCCCAGCACGGGGTGGGGGTTCCGAGCTGGCATGGTGGCTGGGGGGACACAGGGCAGGGACAAGCCTCCCGGTCCCTCTGCAAGGGACGCAGACCAACTGCCCATGCGGTCACACGTGCACGTACTTGCATGCGTTGAACAATTTTCCAGAACATCATTTTAATAGGGTAAGTCAGCATGGAAGATTTGGTTTATTTTCCAGTATATTTGATGCTTCATGAAGGATGCAGTTTTACTTCAGACTGCTCCTTTATGACCCTACTCGTCAAAGAAATGTTCTTGTCATTAGCAAGGTGTTTCCCTATCTGTATTTTTTATCCATTGTGACATGTATTTTCTTTGATGAAATGAGCTGTATAATTTTGCTGCAGCAGTGCTAAGTGCTTTATTTTAGAAGCATGATAGGTTAATGCAGACTTTCGACACATCTTGAAAATCCAAAGGCTATGATCGTTTGTTCTGCCTCTGCAGTGGTTTTATGATAATTGCTTGTAATCCAGTCAGTGCGTATCTGCAGGAAGTGCTCCAGCTATGCAGTATGTCTTCTGACCCGCCCCACCGATGCAGAACTGACCTGGAAAGATCTCACCACTACGGTCCACACGAGAAAATGATTCTCCTTTTCAGTAATTGTAAGAGCTTACAATTCCGTAGCGTCTCCCATCTGCAGACCTCCCTGGGTGGGGAAGGATGGACAGGTGCCAAAAATAGAGGGGAGACAAAGCTCTGCTTTAAAGGTGGGAGAGGAGAGACCAGCTTGATGAAATGGGATAGCATTAATTAGAATTGATTTCACTTAGAAATCTTTGGGCCTATCACAGCATCTTAACTATTACATAATACATTTCATTTTAATAATGCACTTTAATCGTATCTCTTTTCATTTATGGGAGTGCTTGATGATTTTTCATGTGACTTAAGAGCAGCCATTCCTCTCTTTGCTGCTCTTACAGATAACTTGGTCAAAAATATGCATTTGTTAACAATGGCCATGCCTTGTGCAGAAATGATATACTTTCTGAGATGTTTCTTGCATTTTCTGGGACATGCATGTGAATTCCTGTGTTTGTAAGAAAAATAGCATTATGGTGCCACTTGGGAGCCCTGCAGATTGAAACTGGATCACGGTGTTCGGGTGGCAGGCTGAGTACTGCAATAAGGGAAACTTCTGACCTGAGAACCATTAATTGAAAATAAATAGGTGCTGTGAGGAATGAGAACAAATGCTGAGAGATAGGTATGTTTGCTGGTCTGAGTATGAAGGCAGCTAAAAAATGCTTTCCTGTGAGACATTGTGGTTCAAAGGGGAAGAGCTGATTTACAGTCCATTATAATTTGTACGTCTGGAAAGTTGTTAGAGTAATTAAATGCTAATATAAAAGGGAGATTCAAAGGGATAGCTTCCTTAAAGATTATTCTCAACTACCCAGGGTCAAAAGTAAATTATAAGTAATGCAGTTGAGAAGCTGAACCTCTCTGGCTGAATGAATGTCACAACTGAGAAAAGCGGTAACTCAGCTTTCTATATTTGAACATCTCATTATATTCTAGGCCATTGAAAGACACATTAGGTTCCAGAGAGGTGACATGGAAGGTCTCATGCTGATAATCCATCCTTTAATTATTTTATGGAGGTTAATGTTGCTGTTGTAGAGTAGTAGCTTGGTCTTAGCAGTGAATAATAGGTTTTAGTAGAAATGAGTTTAATGGAAAATTAATAAAGCAGTGTAGAATGGCTGAATTGCATATGAAGGCTGGTGATGACGTTTGTGCTTTCTTAGTATTGCTTTAAAGACTTTATTTTGCAGTTGGTTTCCAGGAAGCAAAATCATTTTCTCTCCTATTATGTGCTCTGTTCCTAGTAAAGTTCACCTCTTTTTTTTTTTTTTTTTTTTTTTTCCTTTTTTTTTTTTTTTTTTTTTTTTCC
>Ga0065711_1049037_pt1 | contig 11505 bp, 5 predicted proteins | sample Hoacrofraction12_FD_59098 | JGI IMG/M metagenome (GOLD analysis project Ga0065711, IMG submission 59098) | Hoatzin crop microbial communities from Cojedes, Venezuela - Epithelial fraction 12 v2 (version 2) | ecosystem: Host-associated > Birds > Digestive system > Esophagus > Crop | place... | reverse complement strand
CCCCCTTTCCCCTTTAGGGCACTGAATCAGGTTGAACATGGCTTGGTAGGCGTGGGCCAGACCCCAGCACATTGCTGTGATTTGTGTCTCTCTCGAGTTCCCAGGGTGGCAGCACGCTTTTTGCAGATACATTACTAGTTTGTCCAGGTTCTGCACTTATTGAGGTGTGAGTTTCAAAGACATCGGGGGTGCCCACTGCCCTAGGTACCTGCCCATGCTGTCCCACATACCCAGCCACTCACAGCTGTCCAGTCCCAGGGCAGGTCTCCTCACAGTGTACTTAACGACTTGTTTAACCCTAAACAAAACCTTCAACCCATTCAGCAGGCAGAACAATAGAAATCAGCTGGCCTGAGCATCCCACAGGTACTCAAAATTCTCAAAGGCCGTTAGGACTAGTCTGAAGGACAGGGGGGCGAAAGAGTGGGGGAAGGTATCCCCTCCGTTTTCCCCACAGATTGGGTTTGATTATTAACAAATTCTAAGACATAGGATCCGAGGTTTGGAAACGACCGCAGTGCCTCATGGAAATACAAGACTAATTTCATGCACAGTGATGTTATCATATCATAAGTCAATATCGTACAGTACAGCAAAATTATCATCCTGATCTTTTCCCAGCGATGATGAACAGCACAGCAGTGAACACATACTGCAATTAAGGATTCAAAAACCACAGTCATCTGAACAAAGTCAGCAACATTTTTACCGGCGACTATTTAACTCACACAGAAAAATGCCTATAAAAAAATTTAACAAAATCTAACAAAGCAGTTTTAACACACTCTGCTCAGCCCTGCCGTTATCCCTGCCCCACGCTTGGGCGCCAGATTAATGTACTGGTTTCGGCTGCAATCGTCAAAAAAAGCACCACGCGGCCACCCCTACCCCCGTCGGGGTGCGGAGAAGAATGGAAAGAAACAGGCAGAAACTGGTGGGTCGGGATAAGGGCAGTTTAACAGAACAGCAAACAAAGGGAACAGCAACAACAACGATACATAAAAGGGGAATAAACAAAACAAACCCGCAGAACAGAATAGCTCACTCTGACCGAACTGCCGCTGCGCGCTCCCGAACGGCGAGTGAGTTCCCGCCGCGCCGCAACCCCCACCGGAACCCAGCATGATGGCACATGGTATGGAACACCTGGCTTTGTTTGGCCAGGTGGAGTCAGCCCGCCCGGCTGTGCCCTTTCCTGGATTCTGGTGAAAATTAACCCTGTCCTGGCCGACCCCAGGACACAAATGTAGGAGACAAAAAATAGAATCTGGGAATCCAGGAACAATTTATTCAGCTACGAATCACGTAAGGTCACTAAAGATGCATAAGCACATCACACTCTCCTTGTGATGTCAGAGTTGTTATCTGTCGTATGATGGGACGTGTTGGACAAAGAGGTGCATAGCCTTTGTGCACAGATATATAATGAAAAAACTGTAGTAGGTTATGCTGGTGTCTGTTAATATCTGTTGCTTCCGAGCACTCAGTTTCACGAGGTTTGGATTATAAAAGCATCTATGATCGTATGTATTTGAATAGCTTCTTCTCAGACTACACAGAGACAACATAGTTAAGCAGAAATACATTCTTCAGTTGATTTAAAATATGCTAGAACTATTTTTGTGCAATAATCTCCAGGGTGCATCTTGAGCTACTGTTTTTTGATCTATAGGAAAGAGAATAGTCTATAAATGTGTTTTTAAAGACCATGTATCTTGCAGCGATACCTTTTCTGACAACTTGGAGGCTTTTCTGCTGTTTCTGAATATTAAAATTAATAATTTCATTTTAGGCTATAATGCTTCATGATTTATGATCTCCGGTGATAGTGCTTAAAGAAAACACTGAAGGAAAGAAGAACATGGATAACTTTGTGTGCTGCATCAGTGTATTTTTTTCAACTTTTCACATTAAATCGTGTAATAGTTCCTCAAAAGAAACACCATATGGCTGTCAAAATGCCTCTGAAGGAGCAATAAATCATTAGGTAAGAAAGAACTTGAGCACTTTTAATCTTGATGGATACATATATCTTGCAGTATTATTAACTACTAACTCCATCAGCATTGCAGGCCACAAATATAATACCAAAAAAATAAAAGGTCTCTAAAACCCATTTTATTTAATAACAATTTATAAATGTCTGTAACTTGATGTTTAGAAAACATGCCTATTTATGGGTGGCATTTAATAGCTCTGGTATTTTGTTGATTGCAGACTGGAGAGTAAAACGCATTGAAGAAATTGAAAACAATTTAAATGCTTGTAGCCGATATTTTCCTTGGTGACTTGTTTGTCACAAAATGTTCCACAAGGTTTTGATAGCTGCTGATTTATATAAAAGACAAACAAGCACTAAACAGCCACAAAAACTCAGATTGCTTTTGAAAAGACAGAATTAAAATTGGAATCCAAAAGCTTAAGTAAGAAACTCCAGCTGGAGGATGGGAGAGAATTTCCATTTCAGTTCAGAGGTTTTGTGGGAATAACATTTGCTCCTTAAAAGAATTCCTCAGCGTCTATTTAATGCAGTTGAAGGGAATTGTAATTGTACATCAAAATTTTTCATTGTTTCATCTAGTGAACAGAGCCATGCCTATTTGAATCTTTTTGAATCAGTCTTCCAAAAGTCTTCAAAACCTAACTTCTTCTCGTAGCGACGAAACAGAACAAACACACAATACAAGTCAGTAGAGGAAGAATTGCACAAAAGGACGTTTTTGTTTTTATGGAATTCAAGTATGCTGTCGACAGATTTTGTACAAAACATTGTAGTAGATAAGGAGCAAAAAAACCAAAAGAAAAGCAGAATAGGTAGGAAGCGTATGTAAGAATGGAAACATGAAGTAAGCAGTCAGACGGCAAATAATAGGGTGCCTTGCATGTCCACCTCTGAAGTCTGTAAGAAGTATTATTTCACCATTACTATGACTCCCTTTTTGGAAAGTTTTGCCTTCCTGACAGGCTGTTTAGACCAGATCATTTGAAGTAGTGTAGTGCAGCCAAGTCAATGTGAGGTCTTTCAATGAACAATATGTGTCAAGTTACTTTACATTGACTAGGTCTGAAAAATTAAGGTAAACATTTTGACCTCAGATGACCAGAATGTTAAAGGTTGAAAAATTCAGAAGATTTGTCACTATAAACTTCTTCTCTTTAAGGAAAGGTGGCTTACTACTATGACAGGTTTGGATTGGTTTGTTTTTTTCAGAAAGCATTTCTCTGTTTCAGTGGCTGGAGATGTAGCCTTCATCTTGCTAGGTTAAAGAAGGTGTTAAAATTGCCAGACAAAACCTTAGCATTATCTAATATTCACCCTATCACTAGTCACTATATTTGTTGCTCTCTTTATTTTGCATTTTATTCATATTAATTTTTAACAAAATGGATTATATATTCTCTTTTTATTTGGGCTTTTATTTGGTTTAAAGTTTTGGCAGAGTTGCTTTGATTTCTACAAGAGGAAAGTATTGCTTACTTTTACAGATCAGAGACAGATACAGAGCACAAGACTAGAAGCATCCAGTAATTTAAGGCACCATTTGCAAGAAAACACTTGATTTTTCATATTATATAGCATTGCATAGTGTTTTGCATGTTTAAAGCACAAGGAACTGTGAATTAGTTAGTAACAATGGAGAATGAAACATGGTGTTTTAAAATGAAAAGGAATTCTACCCAGACATGTTTTGAAAACTGTAATTTTCTTTCAGACTGAAAATAGGAAGTTGTCAAGGTCCTAAAAAAGAATATTTTTTTTGTTTGTGAGATGATAATATCATTTTGCCATAAGCATTCTAAATTTCTGTTAATTTGAAGATGAATGAATGGTAAGTGTTGCTGTGGGTCTTTACACTTCACTGTTTTGTACAAATTTTGTCTGAAGAAGTATTATCATCTGCTATCCCACCAGCCATGTCAGCTTTTAAAAGCAATTTCCTATTGTAGTTTTTTTATGTATATTTAAAGAATAGTAGAGAACGAAAAACTACTTTTGATGTGAAGGTAGCAGTATGGACCTAGGTTGTGGTTATGGATGAAAGATAAGAAATTCTCACTTCAGTCCCATTTTATGTTTATGCTTAGATATTTATGTAGTTTAGAACCATGGAAATTCAATCATCTGTAGTGCTTTAAGATCTCTTCTTCAATATCACTGACTTGCAGGAAAGATCTAAAAGTCTTGAAACTATCTACCTCCAAGATACAAGTCTTGGATAGACCCTGAATTCTACAAGCACAAAGATTTAGTTGACTCATGAAGTGAGAGCTAGGTGACAATGAATAGATAACTTGTACTTTAAAATTTAGGTATGACCCCAATATTTTTCTCAGACCTCCTCTTGCCATTAACATATTTTAAAAAGCCTTTCAAGAGACTCTTTCAAAATGAGGGGGCAGGGGGAAGGTCAGAGCTGACTATTTGGTTGTTTTGTTTTCTTTCTGTCTTGGTTCAGCTGTGGCCAGCAACAAAGGCCCACGCTGCCGCTCTATAGGCCCTCCCCCTGCTGGTATGGAGAGCAGAATGCAAAGAAAAAAGCAAAAACTCTTGTGATGGGATAAGGGCAGTTTAACAGAACAGCAAATGAAGCCAACAGTAACAACAATAATACTGATGAGAAGATTTTACAAAACAAAACAGTTGCCCCATGTACTCCCAAGCTGCGATTCCCTTCTTCATGCCAGCATCCCAACCGGAACACAGCATGGCGGCACATGGTAGCGAATGCCCTGTTTTGTCTGGCCAATTTGTGTCAGCCCATCCAGCTGTATCTGGTCCTGACTTCTGGTAAAATTTAACCCTGTCTTGGCAGAATCCAGGACATTTTCAAAAGAGGTTTCGGCAGCCAAAAATCCATGTTCGGGGGACTGCTTTGATCTGACTAGTAAGGAGAGTCTTCTGATCTCATTGGGGGCTGGCTCATGCACTAGCTGATGGCCCAGCCCAGGTTTCAGCAGCTCCTGGAGTGTTCTTCTAGTATTGCAGGTGAGATGGCCTCCTGTTGGGTGGTGAAGAGGCCTCCTCTTTGGGGGTCACCGTGGCCCCCCAGGGGAGAATTCCCTGACCTGTCTGGAAGGGGAGGGACCAGGCACAGCCTCCTCTTGGGGCTCCTCTTGCTGCCCTGGGATGGGACTGGGGACAGAAGAGGTGTTGCTGGGATCCCCACCAAGGTCAGCTGTGGAGATGCTGGGGAGCTCATCCACACTGCATCTGTCTGGGCTGCTGGAGGGGGCTGAACTGGGTGCCGCAGACCATCCTTGGGAGGCAGTGGCTGCTCTCAGACCCCAGCAGCACGGGCTTTCTCCAGGCCCAGCAGATGGCGGGTGTCCTTGCTGCAGTCACATAATGGGATCGATGAGATTGTTGACAAATGTTGCCATGCGGTTATGAAGGAAGAGCCCCAGCAGCTAGGCTAGGACATCTTCATCCAGTCTGAAGAGGACCAGGCTGGACATGATGATGTCCTCCACAATGGCTGCCTGCAGATGGTTGTCCTCAAACATCAGCCTCAGCACCTGGCGCAGCCAGGGCAGCAGGGGCTCAAGGAGAGCTGTGTGGTCCCAGAAAAGGGCTGACAAGGTGTTGACCCAGAGGCTGCCCACTGGAGCCCTGGGCACCTGTCCAGCAGCCCATGGTGGGGATGCTGCAGGACTGTGGGTGGCCTGGTGGATGATGACTGATGATGCCACATGTGTTCTGATGACACACTCTTCAAAGTCATCGTTCGCCTGCACGAAGTGCACAATGGATCTCACCCTCCTCTTGCAGAGGGGGCACTTGGGCTTGTTCTCTGTCCACTGCTGGATGCAGGTGAAACAGAAATGGCAGCACGTAGCTGGCCTTCTGACAACCGTCCAAGCAAATGTGACAGTGGCTGTCCAGCTCTGTGTCCATACTCCCTGTGTGCTGATGTAGGCTGGGGAGAGCTGGTGATGACAAGCCGCTCTCCCTTGCTGACACTGCAGCACCGGGCTTTGCGCTAGAAAAAGGAGAGAGGACATGGTAATTTGCTGGCCTGGGCAGGAGTGGAGAAAACGTCCAGGGCCCTCGTGAAGCAATACCCCTCAGCTCCCCAGGGTCAAGTTTACCCCTACAGCTCACCTCGGCTGCTGCGAACACTCCTCCTGGATGCCACGGCTGCCTGAACCTGGCATGGCAGGTGAAAAGCTGTGATGTCTCTGGGAATGGGCACTGTAAGCTGCAGTCAGCAACTCCCAGGGCATGACAGCAGCACCAACCAAAAGCCTTGCTTGAGGCTCCAAATCTCATATACTCACTCAGGTGGAGTGAAGGCAAGAGCTGACTGGGTGAGACTCCACATTTGGATATGAGCAGGGAGTGATATGTGGTCACATTCTATCCCTTGGTGACATCAGAACCCATTGCTTGGAAATATCACAGTCCATTCCTCAGGGATATCACAATGGGCCGTCCTTGCCTGTGGTACTTGCCCTGGCAGTGCTGCGTACCCAGCAGAAGAGTCTGAGGTTACCACAGTGTCACTGCCCACTCCATCCCCATCTCTTGGCCTGCGCTGCATAAGTGTTTCATGCCAGTCACTGAGGTCTTGGCTTTGTCCTCCCAGGGCCCCATCAGGTTTCTGTGGTTGTGATATTCATCTCCAGGTACATACGGCAAAAGGATTCATTTGATTACATCCCATGCCTTCCTGGGAGGTTGCAGGACAAAATCCCACAGGGTATCCCCATACTCCATCACTGCTGACCAGCCCTCTGTGTTCCCCTGGGTCCTCCCACGGTGGATCAAATGCAGCTTTTGGCTTTCTCACAGGGATTTTTTCCCATCTTTCTCCCCTAGGCAGAGGGTGCAAGGGTGATCCCATCTGCTCAGCACCCATCAGGCATCATTTGGGAACTATGTTCTGTGGAGGTCAGACACGTCAGAGGGGTTTGGGAGAGTTCACAGATGCTGGAACTGGAGTACTTGCCCCTTGAGGAGGGTCTGTGCAGCTGGGGCTGGTTCAGCATGGAGCAGACAAGGCATTGGGGCACCTCACAGTGCACCCCAGTGCCTGGGGCGAAGGGACCAAAGGGATGGGAACAGGATCTTCCCAGAAGTGCCTGGCAGGAGGGTGAGACACAGTGGCATCTCCTGAAACTCAGAGAGGTTCAGGCTGGAGATAAGGAACAAAAACCAAGATCGCTGTGAGGATCATTAAGCACTAGAGTCGATTGCCCAGAGACACTGTGAGATCCCTGAGCCTTGAGGTTTTCAAGACCTGAATGGGCACAGAGCACACTTGTCACAAGCCAGTGAACGGGTGGCCTGTGAAGTCCCAGAAGAGAAAGCTGGAAAAGTCAGTAGGAAAAGTAGCAAAGGTTTCCAGAGGTGCAACAGCTTTCAGAAGTTACCATGTCAAAAAAACACATGTTCATTCTGTATAGAAGCATTCAAGAGAATCTCTAAAAAGCCGGAGGGGGATCTAGGAGGTGGTGGTGACTCTTTCCTCATCCTGTTTTGCTTTCAGAAGAGGTTTCTGCAGCCAAGAAGTACGTTTGGAGGACTGCTTTGATCTGACGGAGGAAAAGAGGTAAAACCCACAAAAAGGCATTCAGGTTGAATTCTGCCTTCATTCAATAGCTGGCTGGTGTTAACTTGGTCTTTCCCACAAAACTGAGAAGCAAATTGGGAAAAAATAACAAAAGAACAAATCTCAAATAAATAAAACCCTTAAAGGGTTGGGATGGGAATTCAGACGTAGCATGTTTTAGTAGATATGTCATAAACATGTGTGAATTCCAATACTCTCCTACCAGGCTCTTTTACAAAGCTCTAACTGTGGAGTGTATAATGTTTAATGTCCTTATTTAAAGATAGTTGATGTTACAAGGGACTTCTGACTTAGCAGAGTGATGCAAAAGTTGTATAGCATAACACAATACAGATGTTAGCAACTGACACAGTTGTTTACCTAAAACAAAGGCCAACCTCTGGTCCCTTTTGTGTTGAGATAAAGTCAGCCTCTTTGCAACAGCTGTGGTCAGTCGCACCCTGCATTATTCCCTGAGCTTCACGGGCACATCATGCCTGCCCATCTCCTCTGAGCCTTCTTACATGGTGGGGGTTTGTTGGTGAGTCACAGCAGAAATGAATACTATTTTCTTTAATGCTTTCTTTACTGAGATAGACAAGCTTTTTCGTTTTGAGTTTTAATCAACAAGAATAATAAAGATACTGTTAAAAATATCAGATCTCAGGAAAAGATAGGAAAACATGACTGATGTTCAGGAAAATGATGCAATATTCAATAGAAAAAAAATGCATCCAAAATATGAGGAAAGTGTGATAAACACACTGTGCGATGTGCTTTACCTGACAATTATGGTGACAAATGCGTATGAGTACGTTTCACAAAACCGGGATACTCAGTATTTGTAGTATCTGTATCTACCTTCTTGCTTCCTCTAGATAAATAACACTGCCTTCCTATGTCTATCCAGCGTGGAAGATAGTCACCAGTTATTTGATGAACATTATGATATAAAAATATTTAAAACAAACACAGCTGAGAAAGAAGTGAAGCAGATAACAAGATTTTTAGCACAGAAATAGTAGTTCTCTGCATGAATATTCAGCTATGAAATCTCTTAGGTATCCAACTAGTTAAAGCATTTTTCAGCTATGAATTCTCTTAGGTATCCAACTAGTTAAAGCATTTTAGAGCATGATAAAAATATGATCTCACATGTATGCAGATATCATTTTACATTATGCATTATATAAAAGTAATAGAATACGTGGTTTATAAAAAAATTACTCATCTAATTAATTATTTTTAAAAGCACATACAAAAACTTGAGCTTCTGTAACAGGAGTAGATTTAAAAGCTATCGTAGAAAATAGAATTAGTATAGGATAGGATGGGATAGGCTAGGCTAGAATAGAATAGAATAGAATAGAATAGAGCAGGAAAGAATAGAATAGAATATTTCTGCTGGAAGGGTCATTCAATGACCATCTAGTCCTACTGCCTGATCAAAGCAGCGATGACCAAAGGCTAAAGCATGTTATTACAAGTATTGTCCAAACAACCCTTAAACACTGACAGGCTTGGGGCAGCAGCTACCTCCCTAGGAAGCCTGTTCCAGTGTTTGGCCATCCTGTCGGGAGAAGAATTGTTTCCTAAAGTCAATTCTGAAGCTCCACTGGTGGAGCTTTGAGCCATTCCCACACATCCTGTCAGTGGGTACCAGAGAGGAGGCTAGCATATCCCTTTACACTTCCCCTCCTCAGAAAGCTGGAGAGAGCAATGAGGTAACCCCTCAGCCTCCTTCTCTCCAAATCAGACAAACCCAGAGTCCTTAGCCACTCCTAACAGGATAGTTCTTCCAGACCTTCCACCAGGTAGGTTGCCCTCCTCTGGACATGCTCAAGTATCAATATTGTTTTTAAATTGTGGGGGCCAAGGACTGAAATTCTTAGTCCAATTATCAAGAAAATTGCTACATATGGTATCAAGCAGTGGGATGTTTAAGTTAGGATTTATTTTCCTGAGAAAACTAAAGTCACATAGATAACCTGCTCTTGGAAGGGAGAGCCTGCTCCATACATCTCCACGCTTGATGTGAAGATCTGCCCTTTAACTTGAGATCACTCAGATTTCTCAGATCATAAAAGTTAGTACTCACTGATACATAGTGAGCCAATTGAAACAGTAGGAAGCTACTATAATTTTCTGGGTTTGGCCAGGACAGGGTTAATTTTCACCAGAATCCAGGAAGGGACACAGCCGTGCAGGCTGACCCAACGTGGCCAGAGCAGGGTATTCCATACCATTCGTCATCATGCCAGATTCTGGTTGGCGGGGGGAGCTGGGTAGGGGGAAATCAGTCGCGGCTCGGGAGCGTGAGGTGGCAGCGGGGGGTGAGAGTGGCTCACTGTGTTCTGCTCTTTTGTATTTTGCATTCTCCTTATCTGTATCATTGTTGTTACTGTTCTCTTTGTTTGCTGTTCTGTTAAACGGCCCTTATCCCAACCCAGCAGTTTCTGCCTGCTTCTTTCCATTCTCCTCCGCATCCCAGCGGGGGGAGGGTCGGTCGCGTGGCGCTTTTTTTGCCAGCCACAGTCAAACCATAACATTAATTTTTATGCCCAAGCATGGGACAGAGATAAAGGCAGGGCTGAGCAGTGTTTGTTAAAACTGCTTTCTTAGATTTTGTTCAAAATTATTGTATGCATTATAGTCGCGGGTAAAAATGTTGCTGACTTTGATCAGATGGCTGTGGTATTTGAATCCTTATTTGCTTTATGTGTTCGTTGCCGTGCTGTTTATTACTCTGGGAGAAAGATCAGGGTGACGATTTTGCTCTAGTGTACGGTATCAACTTATGACATGATAACATCACTGTGCATGAAATTTGGCTTGTATTTGCATGTGGCACTGCAGTCAGTTCCATACCTCGTATTCTATGTATTAGAACATTGTTAATAATCGAACCCAGCCGGTGGGAAACACCAAAGGGAATACCTTCCTCCACTCTTTCACCTCCCCTCTTAACTTCAGGCTAGTCCGAACAGCTTTTGAGAATTTCGAATACCCGTGGGATGCACAGGCCAGCAGACTCCTATTGTTCTGCCTCCTGAATGGGTTTCAGGTTTTGTTTAGGGTTAAACAAGTAGTTAAGAACATTGTGCAGAGACCTGCCCTGGGGCTGAACAGCTGTGAGTGGCTGGGTGTGTGGGACAGCATGGGCAGGTGTCTAGGGCAGTGGGCACACTCAGTGTGTTTTAAACTCACCCCTGAATAAGTGCAGAACCCGGACAAATTAGTAAAATATCTGCAAAAAGTGTGCTGCCACCCTGGGAACTCGAGAGAGACACAAATCACAGCAATGTGCTGGGGTCTGGCCCACGCCTACCAAGCCATGTTCAACCTGATTCAGTGCCCTAAAGGGGAAAGGGGGAAACGAAGTGCCAGGCACTGTGGCTGGCGCTGCCCGCCCCAGCCGGCCCTGCAGACCCTCCAGCCCAGCAGGCAGTCACAGCCCCTCCCTGACCGCCACCACCGCTGCCGCTGCCACTGGCGTTGTCCCGGCTCCCCTGGTGGGCACGGCATTTGCTCCAGCCCCAGCTCCCGCAGCAGGCATCACGGCTGAGCCCAGTGACCAACCTGTGCCGGTAGCAGTCGCCTCCGTAAAACTAAAGAAAGACGCAAAGAGAGCAGATCGCTCCAGCAGGGATGACGATGAGCCAGGGTCATCGCGGGAGATAGAGACAGAGATCATCACCAGGTCCCTGTCCCTGAGCGAGCTGCGAGACATGAGGAAAGATTTCAGCCGTCACCCTGGCGAGCACATTGTCACCTGGCTGCTGCGGTGCTGGGATAACGGGGCCAGCAGCTTGGAGTTAGAGGGCAAGGAAGCCAAGCAGCTGCGATCCCTGCCAGGCCAGGGATGGGGGCATTGACAAGGCCATTGGGAAAAAGGAACAAGTCCTCAGCCTCTGGAGGAGACTTCTGTCAGGGGTGAGGGAGAGGTACCCCT
>Ga0065711_1009760_pt1 | contig 11505 bp, 8 predicted proteins | sample Hoacrofraction12_FD_59098 | JGI IMG/M metagenome (GOLD analysis project Ga0065711, IMG submission 59098) | Hoatzin crop microbial communities from Cojedes, Venezuela - Epithelial fraction 12 v2 (version 2) | ecosystem: Host-associated > Birds > Digestive system > Esophagus > Crop | place... | reverse complement strand
GGGGAAGAGACCTTTGAAAATGGTGCGGTGTCCGGGTGTTCAGGGTTGCACAGTTGTGTTCCGCTGACACAACACATAGAAAAGAAGCCCTTCAGCGGGAGGAAGGTTGGGCCCATCCAGACGTGTCTGAGCATCCCTCGCTGGGGATGGTCTCCGTTTGGCCTCTGTGGCCTTGTTTTCAGCGCCTGAAGAGGCAGCCTTACCCTGCGGTTCGTGTCGCGGGTGAGCTGTGCCATGCACATCTTCTGGCTTCTGCATGGAAAATTCTCATTAAATATACTAGACACAGTGATCTTTGGAGCATACATACCAAAAACCCCATGTGTTTGGAAAAGCAAGTGTTGATAGGAGAAGATCATTCCATAAAACACCAATGAGAAGTTAATAATCTTTTCTTTCTGTATTTATTAAGAGCTTGCAGTATTGTTGCTTTACCAGGGTGTATATGTTGAAGATGGTTGCTGAAGAAACTGGATTTGTTTTAATTTATTTAGTGAGGTACCAGGCTTTTGGGTGCTTAAATGGAGAGCAAATTTGTTACGTGCAATAGGGAACTGCTGGTTCAAAGGTGTAACATACTGTTTCTGAGTATCAGCAAGATAGACTTTAACTACTGCTTGTTCTCCAAGGAACACTGGTGGCTCTCACTTCTTGTTGACATTTGAAAGAGAATGAAACATATATATTTACTTTTTGACTAAACAGGTTTTTTGCATAGAAATATTGGTTTATGTAGGAATTTAATTAAAGGTGGTTTTACTTTGTTGAGAGTGATTTATTATTTTTTGTTGTTGTTTTGGGGTTTGTTGTTTCTTTTAAAGGTCAAGAAGCTATCTGGAGCCAGGATAGCATTTTATGTAGTGGTTTGATTCTCTTGTCCTCACCCTTTGGGCTAATCTGTCTGAAAAGGCCTCTGCTTCGAGAGTATTGTGAGAGTAACAAGTGGTTTATGGTGTGGTGGTTTTTGTGGGGGGTTTTATTATGTAGTAATGTTTAAAGTGTGCCATGTTTTTTTTTTTTTATTTTTAAAGCAGATGGGAGGAAGGGTAAAAAGAAACCACTGTGCAGGTAACAACTCTGATAAAACTAATGTCATCCTCAGCTATATACAGCGTATAAATTTGCATAAGTAACCATTCCCGGACATGTTATGTTCTTCTGTGGGACAGAGTGCTGGAACATCTCTGGTAGGTCGTCGTACTGGGGGAGACATAGCCTTGCCCAGAAGTGGAGACGCAGCTGGCAAGTTCACCGAGGCCGCCTGGGGCTGGTGCACGAGGTACGTGATGGGAGGGAGCGCGATGGCGTCTTGGTAGCTCAAAAGGCACGTCGGTCCCGTGTTCCACCCCGGGCTTCTGGTGAGGCTCTGGACAAGGAGGTCAAGCCTGTGCCTTGGATGCCCACCTGCAGCAATGGGGGAAGGAGCGCTCACCTCCAGGTGCAGAAACACCTTCCCTCAGTTACACTGGGATATTGCACGGAGTAAAGATGGTTTATGTTGGGAGATTTTTTTGGACGTGATCTTAATGCAGGTTATAAAAGTACTTGAGATAGGCAGTGCGATTTCCTCACCATCCTCTTTGAGATAGCTAGCATTTAGAGATGATCAGAAAATACTGCTTTGGCTCAGTGTTTGTATTGGTTAATGGCCCTTGAATGGGATCTGGTCTATTTGGTTGTCTGCCCTCATTACATTTACTCTTGGCAATTTATTAGCAGGGATGGGGAAAGAAAGTTAGAATTTTGTTAAGTGGTGTATTTTCACGTTTGGCAGCAAAAGAAAATGGTGCATTTTCCTTGTGTAAATTGAAGTTACGTGGTCTTCAGATAGCTGAGAGCATAGCGCGTCTCACAAGAATGCGTTTCCAGGTTGACCTCCAGGGATGAACCTTACATGAAGCAGTGTTCGTAAGGTCACCAAGGCTAATTCTGTGATACTTTCATGTTAAGTTTTGAGTGGAGTGCTGGTTTGCTGAATTGTACTAGTGAACAGACCGCCACTTTCCCGGGGTTTCCATCATCCGTGCTACAGCCTGTGGCATGCAGATTTTCATTCAGAAAATATATAAATATTTGTGAAAAGCAGGAGAGCCAGTCTGTCCTCCACATTTTGTCATCCGGGAGGAGAATGCTGGAATTTTCTCACATCAGTCCATTAATTAGTTCTGTACTTGCCTCCCAATACCCAGCTATAGTGTTAAAATGGTAGGTTAATTTGCACTGAGCAGGATCGTATTTTTTTCTTCTTCTGAGCCATTATTTTAGACTGTAGAATTCAGAAGGCATCAAATGGTCAGATTGTAATATGAGAGTTTAAAGATTTTGCTCAGAACAGTGAGTAGAAACATAACCTTTTTAAATGTGGAAGCTTTGGAAAGGGTGTAGCTTTATGCAGCTGTAGAAGAGAAACGTAAGCTATGATTTGGTATAAAACACCTTCAGTTCAGATGGTCTCATGTTATGTTATGACTTTTCTCCAAGTCTGCTTCTAATCTGGTCTGCGCATTTCCACAGGAAAAGCGACTGTTCTTAAACCAGCTCTGCTTCTCAAGGCCTGCGTTGTATCTGACGCGGAAAAGATACCTCGACTGCTTTGAAAACAGCAACTGAAACTGGGTCTGTGTAGTGTGTATATGGTATGCGTTTGTTCTGGCTTGCTTTTGATTGCAGGATTGCTTGAGGGGTTTGCTTTCTTCACCTTGTGTCATTTGATTTGTGACAAATGGTGACAATGGCTGCTCTTGCACTCCTGCTTGTCCGATATCTGATGTCCAAGGACAGCTCCCATGGATTTGCCCCTCACCAGTGGAGCTGCTTCCCTTCCCTTTCATGCTTCTGTTTTATCGACAGCGCAGTGTTGATTGTTAAGTCATTTGTGTTCTAGCAAATGCTTTTGGCCAAGCCTGCTCATATATTTAATACAACAAGAGTCAAATATGCCTCTTCAATTTCCTAGAGCTATCAAAATTGGATAATTAAATAGTACAGGCTCGTAATAATTAGTATGTTAGGCTATGATCATAGCTTTATTGTTTAGGACTGATTTCAAGCCTAAATCTTTTAAATATGTAATGAGCATTTCTATTCTTACTCTTTCACAATATATTGTATTAATATAATTACGTGTCTGAGCTGGCTTTAAAATCTAAAACTGAAATGCTGTGCTCACATAATGCATTACAATTTTCGGCAAGTTCCAGTCCCCATACCAAACATTCATTGGACCAAAAATGGAACAGCTCCAAGAGGGGTGTGGGAAGGACAGAGAGTCCTTTCCCCTGTGGACCGGTGGCTTGGGAACTTAACGAGTGGTGAAACAGGTGTCCGGGCGTCCCAGCCTGTCTTCTGTCTGCTTGGCTGAATAAAAGAACCCTTAATATTAATGGCTATGTGAGACGAAGTCTGTTCAGCCCGTTCACTACCAAATAGCAAGGAATTCATCCTGCATAGAGAGTTGTGCCAGTTGGCGTGGGAGGAGATGCTGTGTGCTGCTAGGCCTAGGGTAATCTGCTCCAGAGGCTGCTCCCACACGTAGCCTGCACTTGGGAGTAGAGACTCTTGCCTGTGCCTGGACCTTAATGCCACCCACCGCCTGCCGTGTGCGTCGGCTCTCCCGATCGTCGCTGCGCAGGTCCTTCCCTGCACTGCGAAGGGAATGGGGACGCGCATCTCAGGGTGTGGGTGCCACTGGGATGCTTCAGCTTTGAATGCTGTTTTGTTTGGGGCTGTGCTACACAGATCTTAAACCTGAAGAAGGCTTAAATACTACGTGAGTTGTGATCGTTACTGCTCCTTTTAAAGAGAGATGCTGGATCATAAGGTAGGACTTGAGAGTCCGTAAAAGTTTGGAAATTATAGAAGGGAATTTGAATGTGATCTGCAATTTTTGTGGCCAGGATAGGCTTTAGAAGCTTCCTTCCCCCATCAAATTACATACCCATGCTCATTAATTTAAAAATGAATAGAAAGTTTAATATTCCAGACAACAAACAACACTGAAACATACCTAGGCATTCCAGATAAGTGTAGTGCACCCAGAGGTTGTGCATTTCATGTTCACTTTGGCAGCTCAATGGGATAATCTTGTTTCCTTGACAGGAGAAAGAAAACTCTCTGAAAATGTTTCTGAAATGACTCGCGGTTCTTAATAGCTGAGAAACTCCTACTTAACAAATCTTTGCAGAATTTGTGCCAATTAAATTAGTGATCGTGCACCTGCTATGTACAGTAAGTATGAACTACAGTACAGCTGTGATTGCTGACGCTGCGTGCAGAGCGTGCAGACGGAAGATCCAGTCTGCCTGAGCGGATCCAAGCGGTGGCATTTGGGCTGGAGTCGGGTACCAGCAAGGCACCTGCACCAAATCTTTAATCACCTCTACGTACTGGACTTGCTGCAGTCGTCGTGCCAGGGCTGGCGTCTCCTCCTCTGTCGTAGTGGTCAAGCAGGCTGTGGGCAATGAAGCTGCGTTCTGAGTGCAGCGTCTCACACTTTCGGCAGACGAGGATTTCACATTTCGGACACATTTCCCCAGAGTGTGGCTGCCTTAGAGAACATACTTCCTCCCGTGCTGGCTTCAGCTTTTTGGAACCTTTCCTGTGTAAACATCTCCTCTTGTCTTCAAAAAGCTGACTTCTTCCCGGAGGGCTGGAACAGTCAGAAAGAAAGGTGACAAGTGTAACCCATACCCTTCCTAGACGAATGAGATCAGCAGAAGCAATTAGTGTGTGATTGATGAACCTGTGCTGAGGCTCCGCCTGTGATGCGCCAGGAGCAGGTGCAGTGTGTGGGCACTGCAGGAAAAGCGAGGAGACTCTGGCTCTGGGGCTGTGACGGCAGTGACAAGCCGATGGGTTTAGAGCATAGCATTATTAAAAGGATTGTGACCATTTAAACAAAAACGTAAGACAATGGTTAAGTCAAGTAGTGAGCTAGGGGCTTCCTACTCGGTTCTTTAATATGCAGCCTTTCTGTGGGGTGATGGTGCCACAAGCCTCGTGTGTTTGCATGGAGACAAATTTCCTGCAGCTCTGTGTATCTAAATTGCAGGCTTCTGACTGTCATAAAAGTTCTTTTTCCTCTGGCATGCACTGATAATTATGCTGGCTAGTAGGTAAGCCGTATATTGCACTGTCCTTGAAGAGAAATGGGGTAAAAGAAAAGCACTCTTGATCAAATTATATACCATGATATTTTATATAAAATAGCACTTCAAAATCAAGACACTAATCTGTGTAATCCCGTACAAGAGCTCACAAATCAGTGCTGAACTGTTAGAGACGATCTGATTTGGCTGCGCCACTGTGAGAGTTCTGTAGGCCCTGATGACTGGAATGTTTTCAAAAGCCACCGCCAATGCAGTGTGTCTGCAGGACACAATCCAGGGAAGGCCGAAGACTGAGCCGCTGTCCGTTAATCTGAGAGTACCGTCGGGGAGGATGCTACTTCACTGTTTGGGGGCTTTTTGTATCAAACTGGGGAACGTCCACATTCATCCCTTAAAAATAAGGATGAAGGCCTGAAAAGTGTGATTTTTACTGCTTCAGTTGCGCTTGTCTGCCTCCTGAATGCTGGCTTCAGTGAAACTTTGGACAACAGAGAAAATTGACAGCTGTAATTCACTGACTCCTTGGATGTTTGACTGTGTTTCCAGCCCAGCTCCTCAGCAATGCAGCAAGATAAATCCCAAAGCAAAGCCCGTGGTGTTGGTTGTTCTGCAGCTGGTTCAGTCTGAGAGAAGAATCTGGCTCTCGGGATCATTTCTGGCTATGTTAATGTTACGTGGAGCTTGTAACCAGCTGCTGTGGCTATGAGGCTTAATGTAGTTAGCTGAGTAATTGTGGAGACTTGCATGCACTTCCTGCTAAGACGGTAATTTCATGATAATTATCAAAACCAGACTCTTTTTAGGAGATCTGTATAGAAAACAGCTCTTGTAACAGATGAAAAAAGACACTTTTCGCAAAGTACTCCTGACCTTAGCGTGATGCGTACACCAAGTTTACTTCATGTTAATGAAGAATAATACCAAGTACAAAGACCCAAGAAGAGAATTTCACATCCCATAAGAACGATGATTATGATAACTCGAAGCTAATACATGCACAAAGTGGTAAGTTCAAGCTCATTTTTGCCTCTCTGCCTACTTTGGTTAAAAAAGGAGTAGTTTTGCATTGTCTTTTTTTTTTTTTCCCTTCTTCTGTCTGAAAAGTAGTGATCATAAAGGCACTATTACAGGAACATAAGCAATAATTACGCTCTGATTCAAGAAGCTTGGTAGCACTAACTTTGAACAGTGATTTTGGCTGCTGCCCGTACATTGCCACTGTCCGTTACACCCTGGAGCTGGGGATATTGGTGCAACAAAAACTGCAGCAGTGTTATTCCTAGAGACAGTGTCCTGGGTGGTCACAGCTGGCAGCACTTGTGTGTATGCAGAGGGATAGAGATGCTGCCCCTCCAGACCTCTCTTGTTGGGTGGGAGGAAGCATAGGGAACTGGTTATAAGGTAAACATGCAGACGCACAAGGGTTGGAGACCTTAATTTCCTACCTACGTCTGCTAGTGACTTGCTCTTTTTTAGGTCAAGTTAATCAGCCTATAACTGTTTCCTTGTTTGTGAAACAGTTAATGCGGCAGAGGTTACAAAGGCGTCTGTGGCTCTTTGAAAGGTGCTCTGGAAATACAAAAATTGCTTGGTTTAAAATGTATACAAAATATAATCTTGGATGTACTTACAGTTTATTCTTAGGAGACCCAGAGAAGAGGCTTAATCCAGAAAATCTCTTCTTAAATAGTCGCTCTCGCTTTTTTTGGCCATGCTTCCCATCTCCTATGCTTTCTTCTGTGAGTTCCTTCTTTCCTTTGTGCCAGCTCATTTTATCTGTCATAACAACGGCACCTGCTCAGATGATAGCCGAAGTCTGAGTGGCTTTTCAAAAGTCTCTCCCTTCGTGCCTTGCACCTGGTGAAGTCTGGATCTGCTGCTCTACAAACCTGGAAGCGTCCTTGTTACGCAGAAGGTTTAGTCGAGATCAGTGAGCAGCCGCTTTCCATCAGATGGAGCAAATGTCTGCTCTGAAAAATCCTGCAGACACAAGGCGACTGGATATTCTTACTCAACCACTATACCATGTAATTGTGGAAAGTAGGCTTGGACATTATAATAAATATTTCCCTCTGTGTGCTCTCTTTCCTGATTACGCTAGTTGCTGGAAATCAGGAGAGCAGGTGAAGAGCCAGGAGCCAATGAGATGGTTTTGCTCAGAGAACAGAAGCAGCGAAACAAATGTGAGATGGAACAAACACTGCAAAGCAAAAACCAGAACCCTGAAAAGATGAAGAACCGACCGGGGATTTTAGTTAAGGCTTGGAAATTGTTTGCTTTTTCTTTTGATAAAGCCGTTGATTAGTCTGCATTTCCGCGTTGCATTGCGTTGTCTCCAGGAATTATCCCTGTGGCCTCTCTGATTGAATTAGTCTCTCTGCTCTACGTTTAATACTCGGTAATTGCATTAACTTTTGGTCGCTTGGCTAGGAGGGTTGCATTCACCCCTCCTAAGGACTGGAAGCATTTGTCTCTTCCTACCCGTTCAAAATATTTTCCACAAATCACCTAAACCAAGTCACACAAAGTTTGTAGGCTTAAAAACAAAATCGACAACCATTTTTGAACTATGCGCTCTTCTGATTTTGCTCTTCATCTCTTCCCTGCTGTGTGCCCCCCTGCCCCCCCCCGCCTTTTAAGGACAGTTCTCCTTAACCAGTTCTTCCAGTAGGATATACACAGGCAGTAGGGACTCACTGTGCAAATGCTTTGCAGGGTCACACCCTGAAACAGTTTTTCATTGTGTTATAATTCTTTACCAAAATTCTATGTTGGCACAGGTTAACATGAAACTGTAAATACCTCGAAGGAACAGAGAGTGATGGACCTTGCTGCTCGTGCTTGGTAATGAGACACCCAGCTTTCTAACAGAGCCTAGGTAAGCTGGACCTGTTCCTCCCACAGAAATGGCAGAAAAGACTATTTATGAAAGAAATTACAAACAGTTCATTGACCTGTAAAAGGAAACTGTCATTAAAGAATTGCTGTGCTATCAAGGAATGAATAAATGTTGTGAATGAAAGAAAATTGCACACCTCACAATTATAGACTTCCCTTCAGTTTTTAATCTGTGACAAAATAATCTGCAAGTTCAAGACCCATTTTACGCGTTCAGGGGTGCTGAGGTGAAGCTTTGCAGGACAGACCAACCTGTGGCTAATAAAATTGGCAGCCGGGGCGGCAGGCATCTGCCTTACCTCTGAGAAGTGAGTTTCAAAGGCTTCTCGCTGGAGGATCTGCAGTACGAATTCCACTTGCCTAAAAGATCCAGAGAGGAAAATGTAACATTGTAAGTACGTGGAAATTGGTGACAAAGAATCGCAGATGCGCTGAAGGGGTCTTTTCTAAAGCCTTTTAGTCAATGTTTTATGAATTGTACTTTGGACATAGATTGTATATTATTTAATTTCTCTAAAGGTGAAGTTGTCTGGTTATGTTGAGTTTCCAGTGTAATTAAGTCTAATGATGTAGTGGGAATTCCTCCTATATTTAGCTGTGTTTAAATGTGTTGCCCAGTCAGAAGATTTGAATACCCAGTATTTGAGTAATTGATTTCTTTGCCTTTCTTTTATTCTCTGCTTAAGTCTTGTGAAACTTGGCTAACATTGCTTTCAATATACCAATTAATTGCCCTCACCTTTGTTACTTAGCAACAGCAGTAGTATTCTGTTTTGTGAGCCAAACTAACCAGTAGTAAGTAGTGTTACTGTGGCTAGCCTGGAGAATTACTTTATTATGTGGTCAGTCCATAAACCTGTAGATTACATAATGATTCTTGAAAATAGGAATACTACTTGTAGATCTGGAAGAAAATATATTTCCTTCAGAGGAAGATCACGTAACAGCAGTGGATGGCATTTTCAGGAACCTCAGTGTTGTATCTGTTGATTGTGTCCAGTTAATTATAAGCAAAGTCTAGTACCTGCAAGACTTGAGATGTCAACACTGATTTGCACTGGTGCCTGCTGTTGACTGCTTTCACTCCTGGGCTACCTGAGCAGTATGTTGGTGCCTCTCTAACTGCCTTGATATTTATAAATATGATTTCAGGAGAAGTATGAATTGTGGATGGAGGAAAAAAAAAAACCCACAACAACAAAAACCAAACCAAACCCCCCCAAAAAGCCAACAACAGTTTACAAGCGATCGTGATAGTTTTCCCTACCCAGGTCTGGCAGGCTAAAGATGCAGGAAACTCTTTTCCAGAAACGGAGCATTTCCACAGCCATCCCTCCGACTGCAGCACACAGCAGCCCTGGCCCAGCTGATGTCCCCTGGGGTAAAAGAGCAGAACAAGAGGTAAAATCTTTGTGGCAGGGACCTTCGTGCAACCACACAGAGCAAAAGACGCCAGACAGGGAAGGAGGTCTGGAGAGAGGAAACGACATGACTAGCAGCTTGGGAAGGATTTCTCTGTGTCCCCAGCATGCAGCTTTTCTGATCCAGTTCGGTGTCTTAATAAAATTTAAGCTGTTTGAGCTAACTCTGATCACATTATTTTTGCCACCACAGGGTGTCTCTGCATCTCTTCCTACACCGAAGGCTTTGGCAGCCTGTAATGGTGAGCTGCAATCTCAAGGGAATGTAGGGCTAAAGGAAAATGTCCCCCAGTTTAGCTGTGGGTTTTCTTCATGATCATGAGCCTTCTTGGATTGGAACGGTGGTGCCTTCATTAGCTGGTAGAAAATTCTGCTTTAGCAAGTAAGGCCGTAGTCAAATGATGTTATTTAATTTGGTTTTGAGAGCTCTCCTGTATCAGAGCAAAGCAAGCTGTGACCATACGATGTGGTGCATCAATCTAGCGTAAGGTCATTCCACACTGTATTTGCGATGTTTGAAGCGTTATCCCCGCACGGGCACGCTTCTGCTGAAGCAGGCAATGTCTGGCTGCCATTGTACCTTTAAGCTTCTGTGGGTACGTTCTGTTCTCCTTCAGTCGGGATGAAGCTGGCCTGAAGTCAGCGTAAACACTGTATCATGTGCCCTGGGTAGTTTGTGTATTAAAACTGTTTCATGTTCGGTTTGGTGTTTTGAGGATTTTTTTGAGTCTTAGGCGCTTTGGTCTAGCATCAATAGTTACTTGTTCCACCCTCCATGTAGTAAGGACATGAAGTGATACCACGGAAAGGGCAGGAAGGTGTACGTAACGCGTCCTTCTGTCCCAGGAGCTCCTGGCCACACTAGCCATGCACGACTTGTCACTCCCTCGGTATTCAGATGTGGTTTGGTTTTGAGGACTAAGAAGGCAACGTACCTGGCAGCAGGTGGTCCCAATACTGGGCTGAAGTCTGTGAGTGGGTGTTGGTGTGGCTGTATGCCATAGGGTATTGTATAAACGTATCTTTGTCTAGGACACCTGATCAGTAAACTGCCCTCGGGAGGAAAGAGTTACAGAGGAATTCCAGATGAGAAGTGCTGAGCTAACTGGCCTGTGGATGGATAAAGCCTAAAGCTAGTCAGGAATCTTTTGATTGTCATCAGGGCATGTCAGTCGGTTGAAACTCCAGCTTTTCGTAGAGAAAATCCAATTTGAAGTGGTTTTTAATTCCATTAAGAAAGGTTTCCCAGGGCCAAGCTATTACGAGTGCAATGTGTGAGCAAGTCCTTAGTGATGTGGTCAAATGTAGAAAACGAAGGCTTAAAGTGCTGCCCTAAGTGCTCTTTATTTATTCATGCAAATAATTAGCTTCAGTAGAAGGGACAGAATCACCCTCCAGTGGCAGTAGGTCTTTAAGGTGAGTCTTTAAGGCAGTGAGCAAGCTCTCGGGCAGCGGAGAGGGAAGGATGAGCGGTTCCTGTAAGTTGCTCCGAGGTGTTCCACCGTTCCTGAGGGGCTGGTTCCCCTTTGGAGCCGATTGCCGGGGCCTTGTGTCTGAATCGGGCTGTGACAGCATCTGAGCCTGGGTTGAGGCGATACCTGAGCGTCCTAATGTTCGGGCTGTGTACCGCTGCTGTGGGTGTTGTCACATTCCCTGGTTACGTTCTTTCTCCATGAAAAATACTCAGCTGGTTGACATCAGATTCAGAAACCAGGACTGGTGCGTTGCTCACCCCTAGTGCCGGTACCTTTGCCTGTTGCTTTGAGGAACAACTCCTCTTTTCTTTGGCTTCCACGTGCAGAAAACACAGATTTGATCTGATGGCATTGATGTACTTGATCGCTAACAGGCAGCCCAAGATCTGAGCTCTAGATCCTGGCAGAAGCTCCTCTGTGTTCTGGGTAAGCCCTTGCCTTGCTGGGGTAGATACGGGCGGCTGGCGGCGTGTCTTTTGACGAGTGAAATGGAAGAAGGTGTCGGTGGGGACACTTCTTGAAAAACCGACTGCAGACTTTCTTCTTCCTTGGCCTCTGTTCAGCGTCTGTGACAGCCTTGGTTTAAGCGCAGAGGAGCGTGTG
>Ga0065711_1049036_pt1 | contig 11506 bp, 10 predicted proteins | sample Hoacrofraction12_FD_59098 | JGI IMG/M metagenome (GOLD analysis project Ga0065711, IMG submission 59098) | Hoatzin crop microbial communities from Cojedes, Venezuela - Epithelial fraction 12 v2 (version 2) | ecosystem: Host-associated > Birds > Digestive system > Esophagus > Crop | place... | reverse complement strand
CCCGGCCCCGCCGCACGGGAGGACGGAGCCAGCCAACCCCCCCCCTATTCCCCCCCGAGCAGTTCCCAGGCTTCGTCCCGGCAGAGCCAGCCTTCTCACCGTTTTGCACGTCCGTGGCGGTCCCGTCCCGTGTCCCCAACCCCTCCCCGTTCCCGCGGGGGTCGGACTCCCCGAGCAGGAAAAGTCGCGACTCTGCCCCGCGATAGAGGACCCCGCCGAAACCGGACTTTAGGAGCATTATAACACTTGTAAGGGGCCGACCGAGCAGCCGAATGCGAAGCTTTACTAATCTCCCGGAGCGTTTGTAGATAATATTTGACATCTATTGTTTAAAATAGATGGGTTTTATTGGGGCCCAGGGAGCTTTCTTCTCCCTGCAGGGATGTTACATATTGTATAGAAAAATGAGTGACATTTCATACTGTGTATATATAGAGATGTTCTATAAGTGTGAGAGAAGTATATGCTTTAATAGACTACTGTAATTATAAAATATTTTTAATTAAATATTTTTTTGTAAATATTATAAAGGTGTGTTATGTTTTTTTTAAAATCTGTGGGAATATCTCGTTAGAAAACCACAGCTCGAGTACGGAGCCGCTAATATGGAAATACCTTGAATGTTTAGGGCTTTTTTTTGTCCCCGAATGTCCTTTTAGATGCGAAAGTTACAGCTATAGCTAGTGGTCCTGCATGATTGCATGAGATGTCTGATTGCAAATAAACTTGTTCGGAGTCCATACAAATGTGTTTTCCTCAATCTAGGCTTAAAAATGTTTGTAAGTGTATTATACGTTTTGAGACCATACTTCTGTCACTTAGGCACAGGAGTTTTTAGTGCATTCTATAGATGTAGCGATAAGATGTAGTGTTTTTTTACCGAGAACAGAAAAACAAATTCTATCTAGTTTTTGCATTATGGGGGCAATGCTTTAGGTCTTTAATCAGCTTTTTTAAAAATCTGCTGTTGCATCAGATGCAGGAATTTGTTCTGGAACTTCATTTAGCACCAAAAGGTTTTATTGCAGACTTGCATTCCTACAGCCTACTAATTGCTTAAAAAGTGAAAACAGTTCTCTGCTTGCAACCAAAGGGCAAATCATTAACAAAAACAGTTGCTGTTTCCTTCATCCAAAGAGTATGAATACTGAACTGCAGAAAAGGCACATGGGCAAAGTCATTTTGGTCAGTGATGTAAATTCCTCTTTAAAATGAACTTTAGTAGACCAAAAATCTGAGAACTGTGTCAAGATTATTTTTCTAGTACAAAATGACTTTTGGTTTCATTGCAGCTGTGTTATAGTTAAAATCCTGTTTAATATCTGTGATGTGTAACTACTACATGTGAACATTAAACTAGATTTACCTGTCTTTAACTGTGATTCTTCAACTTATTTCTTCAATCCTATGAATTTGCAAATTGTTTTCACTTTTTTTGTGTAATAACCATTTGATGGGTGAGTTCATTTTGCAGCAGGCTTGTACACAAATCAGTCTTATGGTAAACTGTGTCCAGGCTCAGTGAAGGATGCTCATTTTGTGTGATCAGTAGCCTGCGCACTAGTGAAACGGGATTTTCAGAGTGAGAGAACTAAGTAGGATTTAATTGGGTGCTTTGTAAATAGCTAGCCAACTGTGTGTGTAACATGGTCTGTTTGACTACAAAAAAGAGGATTTGTTTCAGATTATACAACTGTCAAAAGTAGTATAACCCAAGGGACAACTTCTATTAAGTTAAATATTTATAAGGAAATCAACTACTGGGGTCATTAGCTATTGACTACAGTGATAATGTCAACAAGATGAACATTTTCTTAATCAAAATAATTGCGTAGAGATCAAATCACAAAGTGGCTGATGCGTCTGTAAGCACGAGGCCTCCTGTCACTGCAAATGCACTGAAGGCAGGGGCGGTTTGCAGGCTGCGCCCCGACCTGAGGGATGGGGAGGGGGTCCCGGCGTTGCTTTCCCCAAGCTCGGATGTTATAATAATAGTAATTTAATGAGTAAAATACATGTTCTTGCAAAATTCAGTCATGAACCTCTCATCTTCTGTCTCCAACTAACTCAGTGACATTAAGAGTACTGTCAATAGGATTTTTTAACTGCCATTGGGGAATTCTGCTGTGTTTGAAAAAAGAACATTTTTTTTCCGAAGGAATAGTTTAAATTTACATGAGTTTTCTTTGTTTATCCTAGTAATATTTGTAGTCCTCCACTTACTTTAGCTTGTACAGCTCAGCTTATTTTGTATACAGTTTTTCAGTAACATTAGTTCTTAATAACCTCGTTTTGTTTCTATCCACTGTTGCCAAATGACAGTATTCTGTTACACAGAAGAGGAAGGTGCTGTTTTAAAATACGAAACTACCGTAGAGTTTCTACGTATCAAAGCTGGTGTGTCCTGGGAAAGCTGACAAATCACTGAATTACTTTTTCAAGGGAGAGCGTACCAAATCCCAGATTGTTTCAGGTCCAGGCAATCTTCAGTTGAGTTTAGTGGCTTGAGGATTTGTTTCTGCTTTCTAAAAAAATGTTGCTCTGCAACAAGTTATAACCTTTGGAAAACGAAGCCTTACTAAAGGGCTTTGAAAATTTTTCCTGTTATACAATATTCTTGACAAATGTGAAAGCCAGCATATAACGCTCAAAAAAGCTCTATCAGAGCATGGTAGATGCTGGTCTTGATTTATTCCTTATGCTGTGTATGAAACTGTAAGCAAGGAATATCTAATTGCTCGCTATCTAATGGCTGGAATCTGTATGGTCCTAAATACAGCCATAGATTTTTTTGTTTTTCAAGGATTACTTAGAGTCTTTCATCATATTCTAATCCCATGTCTTGTTTAAATCATGTTCTCCATATAGGAAAAGGCGTAAATGTTTGAACAAAGGCAAATTAAAAGGACTCTCTCTTGTAATGCCTCGGATTTTCTCTTAGTCACAAAAGCATTCCTTAAAAGGAGCTTTTTGATTGCGTGATGAGAGTTGTGGTGAGGCTGCCAGATTAGGAATTAGGATACCAAATTCTGTTCCCGGCTCTGCTACTGAGGCTCTTTTGTGACCTTGACCAAGTCACTGGCTGTCAAACCAACTCCCAATTTTCCATTTGTAGTCTACCAGTGGGAGCATGTACTCATCCTTACAGAAGCAGGGAGGTGAAGCAGGCAAAATGCATTCATGTTTTTTACTTTGTCTTTCTTAGGAGGATTATGTTTTGGGTGAGAAAGGAAGCGCAGGGAAAGCTGGGGTGATGATCAGGAAAGCCTTCCTGAGGGGGAGCCGGCTGGGAAACACGTTGCTAGTAGAGGCTGCGAGGGCTCTTGCTTGGGATGCTGAAATTGTAAAGGGGTAGAAAATGGTCTCAAGGAGGAATAGGTGAGGGACCTAGGTCTTTTCTGTCCCTAACTTGTATGCTGTCTGCAAAGCGCTGCGATGGGTACTGCTAACACTGCGTCTGTTGTGGTGAGCTGCGGTGTGGAGGTCCCGGTCCCTGCAGATGCCGAGACTCCCCTCTGAAATTTCCAAATGACAGGAGATGTTAATTGCATGTAAAAGCCAAATTCCAGCTCTTGCGGTGATAGCTACATTTTCCCTGCTGTTTCACACAGGAATGGTATTTATTTTCACTTTCTAAACCATATAGTGTTGCTTTTAAGCAGTTGCTGTGTTTTCAGCCGCAAGCGAAGCAGTCAGAAGGAATGCCATAGCTGTCCTGCAGGTTGTTCTGAGAGTTAATGAATAAACCATGTATAGGATAAACAGGTTTATGCAAATACAGAGCAGCACTTTACTATTATTTGTATTTTCAATGCTTTGGTAGCTGTAGAAGTCACATTTTTGTAAAACCTTTGCAGCTGGGAAGAAGAAACCACGGTACAAGCAATTCAAGTAATTGTTTTAGATGCAACACGATTTGCTGGCTCCTCTGACAGTAAGGCTTGCAATGCTGAATAGCGTGCTTCCAAAACAGCATTGAAAACGTTTTGCTCTCCAGTCCCAGAACATGTGATCTGAAAGCACAGGCTAAATATATTCGCCTCCACCCCCCCACACAACTGCTTGGTCTCTTGCATTAGAAAATCCATCCTTTTACTCCGATGTAACAGAAAACTTGCGTGCTCTGCCTGCCGGGAGAGCCTGCTTTCCCCAGTGCCCGAAGCGGGCAGGCACCAGCCCTTGGAGCACGTCGGAGCTGAGCTGGGGACGAGACGCCCCGGGGCTGCGCAGTGGGGAGCTCGGCTGCGGGCAGCTCCCGGCCGAGCGCCAGCATCGCGCAGGCCAGAGCCGGTCTCTCAGCCACCACGTCCTGGCCATGGCTCCTCGACAAAAACCCTTTTCCCCGTCACGGCCTGGAAAAAATACTCGCAGGGGCCAGGCTATGGCATAGACTGCCGTGCGGTCACAGCAACGCGGGCTGGAGGGGGGATTTTCTAGGTTGGCATCCCTCCTCCTCAGCAAAACATCTGCCGGAAAGGAGCCGTGTCAGCCACAGGGCTTTGGGGAAGGAGCGGTCTGAACCCTGCCGAGTGCTGTGCTTGGGCACAAGCGCAAAGCTGAAGTCACCAGAAAGATGCTGGTGAGCGATGGACCCGGCTGCCAGGCACACCAAGCACCGCGAGGCAAGGTTCCCCCCCCTCGTTTTGCCCCTCTTGAAGGTACGTGAGGGGAGGCAAGACCGTTTGCAACCAGCGCTCAGCTGTGCCGAGGCAGTTGAGGACCTGTAAGAAGAGCCATGAAAAGCATCTCCCCGTACACCAAGGTGAAAACAGTGCCGGTGGGCTGCGGTACCCTGGCTGTCCCCTACCACGCTCGGAGGGATGTGGAAGCAGAGCACTCTTCTGGCATCTCACTTCAAAGCAGAAGACACGGTGGTGGCTGGAACAAATTAGTCTCTATTTGTCATTTCTTGGCCTGTTGGGAGAAGAGCTGGCGCGCAGGGCTTTGGCACCCAGAGGCAGGAGCAGCCCCTCCGCGGGAGCCCGGGGCGTGCAGCCCTCCCCGCACGGCGTGCGACGGCAGTGCTGAGCAGGATGCGGGGCAGGGCAGCTCGGGCTTTTCTTCCTTTGATGGGCATGGAGCACTTTTGACATGGTACGAGGGTTGCTTTTTATTTTCACACCCCCCTCCCTTTTTTTTCTGTTTTAACCTTCTTTTAGCCCTGGGTTTGCTTGCCTTTTTTTTTTTTTTCCCTAAAGATAATGTGTTTATCAACCGACAGAATATATTCGTTTCTGGTAAAAGAAGCACTTCGACAATTTTCACAACATGTATAATTTACTTAAGGACCATAATGGCTTCTTCTGAGCCATGTGTCATGTAAATAAATATTCCAGCGATTTTTAACATGCATATTATGTACTCCATAGATCAATGGTTCCTTTGAAGCTGTTACAGTTTATCCTGTAAGTTCTTATTCAGACATTTTTCAATATGTATTATTTATTCAACAGGCTATCTCTCCACTCAGAGATGCCGGTGTCTATATTTGTGGCAGTCCATCATCTATATCTTATTTAGAATGTTTCAAAATTTATATTGCTCAGCCTTTTCAGCAGGTTGGAAAGATTGCCATGAAAACGTGGAAATGGGAAAGAATGTTTCAAATGAATGAGACTGTAACACACATCCATTTCGGACCAGGTTTTTTAAGACTCCGTCCCCTGCTCCCCTCCACCTTCTCCACCAGCGCTGGAAACACGCAAGGCCGGGAACGGGTGATGTGTGTGGGCTGCAGCGCACGCAGTGACTCCTTGGCAGGGTTTGGGGAGGGCAAGCGGTGCCTGGTCTCAGAGCGGCGGGAGGGCAGAGTGCCACGGGCCGAGCATTCCCTTGGACTTCTCCTACACCCGCCTGGAGACCGGGGGGTCCCTGCAGCAGCCGCATCACACCGAGGGGGCAACGGTGCAAGACGACATTGCCTTCTCCAGCTTCAGTGAGGACGCAGTGCCTTGGTCCGTGCGCAGGGCAGGCTCACCAGGTTAAGCAGGAGCTAATAACCAGTGAGAAGCCCCAGGGCTTCCTGTGCCAGCAGGGTTTGGGGTGGTTTTTTGGCTCTGGGGGCTCCGTGCCCGGCAGCGAGCGCAGCCGGGGGGCAGGTGGGAAGGTGTAGGGTGCGTGGAAGTGAAGGAATGTGCACAGGTGCCTCTGCAGCTATTAGCCAGGGCAAATCCTTTTCTATTCCCAGAGGGTGGGGGAGCAGGCAGAAGTTACCTCCCCACCTCAGCAGAAAGCTCCGAGGGGAACCCAGCGAGCTCCCAGGCCCTTCAGGACCAGCCCACGAGATAAGAGGGCCTGCGACCTCCGTGCAGGCTAATGAAGGAGGAGAACCTGGGCCGAGAAAGATAAAGTTCCTATTTAAATGCAGACGTCTGCAACAATATAAGTGGAAACATAAAAAAAATTGCTATCAAAGTCGTTTGGTTGTAGTATGAAGGCTTTTGTCTCACCTTGTTTAAGCAGTCCCACTCCTGTGTTTAGCTTACTTGTGTTAATATCCCCCGGAGACTTCATCATTTGCTATTGATGAGTATACCAAAAAAAAAAAGAAAAGGGAAAATGTTGCTGTCCATGCAGTTAATTCTCGGATTTCCAAGTGCTTAAAATTCAGCATCTCCCTTCAGTTCCAAAGGTGCTAGATCTTCAAAACCAGCAAGCTGCTCGCAGTCAGCCGGGAAACCCCAAGTTGTTTTGGAGCACATAAAAACACTCAGCGCTGATAAATATCCACACTGTGTTTTGCATCTTCATAATCTGGGATTCCATTTACTTGACATACACAATAAATAAACCAATAAATAAAATATGCTCCCTGGCTCAAGGACATTTCTCTACATAGGTTGCAGCCCAGTATACAAACTGTTTCCAAAACCAGCTGGCGCCATGCATCTACCACCCTTCCTATGCTAAACACAGGGGCACCTTCTTACATCTGGCTACAAGCAACACTATATAAACCATCATGGAAGCAGCTGCGGATAAGTCTTCTAATAAGAATACAAAGCAATAGAAAGAGAGGACTGCTTTAGCTGGAAAGCGGGAAAATTGTTCTTGTTAGCTCTTTTTTGGTGAAAAATGCTTCTACCTAAAGCGCTGGAAACTCCAGTGACTCAGTTCTTGATCAAATGCCCGCTGAAGTCTTTCCATCACCTTCAGCAGATGTCGAATGGCAAATTCCCATAAATGAATGTGTACATTTAGGGCTCTGTCGTGCTCTGCTCTGCTTGGACAGAATCCCATTACGCCTCGTCCAGGCCTCAGTTGGGAGCTAGGTTTTACCACTTTTTACCAATTCACTCCAGACCTACGCTGTTGTCACTGGCGTAAGAAGTTGGGCGCAGCCTTCGGCCGAGCAGAACAGCGCCAAGGCTCCCAGCTTTTAACTTTCTCCCGTTCTAAACCCACGACAGCTCTCTCTGCGAAGAGTTACATGCGACTCAGTAGCAGCAGCAGCTCTGGCAGGGCTAAACGGTGAAGGAAACAAATCTTGAGGTCAAACCTGTCCCCAGCCTGGCTTTGGGCTCGGTCTCCTGTTCTTCTCAACAGGTTTGGGATTAGGGCCTGGCATAAACACCCAGAGAGTTACAAAATCCTCTGTCCTGTCACAGGATGGGTTTGGAGTTGAGTTTGGCCATGAGTTTGGCCATGAGTTTGGCAGGTGTGGCGGGGTTGGATGCTCACTGCCGTCGATTGCAGGGGGTGCTTGCATCGTGTCCGGCTTGAACACTAGATATAAACAGAGATACCGGTCTGTGTTTGCTTGGATTCATTGAAATGTTAAACCAAATGCTTGTGTCTGTGTTGCAGGGCAAGGTCTTCTTTATTTTGCTGGGGCAACAGCCACATTGAAACAAACCGTATTTTGTTTTCTTTCAGACAGGTGTGATGGCACACCTGCGGAGCTCAGGCTTGAATAGCAACTCGTAACCTTTTGTGGGTAAGGTGGGGGGCAAATCCTGCTTAACAAGGATGTCAAACTGATCTTTGTTCCCTTCTCCCAACCAAGTATCTGTGGCAACAAACTGGAGACAGGTAAACAATCGGCTTCTGCTACCGCAAGCTTTCCATTTACAGTTCACCAGGAGCTCTTATTCTATGAAAGGAAAGGGTGGATGTGGTGTCAACACAAGGTAATAGTAATATTATTTGAACAGGTGTGTGGGGTGTTGCTAAAGTGAGAGGACGGGTGAGCGGTAGGGAGCAGTTAGTACAGGGCTGTGCATGTAATAACCAGAGCTCACCCGCGTTTATTATCATAACAATCATGTGCGGTGATAGGTTTCACAATGAGCTGGTCTGATTTACCTGGTGCATTAAACCAGTTTTGTTGTTTCTCGCTTTCTAGCTCCCTGCTGGAAAAGAGCCCGCACGCTAAAAATTTGGAGAGCAGCCCCGCTGTGCAGGCAGCCATGGATAGAGGACCCACCAGGCCACAATGATCCCCCAGCCTCTGCTCCTCCACAGGCAATGCTGACTTACATCGGTGGAAGGGAGAAAGCAGATGAGGTATCATCTTGGGACTGTGTTACAAAGGGATGGCAGGTTCGTGGCGAGTGTGAAGGCACCTTGGAATAGGGAGAGTCGAGCACCTCAGCAGTTATGTCTACACATCTATTCTCTGTAATTTTCGTAACACATTTCCAGTCTGTGATGTGTGTGGTATTGATATGTATCTATGATTCGAACGTATATTCACCTCTGTGTGTCTAGAGTGAGATGGATACCCTTTCAGCAAGAAAACCGTATGCCACGACAGAGAATGGAAACAGTAAAAATAATCTTTTGGATTCCACTTTTGAAAGGCCAACTGGAATCACATTAGAAAGGATCAATGCAGTACGTTCATCCCTTGCTGAAATTTGCACATCTGCATTGTGGGAAAGTGGGAAACAAAGGGAAAAATCGTACCCTGATATGCACTTGGAGTAGAGATATATGCTACGATTTGCTGAAGACAGCTATGGAGGTTACAAAGCAGAAATTAAGAGACGACGTAAATTACGTGAGAGTGTTCTAGACAATTAGACAACTCGTTGGTCCATTTAAAATGCTGCTCATTGCTTTATATCAAATCTGATGAAAGAGTGGCAAATTGTAAGCAAGGAAATTCTGCACTCTCTCCTGTCCTTAAGCCCTACTTTGTTTAGTGAGATCTTAATGCGTATCTTGAGCATTTTAATAAGAAACTACTGCATGCCACTGGTTTGTGCAAACAGTAGTTGTATTATTACAGGGGACGAATTAATCTTCCAGGCGTCCATTTGTGTTACTCAGATCAGGCAGGGTTTATTTGCAAAGGGCTGACCCTGCTTCCTGGCAGGTTGGCTTGGAGATGCCGTGCCAGCTTCCCTCCAGCCGATGCGAAAGGGTTCGGCTGGCACACCTCGGGGACCGCGGGGACGGCCACATGGCAGGGGCTGCCACCCGAGGGAGAGCAGGGCGAGCGACGGGGGGGACAGCGGCACCGAGCCCTGGGTTTGACAGGCTCCTGCAGGGATTCTTCAGCCCATATTTAAGGTGGGTAGGAAGGAAGTATCCTCAGGCTTGGGTCTGCGTCCTTCTGGTAATGCAGATTTAGCCCGAGATCACAGAAGAAACCTGTATTTCAAGCAGCTTGCTCCCTCTTAAGCACAATTCACCTGTGTACAGATTTCATTAAGTAAATACTTAATAGCAGGGTGGCTGTCATCTTAGGAAAAACATTTCAGAAATCCCTTGTTGGTCACATCAGGTGTGCATCTTCAATACTGCAACATCTGTTATTAGAAGCAAAGAGAGAAGGAAAATGGATATTTGCCCTGTCCTGGGCTCTTCAGTGATTCCGGCAGCCTAGCTGAACGTGGCAGAGGCAGTGCTGACAGTAATTTCAGGAGGGCAACATTTCACCGAATGTTGAGTCAGGGGTAAACTGAAAAGGATTGGATGACACTTGGGTGCCCTCTAATTTTTTTCCAATATCTGGTGTGTACTTTAAATATATCTTGTTCATTAGAATTTCCTTGTGCAAGTCAGTGCTATGTTGCTGTTCAAGCAGAGCAAACATTGGATGGAGTCTTCACAAACAGAAGGTAAGCCATGGTCAGCTGAAAGGAGCATACTGTTGATCACCAGGGTCCAGGCTTCTGGGTTAAAACGAGCATTTTGATCTTTCTTTGCATGCTTGATCATTTCACACTAGAAAACACGTTATTTTGGGGTTACATCACAAAACTCTTGCTCTTTGCTTTGGATGGGCTTTGCCAGTTTTTAAGCAGATACCTCAGTAACGAAAAATAACGGCCTTGTAACATTTTAGGCATAGTTTGAAGAATTTCATTGAATCAGGACTTTAATGAGAGAGAATTAGATTCTTCAGTTACCTCAGGCACAGTTTAACACTTCATTCGTATGCGGTATCTATCCACGATGCATCAGTCTATTATTAGCCAGCTATCGCCGTCAGAAGTCGGTGGCAAAGTCGTCGCGGCGTGCTGAGGAGACAGAGCACTACTGCCGCGCGACAGGCTCTGCGAAGAATTCCTTGAACATAGGTGGGGTGTGTTCATTAACGTCGCTGATCGGTTAAGAGCTTTTTTATTTTTTCTTGAAGTCCTAGGAACGTAGCATTTGTTCCATTCAACGTAGGCTTGCAGACCATGGTGTGCGTGTTCTGCGACTGGCGGTTTTTCGCTGGCTGACATTCCTCCACACGCTTGGAGTGGTTCCCTTCCTCCGGAGCAGCCTAAGTAAGATGCTGCCCTCTCTTGAATTTCGGGACGCAGTGCACCTCCTGGCAGAGGGCTGCCCGGGGAGCGGCAGGCACCGCGTCCCCAAAGATGCTGATGAACGACGAGCAAGGCAGCACCACATTTGTGTACCGTTAAATAGAGCCAGGACAGTTGTTCCGAAGAATGCAAATTATGTAAAGTATAAATTCTCTCCTCCTTTTTTTTTTTTTTTTTTAATTGGAAAAGAAGCAAAGATACCTTACTCCATTAAGGACATATCTTAGCCAGGGAAATTTCATTGTCTCGAGTGCCTGAATAGAGGGGAGACCAAGTCTTAAAATTCTTTGGACTACTTTAAGCCAGTCTTCACTCAAATTGCAATAATTTCTTTGACTGTTTGTGAGTTTCGCTGAAAGCCCATCTAGGTCTTGCAGTCGGAGGAAAACTGTTTTCCCGACAGGCTTTCCTCTGAAGGAATGAGGATGCAACTGGCTGCTGCTGGTCCTCTCCATCAGAAAAGAAACTCTTACGGTTACTCTAGTGTATAATAACCCCCAAAGTTTGCCTGTTGATATGGGACCACTGATGTGGTGGCTGTAGAAACCACCGTGTCACAGAATCACAGAATCACAGACTGTTAGGGGCTGGAAGGGACCTCTATGGGTCCAACCTCCCTGCCAAAGCAGGGTCTCCTACAGCAGGCTGCACAGGACCTTGTCCAGGCGGGTCTTGAATATCTCCAGAGAAGGAGACTCCACAACCTCCCTGGGCAGCCTGTTCCAGTGCTCCATCACCCTCAG
>Ga0065711_1049035_pt1 | contig 11506 bp, 3 predicted proteins | sample Hoacrofraction12_FD_59098 | JGI IMG/M metagenome (GOLD analysis project Ga0065711, IMG submission 59098) | Hoatzin crop microbial communities from Cojedes, Venezuela - Epithelial fraction 12 v2 (version 2) | ecosystem: Host-associated > Birds > Digestive system > Esophagus > Crop | place... | reverse complement strand
ACTTCCGTCTGCTTACACCATGGGCTAAACGCTACTGGTTATCAGGAGAGGAGGGGGGGGCCTACCTTTCCGTACAGCGCGACATCTTCCGACCGCCAGGCCCTAACTATCCACAAGCATTGTTCTGAGTATTTGGTAAATTAGGTAGAAAGATCGCAAAGTAATGAGTAAGAGATTATTGTATTTACATCTTCACATATAACAGTATAGGCAAATTAAAATTGCTGAACTGGAAAAATTAAACTGAAGGTTTAAATTCCTCCTTCAGTTCCATATATGCAACCTTAGTGCACTTAGGTGCAGCTGAGAAAAGGATTTGCAGTTACAAGAGATGCTCTTTCCCAGGTAGACAAACAAGGAGTAACTTAAACTGTGGCCTCTCACCAGCTATCAAAATAACTCAGTCATGTGTTTCTGCCTCTGACTTAACTGTGAGGTCACTACAAAACAATTTTTTGTTTTGCAGTAGGATAAATATATAGACAGTAAATGGTTTTATTCATTTCCTGATACCACCAAAATCAGAAGTGTACTTCCACAGCTGCAGGATGCTGCTAAGATTAGCAGTCAATTTAAACTTCAATTAAGTTAGTAGTTAAATGCGTAATATGAGGGGTTTTACTATTAACATTCAATTATTATGAAATAAAGATAGAAATCTGTTATACTTAATAGTTGCAAGCCAAATTTATTGGTAGTAACTTGAGGATTTTAAACTTCTACAGAACTGGTCAGGTGTACTTTTATAATACCTTATTCCTCTGAATTTTCGATAGGGTGTCAAAAACAATTGGTTACATTAGTCATCTTTTTTATCTATGAATTGTATTCATCTGTATAATGATTTTCCAGTAGTGCAAGAAAAAACTTATCATTTTATCAAACTTACTATCAGATGCTCTTTTGTAACAAAAGAAAAAAACCCTACTCTCTCAGAGGCAGTATTTACCCTTGACGATCAAACACATCATTATGACAGCAATTTTCAGGCTTCTTTGGGATAGCTGTGCTATGGACTCATGTCCTGAATGGATGTAAATCAGTATACAAAACTATACAGATATATGCCAATATTCATACCCATATTTTTATTTGTTGATTATGTTGTAGCCAGTTAAAGGTATCACAACTGAAAAAAATCTAATTACTAGAGTGTACTGAAAATACCCCCAATACCTTAAATGTGGAGCTTAACTCAATATACTGTAACATTTGCAAACCACTTTGCCCTAAGATTTTTATCATTATGATATCTTCACCTGTCAATAGCCATCCACTGTTGCGTTTGAACATACAGGGTTGTGGGTTTTTTAAAATCCCCTCCAACTGTAATTTAAAAAAGGTTGTGTTTTATCCTCCAGCTTATGATTCAAAACATATATTACTACAACAAACCAGAACTCTTGACTATTTTGAAAAAAGTAAACTGCATTGAAATTGTACCGTAAGGAGCAAGAACATAATGAAGATTAATTTATTCACTTTCTGCTTGCAAAATAACTTTTTCTCCCTCTCACTTGTCTTCTTTTATTTTCCTCTTCCTTTTCGACTCTATTAAGACAAGGTTGCTGAACAAAGAACACTGCAAATGATAGTCACAAATGCTTTTACAGAAATGCTCTTAAATGTTACATTAAATACAGTATAATCATAACGGAATTTCCCTTTCCTTGATATAGGTAGCTACACATGAACTACAGATCTAGAATTCTTCACTTGTGCATTGCTTTGCCTTTTCTTTACATTTGTCAACTGTCACTTTCTTTCAAGCTAACATAAAAAGAGATTAATTTATGCAGGCTAGCAGTCTAAGAGTTAAAGTTATATTTGTTGGTAAAAGAATGTAAATTTAAATTTAATTTGGTAGTTTCATTCCAGACATGTACTTTAAAATATTGTGCATTAAGCTCACCAAGCACTTTCAAAAAAGCAAAAATGGAAATAGTATAAAATCTTTTGTACTATTAATAAGAATAGGCAATTTAACTTTTTATGAAAAAAAACCCATTTACTTTCTGGATTCACAGGAAGCTTGTTTGGATGGAGAAATATAGTGAAATAGAACACTAGCAACAAAGTATTCCCAATTATAAAAGAACACGAGCACTGTACTAAATATTCCATTTGATAAGAGAATGATATCTAGAAGATCATTGGTGAAGTTTTCTGAAAAATAAATAGGAGAAGGAATATATGAAAGAGATGATCTACTAAAATTACAACCATAACAAACCTACAGGATACATCCATTTTGAAAGTTAAAAAGTGTAAGAACATAAATTCAAGAGGAAAGAAAAAAAGGCAGTAACCTCCCCCCCAAATTTTCAACACAAATTTCTTTGTACAACCAGAAAAAAAAAAGAAAAAAAAAGGAAAAATACCCAAAACCATCAAAAGAGGATATAAAAATGACATTTTGTGAAAATGTTATTTTTATTTAGTCTTTTTATTTATAAGGAGATTTTAAAAAACTACCAGATACATCTCTTTCCTTAGTATGGGATATTGCATTCTGAATCCTTATCAAGAAAGAGAGAAGAGAATAAAAGTTACTAAGTGATATGATGTTTAATCACATTATTACCACTGGTCCAGTAGATAGATTCACATTCACTTCCAAATTCGGATTCACACGCAATATTAGTACTCTGTGACAAAACACTAGAATATCATATTATTTGAATAGTTGTCCACTGGAAAAATCATGAATTGAAAGTTCTAACAATATCTATAGGAATTTTTATAGAATAGCTTTTAATGCATGCATATGCATAAGTTAGGGTTGTTTGGTTTTTTTTCTCCCTAAAGGACTAAAAATGACTCTGTTTGGTTTATTCAGTCCATTCCCATCAAATATTCCCTATGTATCTGTATAATAATACATCTTTTGACTAAAGACTGTGCCCATTCTGCCCAATACACTCCTTTAACCCTTTGTTTCTGACTAATGTTTACTTAAAAATTGTTTCATCTCAGAAATGCTTGCAAGAAACTCCCAAACTACCTGTATCATTGTGAACACTATATAAATAATCATGAATCAAATAGACCAACATTTCTCTTCTTGAGAAACAGCAACTGATGTACAAACCTGCATGCAAGTTATGAATAGACTTTTAATTAGAATGACATAACTTGGTTTATTTTTCACCATTTCTGAAATCCTGATATCATATTTGTCCTAACTCTGACACTATTTGCATTAGCACTTAGCAGGGACTAGAGCAGAAAGAGGGATGGTTAGATGACAAATATCTCCTAAAGTTTTCTAATGGAAAAAGTAGGAATGCTTGTAGACACCAGGTCTGGTCAAGGCTTTTCATAAAATGATGACAGTACCGCATAAAGGGCAAGCAGAAGAAGTAAGTATAACGCCAAGACTGCAAATTATTGGCTGATATTTTTCCATCATATAAATCACAGATTAAAATTATTGTGGGACTTTTCTGATTTACCACTAGCTTCAGGCGTATTTTTTCGTAACATAGCTCAGTTTCTTGACCAAAATATTATCAAATTGTAAAATTATCCTAAATAATATTGAGCATTTAAGAAACAAATGAGAAAACCAACACAGTCAGTGAATCTAGTTTGTTGTTCACTTCATTAAATTGATATTTGTAGTATAATTATACACATCTTCCTAGGTATGTAGGAACACACTTTTTTTTTCTTATCAGTGTGGAAAACACTTCTGGAATGTTGTGTTTCTGTATTAAATTTTTTCAGTTAAAAAACTAACAAGCACAATGGTAGTCAGACTCCTGTTTAAAAAGATAGAGCACACTTTATATATATATGCTCAATGATTAATCACATCCCACAAATACTGAAAAATCAACAGAACATTTCATAAAATGCAGAGCTCTTTCGTGTGTTAAAGTCTAACTGTCAAGAAAGAAGATGGTGGGTGAAACTGCATAAAATTCACAAGAAGTCCTGTTTATCATAGCTATTTCCACCAGAACTATTCCCAAAGCTCACCATGACTGTGTGAAAGCACCAGACACAAGCTAGCTCCTTGTGAGAGAGGTGGGGGTGTAGGCATATGTCTGCTAGGCAAACACAAAGGAAAGAAAAGTAGACACGAAGTCTGAAAATACAAGTGAGTCACCAAAGACTTTAGACGGCAAGAGACAGAATGCTCAAGTGTTTTTAAAAGCATAAAGATTTTTTGTTAGTGTGAATAACTCTGTTGGAGAGAATACAGCTTTAAGCAAGGATCTTTTTGTTGTTGCTTTTTATTCCATGGTGTAGTTAGACAAAAAGTAAGACCACACAAGAGCCTGTAAGCAATTTAGATATCAATCGTAGCTGCCTTTCTGTACCTATAAGACTGTAAGGTTATTTCCGTATCTATAAGACTGTAAGGGTAGTGGATTAGAATTCCCATTGTATTCCATTTGAAAGTGTGAACTCTACATTTTCCTACAGCATTAGCTACACTGTTTAAGAGTTATACAACAGAAGTGCAGAAACTGAAATTAATAAAGGGATCATTAAATAAATTTGTACTGATTAAGAAAAGCAGAATATTGCTAAAACAGTGTTGAATGTGTGAGCATAAAGACAGAAGAGGAAACCTCTGTTAATTTTCTAGCAATGTAAGAGATTCTTATTGGGCTAGAAGTATTAATTTAGGTAGCAATAAGGAGACTGAATTACTCTAAACTGAGCTTTGAAAAGCGTTATACTGAAATGAATCTTTGCCGGATTTCTAGTCATAAATATAGATGTGTGACTATATTAACACCTGGAAAGTGCTAACATGTGCCCCTTGCTTGCTCTGAACTTTCTTTATTGTCAGTGAGACAAAAAAAAAGAGCTCTTAAGAATCTAAAAGGCAAAGTTCTGCAGTGGGAGATGTTATTCCTTGCTTCATATCTTGAAATGGCAAACCTGTGGCCTGGCCTTTTGTGCCTTGTGTTGCCTAAGGAGCTTTCTTCCTGCTTTGTCACAATGGATTAAATGACATTATGCTCCAGAGCTTGTCCCTTATACATCCAGAAAGAGTTAACTTTTTGCAGCAAACTCTTTGCATAGGAAATTCGGTACGGATTTATCTGTATTCCAAACTTCCCTGTATTTAAGATTATGAAATATTTGTCTTAGCAGAAATTGAGCTACATATTAATTTATAGTCATTGTAATAGGTTTTATACTATGTTATTACTGGTATAACTTATATTTATCATTTAAGAGCTAGAGCTGTCAGAAATACTATCATGAAACCAGTGACAATGCTGGAATCTCTGGCAATAGTTTTCCAGCTTTCACACACTGTAGCTGCTGCATGAATGTTAAGACAATAACAACTCTGATTAATATTACTATCTGAACCAAAACAATATTAAGGAGGTAAATACTAGACTTTGTGAGACACATCTACAAAGTAAAAATGGCATATAATGCATCTGTAGGAAAAGTTCAGTCCATTATCCATAACTTTATGAACTTCTCAGCAACTTTATTAACTTCTCAGCAGCTTATTTGCATCAACAAATAGAACCAACAAATTAGAACCATCTCAAAGAAATGGATTTTAGAAACTTGCAAAAAAAATATTTTCTGTTAAGTACTCAGAGTTAAATATAACTCACGAATTACAATGTAGAAAAAACTTTAGCTCAAATAATGTCTGTAATAGCTGCTTACAACAGTTGGCCTTTTACAAACAGCAGAAGAACAGGGTAAGGGGAATGCACACTCTGTATGTTACCCTAAAGTCAAGAAATAAACAAAAACCTAGCACAAATAACAGCAATATATTAACTGTTTTCCAAAATGGAAAGCAAAGGAGCATGAGAGGTCTTTTCCACTGCCACGGCACTTAGGTCAAAAATGATTGTGGAAAAAAATGAAATAGATTTCAAAGTGCTTCTGATATTCACTTATTTATTTATTTCCTGGTTTGAAGCAGGTGAAAATGCATAACTGTACGTGCTTGCCTCAGGCTTGATGATCTGACAGGACAGTTTGCTGGGGCTGTCTGGTGTTTACCAAATTCTTTGGACACATAAGATGGAAATAGTTTTGACAAAATAATATGTGTGGCTTAAATTCCAAAATTCCCAGCTCAGTTAACATCTTTTACATAAGCGTGCATGCAAGGATTAAAACAATAAGAATGGCGATAAAACATCTTACTCTGCTGTCCAGTGTTTCCTAATGTATTATCAGTTCACCCAGTCCTTTCCCCTGCCTGAGATTTTTATTAAGCAATTAATTCATTTTATTAAGCTACTCACAGGCTTTAGATCAGATTGTAGTTGCTGACTTCGGTTATTTTCTTTTCTTACTTCAGTACTGGTCTTCCTGTTAAACTTGAAAATGTACCCATTTGTGTCCTTTTTTTATCTAAAGAAGTTCTTGCTTGATAACGATCAGAAACATCCTTGGGACAGAGGGTCAAAACAAGTATATGGGCAAATTTCCCATGATATTCAGAGGGAGTTTGCCCTCAACTTGGATGATTTTTGCACACACGTCCAACATTGCCTCAATCTGTTGGCAAAATTGATACCACAAGTATATTAAAAAGCTTGTAATTATTTTTTCTCTGTTTAGAATATATCAGAGTGGTTGCTCGTTCATCTTAATGATGATATGAAATGATAACGAATCATAGAGGCCACATAAAGAGTTGAGAGCAATATTTCTAACTTGTTCACACTTGAAAGCCAGCTACTTATTTTGTGTCCAGTTTGACAGCTAGAAACCAATCTTCTGCTCATTCACACCCACCTAATACTAATTACCAAATAGATCTCTCTTTCTTCTCCATCCTTCCAACCTAAAAAAAGAAAAAAATTACAAAATGTGAAATAGAAAACAAACCAAGAGACTTTTGAGCTCAGTAAACCTAAATAAATTTTGTATCTTGAAATATTCAAATAACTAAACATTCACCAGTTCACTCTTTCCATGCGATAACAATAGTATCTCCTTGAAAGATTTCTAGGACACTACATCATGAAACAAATTTTAACTGTACAGATCTTCAAAGTATGGTCCATGACTATGAGTTATTCACCTCATGTTCTGTGAAAAGGACAAGATGGTACTGCTGCTGACTTTATGGCACAAGACGCCTTTAACTTTGAAAGCTGGTGGAGAACATAATACTTTTGCTATTTTACACAATCTAGGAATATAGATTCTGTTCAGCCTGTTTTCTGAGTCTCAGAAGAGCTTATTGCCCAGCTGATCTGTCAGCAACTATCATTTCCAGAAAAATAAACTGAAGAAATTTCTCAAATGGAGAAAACAGGCAGATATAAAGCAATACTGGATTTTGTGTTATAGTTTTCAATTCAGGCAATACATTTTTCATACATGTACTGTATTTTCCCTAGAATTTGTGTTTTTGTGTCTCATCCAGGAGGAAAATTTTTTACTTTTTTCATTATTTCCCATGGCTGTGTTTTCTATGTATTTTGAGGCTGTGAGATCACGGATAAATAATCTTTTAATATCTAATCTTGTCTTCTGGTAAAATGAAGATATGGAGAAGGTTATTAAAAAAAAAGAAAAAAGATTAGTGATACAGCAGCTGACAAAAGTAAAAAAGCTTTATAATATCCGTAATATTTTTAAGATATTTATGACTTCTTTTTCAGCTTATTCAGGCCATTTCTTGCTGCATTCTGCAAGAATCTGTCAGGATCAATGAGATAGTAGCTTGAGCAATTGAGTGCCACATATGGTGTGTTTCCTGCTGACAGCATGAACTCTTGGCTTGGAGGTATTGATGTATTAAACCACATGTTCTGATCAAAGCAGTACATTCTTGCAATCATGTTGGAATCTGTATATATACTGTCCCAGCTCTGTGCTGAATTCATATTATCAGAACTAATTATAGGACTCCAATACCTATAAAAGATCATCTACAAGAACTATTTGATGCACTTATAGATCTTTTGATCTTCAGTAAAGATCTATCTGAGTCACAAACAGGAAGGAAAAAGGTATGCCTTACTCTAGTGATACAACAGGCTTTTTCAGGCTAGCATTGGAAAACTGTAAAGCAGTGACTTTTTAGTTTAGATAAAAATCCAAAAGTTTATGGTTATCATAAATTTGAAAATATTAGGTTTTTGTACTATATTATTTATAATTTTAATTTCCTTACCCACTGTATCTTATATTGTCTTTTCTACAAAATTTCACGGAATCACGGAAAAGTAGGGGTTGGTAGGGACCTCTGGAGATCATCTAGTCCAACCCCTCTGCTAAAACAGTTTCAACTAAAGCCAGCTGCACAGGACCACATCTAGGTGGGTTTTGAATATCTCCAGAGAAGGAGACTCCATAACCTCTCTGGGCGGCCTCTTCCAGGGCTCCATCACCCTCAAAGTGAAGAAGTTCTTCCTCATGTTAAGATGGAACTTCCTATGCTTCAGTTTCTGCCTGTTGCCCCTTGTCATGTCGCTGGGCACCACTCAGATGAGTCTGACCCCATACTCTTGACATCCACCCTTAAGATATTTATAGGCATTTATAAGGTCCCCTTACTGCCTTCTCTTCTTCAGGCTAAACAAGCCCAGCTCCCTCAGCCTTTCCTCGTAGGAGAGATGCTCCAGTCCTCTAATCATTCTCATAGACCTCCTCTGGACTCTCTCCAGTAGTTCCTCATCTTTCATGAACTGGGGAGCCCTGAACTGGACACAGTACTGCAACTGAGGCCTCAGTAGGGCAGAGTAGAGGGGGAGAACCTTCCTTGACCTGCTGTCCACACTCTTCTTAATGCACCCCAGAATACCATTGGCCTTCTTGGCAACAAGGGCACACTGCTGGCTCATGGTTAACTTGTAGTCCCCCAGGACTGCCACGTCCCTCCCTGAAGAGCTGCTTTCCAGCAGGTCATCCCCTAGACTGTACTGGTGCATGTGATTATTCCTCACCTTTTCCACAATTTCTTCCCTAAGAAAATACAAATAGCAACGAAAGAGTGGCTGTTACATTTAATCTGATATTGTAGATATCCCATAATGCTTGATGAGGCTTTTGAGACTGTGTTACAATTTTTTATTTCAGCTACACACTGGAGTAAATAGTGTTTATTTCAGCATTGGGCTTCTGTCTTTGCTGTCATTGTTACATACTTGTGATGCCCTAAAGAGATAATCGATATCCCATTACATACTATTGGTCCGGTTAGCTATGTTATGCCTCATATCTGTGAGCTTTAGATACACACTTCAGACAGTTACACTCACAATGAAGTAGCGGCATAAGACCCACAATGGAATCTGAGGATTATAGTATGTGATACAGTTTAGAAATACACAAAAGAGGATACCTTTTTCTAAAAATCCCATAAAATATGACTACTATCAGAGACCGATAAATGCAACTGTTGTAATTTTTTACCATTTTTGAGTAGGTGAAATTATATTTATGTAAATTGGATGGATTGGTTAAGTTTGAGGATTTTAGAAATTCTGAAATGAAACCAATTTTTATTTTTTTTAATTTCCGTGGGGACTGGGCATGAAATACAATGTGATATCTGATGCATGTGTAATGACATGTAGAATGGACAACAGCCGAACTGTTGGTGACACTGATAGTCCACAACTTGAAAAGACTGGGAACAACCTTACATATGGTAAGAAACTACTGAAAAATTGTATTGAAGTCTGACACATTTATCGCTTGCATGTTTTTCTTTCCATTTCTTCACAAAAGGAAAGAAATTTATGAGATCTAGTAGGTTAAATCTCAAAACCGAGTGCGTGACTGCAAAGCTATTGGTGACACGTAGCAACCATCTCCAACATACGTAATTATGTGGTGTAAGACTGCACAAGAGCAACATCTGTCAGCTGTCGTGTGCTCATGATAAAAGTTATAATTCATTAAATGTATGAAAATAATGCTGATGTGTAAGACAATCCAAAATGCACTTTTTTGCCTTAAGGATGTGCCATGATTTAGTCCCAGCCAGCAGCAAAGAACCATGCAATCACTCTCTCACTCCTCCCCCTCTCTGGGATGAGGAGGAGAATCAGACGAAAAAGGCAAAACTCATGGGTTGGGATAAAGACAGTTCAACAGAACAGCAAAGGCAGAAAAAAATAACAACATTAATACACAGACAGCAATTTTCTCATCTCCCTGTGCTCAGCTCACTCACAAGTAGCAAATTGTCCTCCCTGGCCAGCTTCCCTGGCCAGCTCCCCCAGTTAAATGCCAACCATGATATCATATCATATAAAACATCCCATTTGACTGGCTAGTTTGGGTCAGCCCTCCTGGCTTCTTGTGAAAATTTACCCTATCCCAGCCAAACCCAGGACAGTATGCATCAAAACAGCATAACTTATACGGGGGTGCTTGGGAACCGAACATCTTTCCCTGACTCCCTGCAGAAAAAAAAAGTCACATATGAGATTTTCTGTCTAAGAAAAGATTTAAAAGATCTTGAAAGAATTCTCCTATTTCGCCATCTGTTTCTCTACCCCACCAAAACAACAAATAAAAAAAGGCTTCTTATTTATTTAATCAGACATTATTTATATTAAAAGTTGAAGAAGAATCTTGGTGTGGACCTGAAAAAACACATAAGGGGTTGTATATGGAAATTAGCAAACTGGGTGATTCTAAGCACATTTTGAGAGCAGTTTATCCAGGTTAGATGGACAAGACTTATGGCTTTGGTTGTTATGATTTCAAAGGGTTATTATTGACTTAATGTGATAGGCATTGGGTATCTGAACCATCCAGTATAATTTTCTGTAAGAACAAATAAATTATAAATCAAGTCTGACCCTTTTGTTTTCTGCAACATAGGGGGTTAAGTACTTGTAAAGAGCAACCAAAACCCTTAACTGAAACTCTTACCTCTCTATACCGACAGTCACCTATTCTGTAGGGTAATCCTATTGGTCTGAAGTAGTAAGGGTAAATCAGCATGAAAGAAAGGCAAATTAATTTAAAAGTTTGAAAAATAATTAAAGTATTTTTTTAAAAATTTTTTATTTAATTTTGGGTTTATAGAATGACAAGTTTATGTCTCCTGATTCCTTCAATATTATTTCCCTATTAATTTCCTAAATTCTATTTATGCTTGACTGAATCTGGACATTGAGGTGAGGTTTTCAGTGACCTATCTGCAATGGCTTCGTCAGACTTTGCTTGAGAAGAAACGCCTAGTTCCATGCCAGCTGCTGTATACACACAGCAGGAATTATTTTCCTCTTTTGTACTTTATAATACTGAATTTCATCCAGTGTTTCACTGAGCAATTACTCATATGTGAGCTACTGCTGTAACTCTCCTCTGTTTGTTTTACCCTTGTAGAGCACCAAGTATTTTGTTTTGGTTCACTATTCACACTATAAACTATCACTATAGATAGTTTATTAATTTCTAGAGCAATCCTAATTCCATGACTGATTCATAGAATCATAGAATCATAAAATCAGAATCATAGAATGGTTTGGGTTGGAAAGGGCCTTAAAGATCATCTAGTTCCAACACTCCCCCCCCCCCCCCCCCC
>Ga0065711_1049034_pt1 | contig 11507 bp, 3 predicted proteins | sample Hoacrofraction12_FD_59098 | JGI IMG/M metagenome (GOLD analysis project Ga0065711, IMG submission 59098) | Hoatzin crop microbial communities from Cojedes, Venezuela - Epithelial fraction 12 v2 (version 2) | ecosystem: Host-associated > Birds > Digestive system > Esophagus > Crop | place... | reverse complement strand
TGGTGAATAGCAAGAAGTTGCAGCCATCGAAAAACTGATTCAACTTTTTAAAAAGAGACAACATTTCCTCAGCGAACACTGCTTCTGCTTCCCTGGGGTTTGCCTGGGCACACTGACAGCTTGTACCAACCGATACACAGCTCTTCACATCAGTGCTGCGTCTCTTAAATCTATACATAGATTTCAAATCTTTATTAATCCTCAGTTATGCTTTCTTATTCCCAGAGGTACTCTACTTTCCCATAGACAGCAATTTTTCTTTCTTTGAGAGTCTTTGTCAGGCAACATCTTTTGCTGGCTTCTAACTTCTGGTGGTGGAGACAGAGATGAAAATACAGGTTCTCAACTATTCGCTTCATTTTTCTCTCATTTGGCCTGGTACAAGTCAAAAGTAATTCTAGTGAAACCTTGTAAGATGGAGAAGAATAAATTTAATGCAGAAGAAGTATCAATCATGCATGATGTGTGCTGTCACTACTTCCAATTACTGGCTTTAGTTTCACTCTACTAATATAATAGCAAATTTGGAACATAACTTTTGATGGTAGCACTCAAACATGAACAAATCTAAGGACTCCTCCTTAATCCAGTCTATGCAACTATAAACGTTACTGAGTACTTCTTAGTCTACTAATCCTTTCACTTTACCCAAAGATTGACATTATTTGGAAGCACAAAAAGCAAAAGTCAAGCTGTTGCCCCTGAGAAAATTGTACCTTTCTTATTAGGGACACCAGTAATTGTCATCAAAGCATTAAAAAAACAACCACAAAAAAAAAACCTCAAACCCCAAATGACAGACAAAACTGAAGGATTCTGTAAGTACTACCAAATTAAAATTGGTCATTATGTAACTACTAGTTCAGCTGTAATGTTCCACACACAAAATCTAGGTTGTGCAGATAACTTCAGTCCAATACACTTCTGACATCAGCAGTCAATATTTTCCACGGCTTTCTGGCAATATAAGAATACTTGTAAAAACTTCCACATTTTTTGCCAGAAATCTTATAAACACTCATACAATTTTCTTAGCAAACCACAGATATCCTGAATTTAAGAGCTTCTTCACTGACTTCCACAATTATTTAAAAAATGATCCCAGAATAAGAAAACTGAAATTTCTGGGAATAGTATTAGATTCTGAAACCAGGAAAACTGGAGCCTGAGGAGATACCAAAATAGCTATAATTTCTCCTTCTTCATTTCCGTCAGAAAACTACTGACAGTGTTAAAAACTAATCCTGAGTTTGAATAGCATTACAGTTTTATGCTGGTCTTTTTGGCAATGCTCTTCTGGCCACAGTCCATGAATGATATTTTTTTAATCTCTAGGCTTCATCATGTCAGTTTTCTACTTATTCATAATTTTTTGAAAGCTCTGATGTTTCTTAGGGACTAATTGGGCCACCCAATGATCTGGTCTCGAGTTCTTTCTGTGTGTGCATCAACCATCTTGAGCCTTGTAACAGTGGCTACAATCAGTGTAGCAAGCATAGAAAAAGGTTCATATTTTACATTCCTCTTGATACAGTCTCTGCAATTTTTCCAAATTAGCATTCCAACCTACATAGAATGATTTCTATGAGGGAGACCAGGCAGAAATGTACCATCTATTTCAAAAGAAATTCGTCTGTGATCTTAAATCCATAGGAGAAAGCAATGTGCTTGAGATCCAGCAGGCAAGATTGCTTCTTACCAATGGTCTCTGTGGACTAGCTGATTTTAAGGTGCCCATTTAAAGAATTCACTTACACGGGAGAGAACATCTTCTGTTTTGTAACAGGATTTCTGAAACCGATCAGACAAAGCCTGCAGCTGTCGTGCTTGGTTGTCAATAACTAAATGATCAAGCACAGTGACATTAGTTAGGTCTGGATAGTGTAATTTACACTGATTGCAAAATTGAGAACAATGACGTGATCAGATCCAAGCAGTCCAGGAGCTGAATGGAAGTCATTACAAAGACATCACCATGACCACGGATTTGCCTTCTATGAGAGGCGGGCGGAGGAATTCTTGATAATGCAGCTTAAAAGCAGAAATGATTATTTATGCCAGCTCAACAACAGTCATGAGTCATTTACAGATTCAGACCCCGGTGACTTGTAATCTAGAAGTGTAGTTCACAGAAATACCTTGCCTTATAGGGCTGTATAGCAAGATACACTGCTCTGGAGACTCCTGCAAACCTGCAGATATTTGAAGTGGGTATTACATTCAAGGAGAGTAATAATAGTCTATTTCCCTGTCTTGAAAACTAGACGGTTGGGGGATGTGTTCCTCAACACATCAGAAAGCAGCAACCTCTGACTTATAATCAGGAAAGTGTTTTTACATAGCAGCCCACAAAAAGTAGTTCGTAAGAGAACTGTAAGGGAGGATGGTGCTTCCCTTGAGCAACTTTACAGCATAGAATGGACTAAGGTAAACAGGGATGAGGTTTCATGGTGTACCAAGAGCTGTATTTGTACTAATAAAGTGTGCTATGCATTGCTGAAAGTAGGCTTAGTGCAATGCTAATTATCCTTCAGCTGCTGACAAAGGTTAATATGGTATCAAACTACCTAAATCAGAATTTATCACCCTTTCTCGCTTCACATTTTAACCTTTGGAAAGAAAAAAATAGCATAAGCTCTTTGAAAAAGAATCTCACAGACACATAACAGAATCTAAAAAAATGAGTTTGCATGAAGAAATTTTTTTTTGTTAGTGGTCATTATAAAAAGTCAAAGATGATGGACCCTAACCATGGCTTACAGGCAGTACAATGAAATAATCAGGATTTAAACATGGTATCTCATGACTTAAGATGGATATTTATTCCATTCAAAATGCATCATTGAACATAATACTTTTATATATTTAAACACTGGAATTATGACTGTCTACACATACAAGATTTGGTTTTTTGTTTTTTTCTTTATTAGGGATCAAGGAAACCTTAGGAAGTAGCTGAATAAATGAGAACTTTATTCGTACATTACAACCAGAGCCCTGAATTTTCTTGATGTCTTATTTTCTTTTAAGCTGCACCAGACATGGAGGCAAACACTAAGCTACCGCTACAGGGCTGCAACTAGAATATTCAAGCAAGCTTTTACCAAGGATTATACCAAAATTTCTATATAGGTAATAGAGAACACTTCTGAAACTTACATTTTAAAGGTCGTATTATTACTATAGTCGTTCTTGAAAAAAAGCTGTTTTAATAACATAGCACGAGAAACATGATGAAACAACTTCTTGTCACCCTAGCAGATTCTCTCGCAAGTATTAGACACGTGAGTCATGCCAAAGTAGAAGACAGGGGAGGTTAGGTGTACAATTTACATACATAATCTAGATCTTCATAAAGCTACTTTCTTACAGTTATCCTACCGTTCTATCCTGAAGTTTCCAATACTCTTCTTACAAACAAAAGGTTTTTATAGCAACAAAACAAGGTTTTTCTGATGTCAAGCAGAAGAGTAAGAAGTTATCTTACTCTCTGATAACTAATCCACCCAGTGTGAATAACTGTTGGAAAGTTAACTGAGTTAGAAAAGTAAGTATGTAAAAATACAGTTTCCCGTCATGAAACATCAGATGCCCTCCTATGAGATGGAACATGTATGTTGTTAATTTAGGGAAAGGAAAGCTGTGGGACAGTGCAATTACAGCAGCACAGAGCAGGTACTGTTCAGAAGTAAATAGATCTGAGGAGCCCAAAGCTAACACAGACTTGTTCTGCTCTGGCAAACCACAGTACACCGTAATAAAAAGGTGAGATCATATTTTTACTTACTGTCCAGTTTTCCTGTTTTCCATATACAAACTTTAGGTTGCCTGGCTATCACTGTTAAGCTGTTGCCTAACAAATAAACATGTAAACATTAGCATCAGTATTAGTTCGTTAGAGTATCTAATTCCATGTAATGGCCTGAATTACCACTTTTATCACTGTTCACCTCTTCCCTCTCAAAACCACATACGTATTGTAATACTTCCACCAACTGAAACACTTCTTCAGCCAACACTTCTGGCAATCAGTCTCTACAGAACAAACCAGGTTTTCAAAACCAGGTTTTCAAAACAAAGGAAAAAGTAGATAAAGATCGAGAAAAACAGAAATTAAGCACCCATAAGCCTCTCTACCAATAGGACAAAGAGGCAGATGAAGTAATTTTAGTCAGTCTGGCAGTGATCTTGGGTAATTTCAGCTGTTGAAGTCTTCGCTACTTCTTCCTCTATGAAGAAGGCTAGGATTTGCGCATACATCCTGATTTTGTTTGTAGCAATTCTAAGCAGAGTAATTTACAAGAAAACTCTGGTAAAAGAATTGATAACTCCACATTTAGTATGATAAAGATCTTCCTGGATTTGTATCTCTATAAAACAAATAATGACTTTTAGATATTTGCATTATATAACATAATCTTTTAACGTAAAGATCTCCAAGTACTTCACAAAGGCCTTAAGCACCACTAAGTGCAGTTACATAAAACTATTGAAACACACAGGTCGATCACTTCCAATAGTGAAAGTGTAATCATAGTAGTGTTCAATTAACAGCAGTTACCACTACATTATTATTACACTTGAGACTAAGATTCAGTCCTGTAGGAGAAAGCAATTGTTACCTTCAAATAGTAACAGCTCTTGTACAAGTATTTCTAATGAGGTTAGTGACAGCACAAAACCTGATGTGTCTACATCACAAGTCACAGGAGTGCTAAATGGTATACCATACCATGTTACCCAGATGCCCATGCACAAACACACACTCATACGTCTTTACACATCTCTGAGTAAAAAAAAAATACACTTCATCTAAACTATCACTTCCATTTACTGCATTGCCTCTGCAATTATTTGAAGAAAATTTTCCTTCAACATGATTCATAGATTTGGCACAGCTTTCTATAGCCAAATAATTCGGTCCCAGTTTCCTAATGTAAACTTGTCCTTAAAAGGGTTTGAAGCAAAAATAAAAATTTCTTTTGTTGCAAGACCCAGGAAGCTTCCCCCATCAAACCAAAGACATCACCTTTTATCTTACTAATAGTATTTGTATTTTCCTTTTGTTTGTTTTTCAGTTTTGGTTCTTCTCCAAGGAAGTTCTAAATTTTGCTATAATGTGCTATGTAAGTGTACTATTTACTTTTAAGCGAATTGTTTTAGAACAGTATGACTCCAGAATGGGAAAGAGAGTGATTCTGAGGCAGAATTATATCTTCTCATCACTCCCTTTAACCAAAACATGGTAGACATATATCTTCCAGCAGATAAGGTGAAGATATGATGTTCATTACACCTAAAAACACCACACATGAAAAAGATGTACTGCCATGTGTTTTTAAAATCTGCACTGGTCACACGAGAATACCCAATGAAGCCACAAGACTTTCACATCCTGATAGTGCCACGGTGAAGAAGGAATGGATTTAAGACTTCAGGAAAAGTATTTCTTCAATTTGTTTTTGCAGCAATAGGAAAACGATGGGACTCCCAAAGGTACTTGGAGATACCTGATCCTCCACAAACTACTTCAAGACGAAAACATGACTGCTGAAGAAGTTCTTGTAATACAGCACTATTGTTAAGAAAAAGGTTCACACTTTCAAGACTGCTCTCTGGTGCTGCAGGACTACATTAATGGATTAGCACAAGACTTCCTTTCTGTCAATCAGTTGATGCTACTCTACTACAAAGTATTTGCTTTCTGTATCTATTTTTGTACATTTAAATTAAGCTGGGTTTTACTAATTTACTCCAAGTAATATTTTACTGAATTACCACAGTGGTTAACTCTGGGAACAATAGCAGTTAACCAAATAAAACTCAGGGAAAAAAACACTTGATGACAAATACGCATTTCATCTTTCCATTTACAGGAGCAACTACATAAGCCATCTTTTTTCTGTAAAGCAGCATGAGTTTTAAGAATGAAATATTAGCAAAATCTCCGAGGAAAATTTTCATCAACCAGTAGGGCATAGAATAGTAATGCTGCTTTCTCTCTTCTGTAGTCTTTGTACGGGTAAGAATGCCCACAGAGCATGACATAATCTTGCAAGTCAGAAGACTAGCCTGTTGTATTCTCCTGGACAATTCATGACGCCATAGAAAATAGAAGAATAAAACAGCCAAAAAACAGAATATGTTTTTCAATTGCCCGATTCATGATAAACATGCAGACTCAGGGAAGCCACTCCTAACTGTGGATACATAAGGATATTACAGGGAAAGACAGAGACCTACTTTTCTCTTTATCACCTTATTTTTCTATATGTCCCTCTCCTGTCAAAGAGCAGGTACCACTGTCACAGTTTAACTTAGCAGCCGGCAACTCAGCACCCAACAGCCACTCACTCACCCCTCCCCTTCCCCCCCAGCAGGATGAATAATGGACAAAAGGGAAAACTCACGAGATGAGATAAAGACAGTTTAACAAGACAACAGAGGAAACACTATTACTACTAACAATAATAATGAATATGCAAAACAAACTCTACACAACACAATTTTTCTCACCATCCAGTGACTGATCCACAGCCAGTCCCTGAGAAGCAACTGCAGAACGCCAAACTTGCCAAGCTTTGAGAAATTCACAACACTTCTCAAAAACCTCAAACTCCTGGAAAAGTTCAAACTCCTGGACAAGAGAGGATCCGAATTCATGGAAAACAAGAAGATCCAATAGCTCCCTGTCACCCCCAGCCAACCCCTATTTATAAACTCTGCATGACGCCTGTTGTGTGGAATATTTTCATTGTCCAGCCTGGGCTATCTGCCTGGCTGTGCTCCCTCCCAGCTCCTGCACACCTGCTCATTAGCTGGATATGGAGAGAAAGTCCTTGACTTCTTAGCAACAACTAAACCCATCAGTGTTATCAACATTCACAGAATCACAGAATCATAGAATCATTAAAGTTGCAAAAGACCTCTAAGATCATCAAGTCCAACCATCAACCCATCACCACCATCCTACTAAACCATGTCCTGAAGTGCCATGTCTTCTGAACACCTCCAGGGATGGTGACTCCACCACTTCCCTGGGCAGCTAACTCCAATGCCTTTCACTAAAGAAATTTTTTCTAATATCCAATCTAAACCTCCCCTGACGCAACCTGAGGCCATCTCCTCTCATTCTATCGCTAGTTACTTGGGAGAAATAACTTCTTCTCATACTTAATCCAAAACACAGCAGCTACTGGGAAGAAAATGAACTCTATCCAAGCCAAAACCAGGACAAACACCTAGGAAATGGAGTAGAGGTGATAAACACCCCAAAAGTCTGATGTTGCCACAAGCTACTGTTGTCCCGCTACTGAACTGAATTACGAGTCAGAAACTGCTACCCAGTCTCAAATTTCTCCCAGAAAAACTCTGCAACAGGATTTCAGACCTAGCTGATAGTCAGATAATGGAAAAACAGATTAAACAGCAGAAACTTTATGAAATAAATCATCTGCTTGCTACCAAATGCCTGCCAACAGCGGCTCTTTTGTGAAGCCCCCAAAACACTGAACTCGATTGAACAGACTGATAGACAGTGAATGCAAAGTACAGTCAAAAACTACCTCACTGTTTTGTTATATTGTTATTTTTCTTGCTAAAAAATACCCACTGCCTAACTTTGTTTGAGATCAGGTCACAAGACAAAGCAGGAAAAAGAGAACCTTATGAACACACTCAGAATGGAAAAGGTACTAAAATAAATACAGTAATATAATTTTCCTTAAACAAGGTCTTTAGCTTCTGGATCATACTATATAATAAGACAATATGAATGAAATCTAACTTTCAATCTCATGCATAAAGCAGGATCAATTTTTCTACGGCAGTTATTTTTAAAAAGCTGAGACCTACCTAGAAAGCTTATTTAGTAAGTTCACTTCCAAGAATTCTATACAAAAACATTTAAAATTATCCAAAAAATTATGGGAAATCTCAGAACAGAGATTTGAAATGGCTCCTGATCCAAAACATTTACAATTTAACTGATAGCTAAATGGCTCCCTGCCCATTCTACCATGCACTTTTCTTGTACTTGTATTATTATATTAAAATGCAGGTGCAACTCTAAGTGTTCATAAACAGAAGCCTTGTATGTTCCTATCTAAAAATCATGTCATAATTTACATTAAACATCTCTAATTTAGAATGTTTTACATTTTGTTAAAATATACTAAGACATTTATTTCACCTATGTATTCCAAAATCTCAAGTACAGAAAGACAACGCCACAGCATCTTTCAGTAATCCCAATGGTTTCTGGCAGGCTGGGCTTAAACGCATAAACTAAAAATGCGTATTGTAACACTTAAAGCCGCACCTGTACAGTCAGGCTGTGCTATAAATACAGTCATTTATAAACAAGGCAGCCAGAGCCTCTCAAAAGCTGTCAGAGCAGCACCTTCCTCACCACGACTCCACTTGCCACATGAAGGTATACGCAACCATGCCGGGACAAAGGGAGAAATAAAGGTGTATGATAGTTTTTTCATTATTTCACAGTTAAAGGGAGAAATCTGAGTTGGGTGAACGGATACATATTGGAATTTCAGACTAATTTACATTAAGCCATTTAATTGCAAATAAGCACACACACAGAGAATTATAGTCCATAAGATGACACGTAATATCACCAAGATAGCGCCAGTATACTATACTGCATGCTACCAGTAAGTTTTACAACACTCCTGACTTGATACATTCCAACAATCATAGCATGTGTCTGGCCAAATGGGATGACTCATGAAATGGACTCTATAAATCATCTCAGTAATGCTCTCACTGGGCTGATCAAACATTTGCAACACAACACAAGCCCTCAGATGAAAACAGTGCACACATGTTACACGCTGCCACTATAATACTACACAACAACCCTCACTGACTTGTCATCACTAAACCGTCCTTTTAACAACTTGCAACAAATCTGTTAAGCAGCAATACATCACCAAGAAGTAAGATATGGAGCAAACAAAGGGTAGCTCTGCAGGCAAACTTTTCCATGAAGAGGGAAAATTCTGTGCAATTTCTGAGGCATTGCTCAAAAACCTTACAGCTCCAGTTTGCCTAAAAGGACGCATAATTGTAGTATGCTGGAGCATTTGTTCTCTGTCATGGAAGTCTCAATTACCAAAGTATCTCCAATGCTTTGCCTGAGGCTGGTATATCAAGCAACCTACCAGGCACACAGTGCCATTTCAGATACAGTGGTATTTCAGAGACTTCAGACTTGATGAAAATTACGGGTTTTTCAAAAGCAAAATCAAATTGAAATGTGTTCTAATCTTTGAAATTATTTGCCTACATTTAATTACTAACCTCACAGTGATTTCTAAGCATCTTTTATTCTCTATGATCAGGGACTGAGAAGAAAGAACAACAGCTAAAACCAAAAATATCTGTCACTGGAAGAGAAAGGGGGAAAGTCCCACTCCCTCTCTTGGCTAAGCAAGATTTAAGCTCCATAGCACATAACTCAGTATCTTCTCAATTGCCCTATGCTCTCCTCTGGTGACAGAGGTGAAAGAAACAGAAATTTCAACTTCAGATTTTCGTTATTCATTCTCATCTTATCTTTTTCATTAGATCTAGTTGTTTCATTTTAGATATAAAAGAAAATAGGATCTATACTGTATCAGATATCTTAAACAAAAATATAGGCTATTTTATCCTCTCTTTAAGTTTCATATCCCTAACTCTTCAGGCAAATCCTCAAGATTTCTAGGGGATCTTTGGCTAGTTTCTTTCTTAGATAACATTTTAACGAGGTCAGATGAGGCCAGATCACTTTAAGCACTACAACTTTGCTTGTTTATGACTGCATAGGCTGTTACACTCTTCAAATATTGCCATGGCTAGGAAAGGTGAGCCGAAAGATGACATCAATGTCCAAAAACTGATCAGTGGGTTGCAAAGTCCTATGCCAAAAAACATTATACTTAATATTTACTCAAGTCTGTGGCACATTACATCTGCAATGGATTATAAATTAGGTGCTTTCACATCTCCTGCTGGTAATCAATGCAGCACCCTAGCTGAAAAATTTTACACACTGGTCTTGAAATTCAGTAGCTGTAGAATGCTTTCCTGACATGTGCTGTAAGAATCTGTCATTTTTGCTGCTGAGGTTCCCAGAAACAGAAGCTGCTTTACAGTTTGGACAACACTTTCATTTTGCGGATTTGGGCAAATTCTACTGCTGACTTTCAGAAACCTCTTTATGGATCAGCTGACTGTTATGTCCTTTCCAACTGCTTAAGCAATTCACCTCCAAATAATTATTTTTGTGTTACTGGGAGGCTAGATATGCTGCCCTAAATTGCTCAAGGTAATCTGCCTAAAGATCTTACTCAACTACACTCACTTTGCTAAAATACGTTTCTTAAAAAATGTACACGGAATTACATTCTAATTGTAAACAACAGCTTCCACTTCTTTAATTACAATATTAATTTATATACATTTAGCTGCTTGATTAGCACTGTATTATATTAACTCAGCAAGTTCAGTTTCTTTTCCAGGTTTTGCCTAATTTTGCTTTGAGGAAGACAGAGCAACAAGTAAAATACAGGCTACGTAAGTAAAGAGAGATCCAAAGCACTGGACTGCAAAGTTACTTTACTACTAGGTTTAAATATGGGATAGTCTCAAAACATCATGTTTTAACTTGTTTTCCAGATGTTACTTTTACTGCCAAATTTTCAAGGGTTTTCAGTGGGTATTCATACCCTGGATCAGACAAATCCTTAAGAATCCCAAGGAAGAAGTGGAAGATACCTACTGAAGCTTTGAAATAGTTCATAAAGAATTGTAGTATTTGAGTTCTGACACTGTTAATCTGAACATAAAACTAAATCCAACCTTTTTCTCTTGGACATAGTCACTAGCGACAATTTACATCCTGATGAAGTCCTCACAATTAATAATCAACAATCCGAAGTGGGTAAACTCTTCTTCTAGTGATAAAACCCATTTTCTAATTTAACTCCAATCTGCACTGACAGAAATTAACTTCAAAATATTTCAGATCTGAACCAGCATAAGCAAAAACTGGCAACAAGATCTCCCCTCACAAGAGTTTTTGTAACTAACACGAATTACCCAAATTACTGCTCTATCTATATAAAGATAGTATTATCAACAAATTCAAGCATTTGTATACAAGCACATTTTCATGAAAATATCCATGTCCTAGGCTGTTCTCCCCCCCCGCCCCGCGGACCACTTTCAATCTGAGTTCTTCAAACACGTATTGTGCAGTGACCCTACAAATAATTATTGCAAGCACACATAAGAAAATACACCGTTGGGTCTTGAGCTAGGTAAACCAGTTTATACACCCACAGCAAAAACGTGAACTACTGGACTGCTTCTTAGCTTTACTTCAATTGAAACACAGAATTACAGAATGGTAGGGGTTGGAAGGGACCTCTGTGGGTCATCTAGTCCAACCCTCCTGCCGAAGCAGGGTCACCTACAGTAGGCTGCACAGGACCTTGTCCAGGCGG
>Ga0065711_1049033_pt1 | contig 11507 bp, 15 predicted proteins | sample Hoacrofraction12_FD_59098 | JGI IMG/M metagenome (GOLD analysis project Ga0065711, IMG submission 59098) | Hoatzin crop microbial communities from Cojedes, Venezuela - Epithelial fraction 12 v2 (version 2) | ecosystem: Host-associated > Birds > Digestive system > Esophagus > Crop | place... | reverse complement strand
CAAGCTCCTGAAGCTCCCCCCAAGCTCCTGAAGCCCCTCCAAGCTCCTGAAGCCCCCCCCAAGCTCTGCCTTCCAGCCCGGGGCCCCTTCGCGGAGACCCCAAGGCCATGTGGTGTGCAAGCCCACCCGTAAGCAGAGCTCCCCAGCACCCAAAATCAGCCTCCCCCCCCCTTTTTTTTTTCCAATCCTAGATGTGACACGAGACCCCCAAACCGTGTGAGTGGCAAGGCCAGGCCGGGGGCGGTGGGCTCCTTGCGGGAGCGTGGGATTCCCAGCCGCTCCTCCGCCATCGCTCCTTGGTGTTCCCTGGCTGGGGACCCCTGAGGCTCCTCCGGAGGGGCCACCGGCGAGGAGCGGGGACCCCCCATGCCACCGCGCAGCCACCCCACCTACGTGCCAGGCCCCGGGCCGTGGGGGACATTTTGTGCCTTGGCAATGTGCCCGCAGCCGGAGCCTTTGCACCTAACTCGGAGAAAATGGAAGAAAATGCCGCGGGAAGCTGGACGCGGGCTCCGGGGCTGGCTGGCTGGCCGTCCATCCTCCGCAGCCCTGGGCCGCGGCTCCGGGTTGAGCTGCCGCCTCAGCTCTCCTGCCCCAGACTAAATTTAAGCTCCCCCGGGGGTGTGTGTGACCTCTCCTCGGTCGGTGCCGAAGCTGCCGCCGTTTCCAGTTGGGAACAGGGCAGGGAACAGCTGGGAGCGGGATCGCTCCCAGCAAATAAAATGCTCACGGCAACGAACTGCGCTGGCCCCGGCGACTTCCGTCCGACACCCTCTCTCCAAACACAGCCTCGGGTTTCCAACAGGAATTGTAATGCAAATATTTATTCCTCCAGCCCACCTCACACTTTTAAAAGGGAAACTCTGCGGCATCAACCGGAGCCGGTGGAAAGCTGTGCTCGCTTCCCTCTTGCTCTGCTCCGTCCCTCAGAGCGAGCAGCCGCGGGCAGCCCTTCGTCCTTCGGCTGCGCTTCCCCTCCTGCCCTTGGCTGGAAGAGCCGGGAAGGCTGCAGGGCGGCAGTAAACTGAGCCCTGCAGTGTTCCCTGCCCGGAGGGATGCGCAGATCTGACATCCAGCTGCCCACCTCTGGGTTTAATTTCCCCGATGGAAGGAAAACTGCGCTGACCAGAGGCTGGATGCGCTCTCTGGGGCTCTCCCCGTGGTCCTCTGCCAGCCGGCGAGGCCGAAGTGCAGGGGGAACCCGCAGCTGGCGCAGCCTCGAGCAACCGGGAGGACAAGGTGCTCCAGGTATTTGCCTCTTCCCCAGGGCCAGTTGCTTCACAGGCTACAAAAATAATAAATTTAAAATTAAATAAGCAGCCATTTGGGAAGGCGTGCATCCGAATGCTGCGGAGGCGGGGTGCCAGGAGGAGGACGCAGAGGGCAGCCCCCTCTTGCAGCCCGCCATTGGGGCAGTGCCCGCTGCCACCATTGGTAGCGGCTGCACGGCCGGGTGATCGCACGCTTGGCACAGAAACGAGCGTTTTTCCAGGAAAACCAGGGATGGGTGGGTGCGAGGGTGGGAGAGAAGTGCCCCTGCTATCTGCAGGCGGCCATCCCCGCTCTCGATATCTCCCCCGGGGCATCTTCACAGTCGGCAGGGAGGGGACTCCCCAGCGTTCCGTTTGATATTCCATCTCCCTCCTCCGCGGGAGAGCGGTCCCACTCCGGCCTTCTAACCCCCCTCTGGAAAACACCCCGGGGACAGCAAGCACAACCATTTTGCCCCCGTAACACGGGGGAAAGGCAGCAGCTGGGAGAAGAGGGGCAGTGGCGAGGAGGGACTGAAGCACCCCAGAGAACCAAACCCGCCGGAGCATTTCCTCCGCCAGCCGATTTTTCGGTCCCTGTTTGGGAGGCACGGCACGCGTCCACCCGTAGGTAGCAGCAAGAGGCTCGGGAATTTGTCTTTCTGAGAAACCTTTTATTTGGCGCGACCACCGCTGGCATTTTTCAGAGTGCAAGCCTTCCTTCCTTCCTTCCCCTACTGAGAAAAGCCTCGAGCACAGGCTTCTGCCGCGGCTCGCACCGCACAAAGCTCCGCGCGGAGGCAGGGCCCGCTGCGATGCAAGGGAATTTGGTTTTTCTCAGGGGGTGCGGAAAGCCCAGCCTCTGCATTTTACAGCAGCCTGCCGCAAACTTTTTGTGACTGGAAGTGGGCCGACCACAAAACTTTCATTGCGAAGGCCTCGGTAAACAGCTGGATTGCAGGCTGCAAGGCCCCAGTTCCTGGGGCCGGGAGCAGCAGCTGCACCTCGGAAGTCCGAGGGCTGTTCCTACGCTGGAGCTTTGCCAGAGGTCTTCACAGAAGCCGGGGCAGGAGCTGAACAGGATCGTTCCGCCTCCCAGCACACAACGGCCCGAGTGAAGAACCAGAGAATCCTGTTAAGGCCTCACAGAAACCTTGGCAAAACGGGAAAAACAAAACAAAACGAAAATCCAGCAGCACTTGGAGTAAGCTACTCCACTTCCATGCCCTTTAAACGCCACCATTGTATCATCACCTTTGCCCCCTCTCAGGGAGCGTGAGCAACAGCGAGAAGCGGGGAACCTTCTGCTTCCTCCTCCCACCCCGGGTCTGTCCCACTGGCCTAATTCTCCATCTGGCTCATGGCTTCATCCCGGCCCTGCGGAGCGTTTGCTGGCTCGGGCGTAGACAAGTGCTCCAGCTCGTAATGGCCGTTCCTCGCCGCCGCACAGCTCGGGCGACCCTTTTCCGCCGCCAGCTTTTTACTCTTCTTGCTCTCGATGATCTGCTGGAGCTGGCGCGTGGCGTAGTCCGGCCTGGCCGTCAGCACCGTGGCAGGCACGGCGAGCCCCAGGATTTCGGGAACCATGTAAGGCCGGAGCCAGCCCACCAGCGGGGTGCTGCCAGGGGTGTAGTGGGTTTGCTTGTGATAGAAGAGAAGTCCGTCGACCTGTAAAAAGGAGAGAGGTGAAGGAGAGGCCAGAGCTGGAGGCTTCGGCAGGTGGACAACGCAGCGCCAGACAACAGCACCGCTCTCCGTTTACAGGCCAAAACTACCAGCTGGATCGTTTTTCCTCAAGCAGTGCAATAAATAGCGGAAGGGAAAGAAGAGACCTACAGAGCTGCTGCCCTGAGAGACCAGCGCAAGCGCAGCAACTGCCGGACGGCTCGAAATCGTCACAGGCAAACAATGTCAGCCCGACGTCGGCGTGGACCGGCACTGTTCCTCTGGTTGCTACGATCCCCTTCTGGAGAAAAGCCATCAGGTTTCTGAACAAGGCAGCACACAGAAAGGCCACTTTACCGGATTAAAGTTATTTTAAGTAATACATTTGGAGAGTAATTAGTCAGAGCGCATGACGCCAAGGAGCCCCACTTTGTAATGCTGCTACAGCTCTTTCAGCTGGCTTCTGCAAAATAAACTCTTCATGTTTCCCGAGAGAGAACTTCTCCAGCAATCAATGGCAGTTAAGGGCACTCAGGGCTTTGAAGGTTTAGGCCCTAACTCTTGTGCTACTATTTCCACACTCTGCAATCCTGCAGCTGGCTGACGTTATCCCCGCTTCCCTGCCATGCTCGGGGGTTTTCACCCCCCTCTCTTCCTGCGCTTCCCAGGGCTGCGCTCTGCGAGGTTCGATCCTGCCGACGGGCTGACTCACGCTGGAGGTGCTGCTCCTCTTAGCTCAGCCTTGCAAGTTCCTAAAAGGGCATTTTGAGTGGGCAGAAGCGCTGAAAGAAAGAGCCCACCTGGGGCTGAGTTGCTCGCAGGCCCTGCCCCGAGCCTACAGAATATATCCGGCAGGATGGCACCTACGGGCAGTGAGCCGAACCAGAGCGAGTCAAGCAGACCCAAGGTAGCACCTACCTGCTCCCACGCTGGCCCGCGAGCCAGGCTGAGCAAAGAGCAGCGTATGTCCACCTCTGCTCCGTGGATGCTGACCTCCAGCAGAGAGGGCAGAGCTTCTCGCCCTACTCTGTCCATAATTTTCAGTCACTGTTAAGATCTTGCAAAACAATCCCAGAAAAAGGGGGATTCCTGTGCTAGGAAAACATAAAACCAGGACAGTAAGCATCATGGTGAGCTTGTGTAACCCTCTAGATATCCGAAGCACAAAGCTTCTCCCTCCCCCTGCCTCCCAGGAAGACTTGGGAAGCGCCAGATTCTGCGGCACCCCACACATCCAGCCCATCCCTGCGAGTCTGCGGTGCTTGGGGAGCCGCCGGAATGCTTTGGTGAAGATCAGAGCCCGGAAAGGCTTCTGCCTTCCAGACCACTCCAAAGATCTTCCCCAAACGGGAGAGTTCAGAGGAGTTCAGCCTGGTGTAGAGTTAGGTCATGTTCTTCCTTCCCCTCATTCCTCCCAAGTTACTCCGACTCCCATATTCATCCCAGTTATTGAACTCGCTGGCCGGGTCCCTGCCCTGCGTCGCTGACAAGGGCTGACACCATCCCTAAACAACGGAACCTGACGAGAAACTGGCCGGGCAGGATTGCCCGTTTCACGGCCACACTTGTCAGATTTTCGGTGCTTAGCAGTACGCCCGTTCCTTCGCGCCGGGGTGTTCTCAGAGACTTTGGCTGCCCCTGCCTTCGTGGAAACCCAGGCGGTGTTTTACTCAGACCTGCGAGCAGGACAATAGCTCTTCAGATCCACTCCAAAACCCACTTCAGATGCAGTGCCAGCCAACTGTTCCAAAGTCCACTGAATTCAGCAGAAAAAACCACAATCAGCTGGATATAGCGGCTCAGGTCCTAACTCTATGGTTACAGATTAACCCTGAAAACCCAGGTCTGGAAGTGCTGCCCACATCTGTTGCCACCACACACACGAGCTCCTCGTAAGGCTCCCGGGACGCCGTGCCCAGGCACACGCAGACCTCTATCACGCCGTGCTCTCTAGAGCAAGGCTCTATTTTCTCTTCTGCAAAGTTTCCCTCTCCAAGTTCTGTTGGCGGAAGCTATTTACGGGGATTTCTTGGGCTCCCTCTTGCGGCACGTCACAAAGAAACCCGCGCTCCCCTCCATTCCTGGAAGCAGCACCACGGTTTCTGCGGGGTTACCGGCTGCCTTGCGCCAAATTCCACTGCCTTTCGCTTGCTGGGGTTGCACCCCGACGTATCGGCCAGAGAACCCAGGGGCAAACCACGGCTGGATGGCACGGGAGAGTCTGATCAGCTCCACCTCCCTCTGCCGGCGTTTCGCAACGCTCTCCTTCGTGGGCCGAAACGTTTCTGCTCTGACCGCAGTGGGGCAATCCTCCTCAGCCTTTCCTCGTGGGAGCAGATGCCTCCGGAAGGAATGAAGCTTTCTTCAGCAAAGACGGGAATGAGCGTTTCCACAGAGGCACTCCGAGCATTTGCAACTGAGCAAGCCAGTGGCGGGAGACCTGGGCTGCCTCCTCACCATTCCCTGCTCTGTGCTCAGAGCAGGGGCTGGCAAGACCAGCGACGGGCTGGGACTTTCCGACTCTCTCTAACGGCCATCCTGGCTTTGACAAGCTGAAGGCAAAGTCAGCCCTCAGAGCCATATTAGGGTCCCTTAAGCTTAAACCTGCGCTGACATTAATCGCTAGCTTGGGCCAAGCGAGCGCGAGAGACGCAGTCGGATCAACGTGGCTCTTGGCTCAGTGGGACAAGCGACCTCTGCAGAGGCTGCTCCCAATCCAGGGCCGAGCCCAGGCACTCTGCCGGAGCCGCTGCAGCCACTGGAGGAGCTTCTGGCTCCCAGACGTTTGTCACCGACGCCGTGCCGCAGTGCCATCGCCTCCTCCATCCTCTTCCACCTCAGTGCCAAGGCGGCCAGGAGAGCCACCAAAAGCAGCCCGAGCTGCTTCGCGAGGGCCTCCGACTTGCTGCTCGCGGAGCACACAGAGCTGAAGCGGTGCGGCACACCAAGCTGCCGTCCTGCCCTTCTCCCACGGGTCAGCAGAGAGGCCCCGACAGCACCGACTTCTAAAGCTGCTGAAGCAAATGCAGGTGTCCTGTTCTCCCCCTTGCCAGGGAGATGGCCACCTCGGAGCCAGTCAAGAGCAGCAGAAGCCGAAGGGAGGAAGCTGCCAGGTTGGCACCACAGCGAAAAGCAGAGCTTGCAGTGTCCCCTCCAACAGTAGCACGGCAGGAGGACAGACTCCTCTGAACCCCTCCCAGCCATTTCTGCTCAGCCACCTGCCCCCGGCTCCAGCACGTCCCAGGGGCTCACCACTGACACCCGCACCCCCCAGAAACCATCGGGAGCTTACCACCACCCTTGCCTGTCCTCCCCACGAGGCACGAGACAGCTGGGTGCCTCGCATGTAGAGAGATGGAAGCAGCTAGACTCAGGAGACACAGAACCCATGGCAGAGGTGGAGACAAGACACCACTCTGCCCGCCCCTCATGAGAAACACCACCACCTAAGGGAGCGCACCGCCGAGATCTACACCCCCGCAAGCCCACCCGGGGCAGCGGGCAGTACCAGCTTTGGCCCTAAAAGGGTCAGCTGTCCGTCATGCTGCCGTGTGAACGTGAGCTACGCTGCTTCTGGAGGCAGTCTGTGTCTCCGCAGCAACCCCCCTCTTCCCCAAGGGCTCCTTCAGACAACAGTCAACAGCAGCAAAGGCAGCCCAAACGCAGGGAACGCTGCGGCTTAACTCTCGCCGATTGTAACCACTCGGCCACTTGCACGACAGGCAGCCATCGCCCCTACCACAGCACGGCTTGGGGAGCTTCCCGCGGGCCTCGGGCGAGCGCAGCTCCCAAGCGAAGGGGATGCCCCCCTCCCTGAGCGCCGGCAGATGCACAGCCGGGCTGTCTCTAGGGCCGAGGTCCAGGCGCCCACTTGTGTGTTCTCACCTCGAAGGGGAAGTCCATGGCCAGCACCTTACACAGGCTGTCCGAGGAGCAGGGGAAGTTCTGCAGGCCCACAAATTTGAACTGAAAGAGTAAGAGAGGGTTAGAAAGGACAACGGCATGGCCTAAAGCAGAGCAAGTCACTGAATCGAGCACTGGTGTGGAGGCGGCTAAGAAGGCAGGGTTTCCCCCAGCGCAAGATCCAGCACGAGAGAGACAGGGTGAGGGACGGGCGTCAGACAAAGTAACCAGAGAGGAGATCTCCAGCAGGGACCACATCGTTGAACCGCTGGCCTTCCTGCCGCAGGGTACTGGGGCCCAAAAGCACAAGCGGGCTCAAAAGAGGATTAAGAGGATTAATCCTCAAAAGAGGATTAGACCAGCTCCTGGAAGGCAGGTCCCCCAGTGGAACCCAACTCCATGGTCTAGGTACAACCGCTGGCCGATGAAGTCAGAGGGATCGTGACAGGTATCCCCAACTCCTTACGCTTTGCACAGCAACTGGTCTCTGTGATTGCCACAGATGACTGGGCCAGACAGACCTCTGATGCGATTCAGAACAGCAATTCCTAAGCAAACCCCCCATCTAGGGACAACAGGACCAAGCTGTCCATCGGTGCTGATCACATCCCACCAGAGCAACTGGAAGTGCCTGCAGGAAAACCTACAGAAATCACCCTAGCCACTGGAGAAGATGGGGTGGGAAACGTTTTTAGAGATAATCCCTGCCACCTCTCCAGCAATGCTGGCTAAAGCACGTACATCGCTGCAACTTTACAAATCCCGTTGCAGTAACAGAAGATAGCCTTTACAAGACGACCTGGGGATTGCCACCGTGATGCCCAGCCAGATCTCCTTCAGGTATTTTATCGTCCCCGTTCCAGCTGACCCTCTCTCCGGCATTTACTGAGAGCTGTGGATGGCAGAGACTCAGCGCACAGCTCCCACACGCTCCCGCTACCTTCTTTCCAAGCATCTAAGACTGCAAGAAGGGCTCTTCAGGAGAGCTGACCCTGAGATGCTCTTTTAACCAAAATAGAAAATGATGACCCCTGGGCAGGATGCAAAGCAGACAGACGCCTGCTCCAGGCTGCTGGCTCTGCCAAGCAAATCTTTCCACCCAGGAAATGAAAGCTGAAACTAGCCCCGCTTCGTTAGGTAGCTGCCTCCTGGGTATTCCCGCTGGAGTCACAGCGGGACGTTCTTCAAACACAGATACCGTCGCTGCTGGCAGAGGAGCAGTCCTCCCCATTTATGACCGATCTGCTCAACCCACAGGAGCTGCTCTGCTGAGCCGTGCCTGTGCACGCACGGGGCGGTGCAGCCATCGGGTCCCGCTTACAAGCTGTGCTCTGTAAGCCAGGCTGCCGAATCCCTCACGTCTGTCCCCAAAAATCACCTTCCAAGCTGCTGCGGGTTCTAGGCCTGACCTCCACGCTATGCCTTCAAAGGAAGACTTTTTATCCTTGCCCAGCAGGGACTCCGGGTGGCAATCCGGCCTCCACCTCGACAACTTCAGTGATCAGCGTCAGCAGGAGGGAAGGCTAAAGCTTTACGATCCTTCCCCCTTGCCTGTGAGCCCTCAAGACTACGTAAAATAATCCCCATTGTAGTCAGGCTGCCGACCAACACTGCCCCTGTAGAAACCAGACTGGTTTTTCCACTCCGCTTCAAGGGAAAGCTAAAAATGGCATGGAAGTTAGCTGATACCCTGCAGTCTGATCTGCCTCGGCACTTTGGCTGGGGGAAAAAGGAAAAAACCAGCCCTACACTCATTTACAATACTCCGTAGTTCTATTTACATCCTGAACACGGCATCCCATTTCATCAGAAGTACACTCTGAAGCCTGATCTGCGAGGGGGAAAAAAATAGAAAGAAAAAAGCTTCCGCTTGTGAAAGAAAGTGCTGAAGCCTGCTGAACGGGAGAGCTTACCCCCCATGCTCCTCCTCCCCCCAGAACAAAAGAACTTACTGGATTAATTCTGCTTTTCTCTCCCAGCCCTTCCTCCTCTTGGATCTTTGAGAAAAGCCAGAAGAATCTGAAGTCGGTCTGTGAAAGGAGCAAAGACTTAGTGACTCTCCACCGCACACCACCGACCAGCACCTGCCGAGCGTCTCCATTCCTCCACACTTACCCAGGAGATCTGCAAACTCAGTTTCACTGGCGGAACCAGCCAGCACCCCAAACTCTGCCGCTCTCCCCCCCCCGCCCCAAAAGATGCATCCAGTTATTCCAGTAGCCAGCAGTCCACAAGCTGCAAGGATGCTTGGATGCAGTGCCCACCCAACTGCCTGGGGGCTTACGGCCAGTGCTGGCTGCAGAGCAGCTCAACAACAGGGGGAGCAGGGCAGAGGGGGGCAGATCCGCTACCTGGCAGTCATAAACGGGGTGTCCTCTCCAGCACATCACGTCCAGGATGTAGTACGTCTGCTTCGCCTCGTTGTAGATGCAGTCCAAGATGCAGTACACTGCGCACACGAACACAGGGAGGTCCAGACACGCTCCAGGGCCTCCCAACCCAACGGGCGAACGCCAGGTTACACCTCCCTCGCGTCAAGCCTGCCCTGACGTAAGGCTGAGAGGTGCCGATGGCTCCCCTTCTGCTAACAGAAGCTGTGATCGCTACAAGCCTTTAGCCCCAGGAGCCCGACAAAGCTACCAAGGCAGTGCAGCAAGCAAAGGCACGTCTCAGAAAATGGCATTTATCACACAGCAGCCCCTCCTCGTGACACGCGAAGCAACCGTGAGAGGTATTAAGAAAGACGGCACTGTACGCAGCTCTGTCGGACGACAGAGACGTCAAGGCCCAAGAGTGTCAGTTAACCTGGCAGCCTATTAAAATATGTTCTTACCTAGCGCAAAAGCAGCTGAGATTGCCCGGGGGATTATCCCCAGGGATAAACAAACAGGCCTGCGGCTAACTACCCCCTGGCACCAGGAAAGGGCCCAGCTGTGGGGCGCATGGGGCTGGAGGAGCGGCGCTGAGCCTGCTGGTGCAGGCGCTCGTGGGGAGTGGCAGGCGCTTCCCCTCGCTCCAGCCCACAAGCCTCCTCGCACCGTTACCTTTCTCGCTCGTTGAATTGTGCCGGTTCCCCCCCGGCAGCAGGGACGGGAACCTGTTGACGCAGAAGCCGCTCTTGGTGTAAGCCGCTGTTGTGCCCTGTGAGGAAACGGGAGAGAAAAAGTCAAAAAAAAAAAAGAACGTCAGGCAAGACACAGGGGCCAGTTTTTTGTTGGTTGGGAAACGGGTACAGGGCCCGCACCGGACGGCAAGATGTCACCGCTGCTGCCGCTTACCCTGGCCGCCACCACCAGCGCCCTTTTCCCGACGGGACACATCACTACAACCCACTCCTGCTCCAGATCCAAGGGGACGTCGACCAGCCACTCAGATAGCATCAGCTATGGAGAAATCCAGAAAGAAAAAAACAGTAACAACCCTCCCGAAGTTATGGAAAACTCACAGCTCGAGGATAAAGCAAGCAGGTTTCCGCTTGGCTTACACAGCTGGGTGCTTCAGCGGCAACCCACACTGCCCCTCACCCCACGTCTCAGCGCCAAAGGGGCGCCGCTCCCTCCAACCAACCCGCACACCAGAATCCTGCTCCGGGTTCTCCTCTTGCTGCCCAGCTGCTGACCACGGCACGGGGCTCACAGTCCTCGCTCGGGCACCCCCACACCTTGCTCCCCACTCCGGCGCTCTTAGTTCACTTATTTATAAACTCACGGCAGAGCTCAAAGATTCCTAAGCACCAGGAGTAAAGAGCCCAGAGGAGCCGACCGTCTGGCTGCGATCACCTGAGGGGCTGCCTGTCTTTCAGGACCCACATGGCAGCCAAGGCTGACAGAACCCATCAGCTGCTGTTCCCCTTCTTTCCAAGCGGCCCATACAGGTTTCCCTTCCTTCCCAGCGTCCCAGACATGCAGAGAGACAGAAATCCTAGTAGGGTGCTGCACAACGGGACACAAACACTGCCAGTGGAGCTGAAATCCTGCCCCATGCAGGTTTCCCTTCCTTCCCAGCGTCCCAGACACTGGGAGAGACGGAAATCTTAGTAGGGTGCTACACAACGGGACACAGACGCTGCCAGCAGAGCTGAAATCCTGCCCCAGTCAGGTTTCCCTTCCATCCCAGCGTCCCAAACACGTGGAGAGACAGAAATCTTAGTAGGGCGCTGCACAAGGGGACACAGACGCTGCCAGCGGAGCCGAAGCCCCCCCGGTTACGCAGGCACCCCACCTTCTCCACTTGACCGCAGCGGGTCTCGGGGTCGGAGCCGAGGCACGGTCCCTCCGGGAGCGCCAAGCCGGGCAGGATGCGTCGCCCCCGGCGCCTCGCCCCCCTCACCTGGTTGGCATAGCGCTTGGGCAGCTTCCTGCCGGCATCCACGTCCATCTCCTCTTCCTCCCCACCTTCCTCCTCCTCGCCCTCGCTCTCCAGCCCTCCCCAGTCGTCCTCCGCCAGCCTCCGGGCATGGTTCACGTAGTCCAGCCGCCTCCTGAGGGAGGAAGAGCGAAGAGCCCGGCTCGCCGCCACACGCCAGGCCCCGGGCCGCGCCTGCCCAGCGTGGGCCACCCCCGGCCGGGCCTCCCCTTCCCCCGGGCCCCTCCCTCCCGCCCGCTCCCTGCCTCACTCTCTCTGGAGACGGAGGAGGCGCTGGCGGCGCTCGGCCTGCCCCGGGCCGCCGCGGGCCTTGTAGGCGGCCAG
>Ga0065711_1049032_pt1 | contig 11507 bp, 4 predicted proteins | sample Hoacrofraction12_FD_59098 | JGI IMG/M metagenome (GOLD analysis project Ga0065711, IMG submission 59098) | Hoatzin crop microbial communities from Cojedes, Venezuela - Epithelial fraction 12 v2 (version 2) | ecosystem: Host-associated > Birds > Digestive system > Esophagus > Crop | place... | reverse complement strand
TCAGCAAAATAAGTTATTTTGGTTTGGAAATTGCAAGGTGGTGGAGGGTTTTTAAACGAAAAAAGCAATCCTCCATCACTTAAAGCACTGATATACAATGAAATATCTTGGCTGGTGGAGGGTTTGGGCAAAATTTTGAAATATTTTAGTGAAGCAAATTTTGCTCTCCTCCACCGGAAGTCTGTCGACTTCCTCCGCCTCCTCCCTAAAGGAAGGAGGAGAACCTCGCCCTCTCGGGCTCGGTAGGACTACTAACATCAGCGAACAACGAGGTGAGTGCTATTCGTGTTAATCCAAAAAACAAGCGGTGATTAGAAGGAATTCTTTCTTCGAAAGTGCTATTCCTCGCCACGGCATAGCTCAAGCAAGCTTGGCTCTGCTCTCGACTTACGGAATCGTTCGTGAAATTAGTGAAATTCGTAGACCACGAAAAAATGCAAACGGGGAGGGGTATCCGCGTTAATCTGCGTAATCATGACTCCTAAATTTTTCTTTTACCATTTCTGGTGATTTTACTTTTCCTAATAATGACTATCTTCCTTTCCAATTCCTGTTCATTCATCAAAGAAAAAAATCCCAGCGTCCTCACGGGACGCCGGGATTTTAAATATTTATGAGTAGTAGTCTGTTATTACTCAGGTTTGCTGTGCGAGTAGTAGATACCGCCGCAGAGCTCGATTGTTCCCTTATAAGTATCCTTATATCCGATCATAGTCAACTGGTCGCCGACTGCGATACCTGCTGTTGTCACCCAGTTCTTTCTTGCATCACCGGATGCTCCGTAGCCTGGATAGCAACCGTATACATACAGGTTGTTGGTGCCGTCGGAGATATAGAGGTTACCATAAGTCTCGTTAGCGATTTCAGTCACTGTACCTGTTACCATGTAGTAAACATCCTTAGAGTCCTCCTTGGCGAGGAATTCCTCGATGCTGCATTCGGTGACAGACTTGTGGCTCTCGTACTGGCCTCCCGTCATCTGCGGAGTGCCCTTGTATTCAGCCCTCTTACCCACGAGAGTGATGATATCACCAGCCTTCAGACCGAGAGCTTCGAAGTCGCCCTTAGATCCCAGACCATATACGTATGTCTCGCCCGAGTAGTCCTTCAGGTAGAAGTTACCGTAAGTAGCCTTTGCAACGCTCTGGATAACACCAGTCAGTCTGTACTGAGTGTCGCCGGTAGCGGCAGCAAGGAAGTCTGCGATGCTACACTCGATGATAGCACCCTTCTGCGAGATAGTAGTCTCGGAAGTATACTCCTTACCTTCGCTGTAAGTCTTGAATGTCACAGTAGTGCTACGGTCGCCGCCGGTATTTGCCGGAGCGGTGAAGGTGACGGTAGGATTGCTTCCGCTGGTGATAGAAGAGATATACAGCCAGTCTTTTGCATCCTCGGGAATCTCCACGTTCACACCGTCGCCCTTGCAAGTCAGGTAAGCCACAGCGTCACCACCCTCGAGAGGAATGGTCTCCGTGCTCAGCGAGTCAACCTTGATAAGCGACTTGGTGATGTTGAGAACAGTCACGTCGACGAGTTCGACAGTACCGTTGTAAGTAGTCTTCGGACCCTGTACGGTTACGATATCACCCACCTCAAGACCGAGGCTGAGGAAGTTCTTCGTGCCGCCCTTGGCATCGAGAGTACCATAGATATAGATCTGTCCTGTCTCGTCGGTGAGATACCAGTTACCATAGGTTGTGTTCACGATAGATGTGACAGTACCAGTAACCATGTACGTCTTACTGTCGGGACCAGCGATGACGTCAGCGCATGTAGCCTCCGAGATAGTCGAAGTACCCTGGATCACGTTGATAATCTGAGTCTTTCCCTCGCAGTTGAGGTACACGGTAGCCGTGCGACCGTCGGCAGCCCCTTCGGCAGAGAAGCTCACGGTGCTGACACCTGCCGATCCGCTTGCGGGACTGATAGTGAGCCACTCGGGAGCGTCGGTGATCTCCCAGCTTGACATCGCTGTCACGGTGATTGCGTTGGATCCTCCGTTGAGGTCGATGGCCACGTAAGATGATGACACCTGGACTTCGTCAAGATATGTCGGTTCGTTGTCGTCGGAGCAGCTGACCATAATCATGGCGAATGCTGCCAGAAGAGCCGGAATAAAATATTTAAGTTTCTTCATATTGCTTGACTTTTTTATTAGTTGAAAATATATTTGATACCGATAGAAGCGTACCAGCACTGACCGATGCCGTGGTACGGAGTCCATGTCTTGTTGCTTCCGCTGATAGAAGAAGGAGTGGAGAAGGTTGCATAACCGTCTGCGTCGACACCTTCATATTTCAGGATACGGGCTTCGGAACCGATTTCGGGGTTCAGATACTTCATCACACCCCAGCTGGAGTTGAAGAAGTTGAGCAGGTTCTTCACGTCGAGACAGAGCTGCAGGGTGTGCTTGGTCTGACCTACGTTCACCTTGAAGTCGTGCTTGTAAGCGAAGTCGATGCGGTGTACCCAGGGGCTGTATACGCTGTATGCCTCTGCATACTCGCCCTGATGCTTGCTCAGGTAGCTGTCGTTGTGTACATAGTCCATGAAGCGGGTCTTGTCATCCTCGCTGACGAAGCGGAACTCGTTGTTGGCTACCTGCTCGTCGGTGGGGATGAAGATAGCGTCGTAGTTGTATCCGTCGCTGTTGATATCGTTCTGCATCATGTAAGAGTAGTTGTAACCGCCGCGGTAGGTCTCATAGATAAGACTGTAGTGGTTGCCGCTCTTGTCGTGAGCAGTGGCAGAAGCCACGAAACGGTCGGGAGTAACATACTGCGAGTTGTGCAGTTTGATGTTGTTAGGTCCTTCCACTGTGGGAACGTATGTGAAAGCCGACTCGGCAGCCGAACCCGGCATACCGGTAACTTCCTTCGATACAGTGTGAGTGTATGCTGCCATCAGACTGAGCCAGTCTGTGGGCTGTGCGTTCAGTGTAACGTTAGCCGACCAACCGTATCCGCGGGACGTGTTCTCCAGAACGAAGGCCTTGGTACCTGTACGGTAGTTGTCGGGGAAGATAGGACGGTTGTCGACACCGTTGAAGCGAGAGAATCCGCCTACTGAAGGAATACTCCAGTCAGAGATCGACACACCGTTGATAGTCTTGTTGAAGATATATTCACCCGTGATAGAGAAGGGGAACGATACCGGGAACTGGTAGTCGACAGCGATAGAAGTCTTCCATACCTGCGGCATCTTGAAGTCGGGATCTACGGCAGAGATCGACGAGGGAACGGTTCCGTCCTCGGGACTCACTGTAGAGGGATAGCCCATCGCGATGAGTTTGTCCAGCAGCGCCTGTGTGGTAGCCTTGCCGTTAGCGTTGGTAACAAGACCGCCCTTGAACTGGGCGAGCACGTCGCTGACGCTAGCATATTTGCTCTTCACTGCATCCGGCATGTTGGCATACTTGGTCGAGGGACCGATCTGAGCCTGATACTGCACCATACCGCCGTTGGTCGGCATGTTGGTGAAGAATACGAGAGGCAGACGTCCGGAGAAGAAACCGGTACCGCCGCGAACCTTGAGGCTCTTGTCACCGAATACATCCCATGTGAAGCCCACACGCGGAGAAATCGTCAGAGCTGATTTCGGCCATTTGCCGGTGTCGATATTACGTCCGTCGTAATCGAGGGCGAGGATGGCATTGTTGGTCATCAGGTCACCATTGTTGAAGAACAGACCGTCGAAGCGGCTGCCGTAGGTGAGCTTGAAGTTATCGGTGATGTTCCAGTCGTCCTGTACATAGAAACCGAGCTTGTTGAACTGCACTCTCGCTGCCGGTTTTGTCTCGCCGTCGTATCCGTAGGTAAGACAAACGACCTGGGGAGCGGCGCCGTTCATGAAGTCTTCCATGCTCTCATAACGATAGTAACCTGTACCGTTACGCATATACTGGTTGTCGGCCATCTGGTGCTCGAATGTCACACCGCCGGTGATTTTATGGTTGCCCATATAGTAGGTCACGTCGTCCTTGATGTTCCAGATAGTATTGTGAACGGCATTGTTCCATGTGAAGAGCTCGTATCCGAGAGCCATGTAGTTGCCGTTGGTATAAGTACCGTCGAGGATATCGATGAAGGGGAACTCGTCGGAGTTGGTTCCGCGGACGTCATCGAGTTTGGAGTATGTAGCGAGGAACTGGTTCGACAGATTCTCAGTCAGACGGCTGTTGAGGTCGAAAGAGAAAGAGTGAACGATGTTCTGCATCGAGTACATAGCGTTGGCGAAAGCCATGGAGTACTGCGACATACGGCTGTAAGCCGAACGTGTTCCACCGTCCATGGAAGTGGCGTTGGTGGAGTTCCAGATATTATTCTTGGTGTAGTTGTAACGCAGTGCGAGGTGGTGATTGTCGTTGATGTTCCAGTCGATGCGGGCGAGGAGTTTGTAGTTGCTCTCGTCAGCAGGGAAGCTGGTGTACGAACCGGTATCATAACCATATTTGTTTGCCACGAAGTTCTTGATGGTCTCCATATCGCTCTCTGTGGTGCGTGAGATGTAGTTGTCGGCATCAGCCACGCCATCTTTCGATGCTCTCCATCTGTTGGCGATGGTAGGAGTCTTGATCATCTCACCGTTGGTGAAGAAGAAGAGTTTGTTTTTGATGATCGGTCCGCCGAAGGTGAAACCGTAAGTTGTCTGACGGTCTTTCTCTCTTGCTCCGGTGATCTGCTCGCCGTCTACGGCGTCACCACGCATATTCTCGTTTTTGTGGTAGATGTAAGCGCTGCCCTTGAAGGTGTTGGTACCCGACTTGGTGATAGCGTTGACACCACCTCCGATGAAGTTAGTCTGGCGAACGTCGAAGGGAGAGATAACCACCTGGAGCTCCTCGATGGCGTCGATGGAGATAGGATTACCACCGCCGGGGAGGTTGCTGCTCAGACCGAAGTTGTTGTTGAAGTTGGCACCGTCGACAGTGAAGTTGGCGGTACGTCCGTCGCTTCCTGCGAAACTCATGCCGTTACCTCCGTAGGGAGATAGGCGTGTCACGTCGGTGATGCTTCTCGACACTGTCGGCAGGTTGGTGATCTGCGCGTTGGTGATGTTGGTGGAAGCACCGGTCTTCTCAGCGGCGAACTTGGAAGCCTTTCCGCTGACTACGACCTCGCCGATCTGGTTGGCATCTTCGCTCATCCTGACATTGAGATTGTAAGTCTCACCGAGCTGCAGGACGACGCCTTTGATAACCTCGGGCTGGTGTCCCACGTAAGATACGGTTACTTCGTACGGACCTCCGGTACGCATACCCTGTATGCTGAATCGTCCGTCGACATTTGTCACTGCCGTATAACGGGTACCGGAAGGCTGGTGGACAGCCTGTACGGTGGCTCCGATGATAGCTTCCGAGCTCGCATCATCAAGAGTGACCTTTCCCGCCATACTTGAGGTTGTGATTTGCGCCATTGTTGTCATCGTAAACGTCAACAACAAAGCGACCAGAAAAAATAATCTTTTCTGCATAAATAGAATTTTTATTGATTAATAATTTTGGTTTGAAATCATATCCACTTCTAAATACCGGTGCAAAGATAGTGAAAAAAAATGATATTCGTGTTACAAATCCTTTATAATTTCATATTTTTGTCCCATTTTGACTCTCGTCATTAAAAAGTTGTAAAAAAGAATGGTCTTGCCTGCGTTATGCCGCCGACAAGACCATGTCTTTATCTTATTGTCATACTAATCCTTTGCCATGACAGTTTTTGAATTTCTTACCGCTGCCGCAGGGACAGGGATCGTTGCGTCCCGGCATCTTGTCCACGTGGATCGGCTGGGGGCGGCTGTACTGCGGAGCCCTGGTATCGGTGCGGGCAGCCCTCTGCTGGTTCTCGTCGACGAGTTTCTCCTCCTGCAGATTCTGCTTCGTCTCCTGATATCTCTGGCTGCGCTGTTCCGGCGCCGCCTCACGGATATCCTGCTGCGGCTCGATCTCGGGGATGGCGGCGCGGGTGAGGATGGCCGACGTGCGGTTATACATATTGTTCACCATCGAGTCGAAGATCTTGGCACTCTCGAGCTTGTAAATGAGCAGCGGATCTTTCTGCTCGTAGGAGGCGTTCTGCACGCTGTGGCGCAGCTCGTCGAGCTCGCGGAGGTTTTCCTTCCAGCATTCGTCGATGATATGGAGCATAATCACCTTCTCGAACTGTTTCACCACGCTCTTCGCCTCGGTGTCGTAGGCTTCCTCGAGGTTGCAGGGGATACTATACATCCTCTTTCCGTCGGTGATAGGAACCATGATACGCTCGAAGCTGTCGCCGTGGAGCTCCTGCACCTGTTTGATGATCGGCCATGCCACAGCCTGAATGCGGTCGGTCTTGCGCTTGAAGGCCGCCATAGCCTCCTGGAAGGCGTTTTCGGCGAGGTCCTCGTGGCTGACGTTGGCCAGCTGGTCTTCGGTGAAGGGCACCTCCATGGCCAGCACCTTGAGGAACTCCTCCTTGCAGCCCTGGTAGTCGTTGGTGTTGATGATGTTCACCACTCTGTCCCATATCATATTTGCGATGTCCATACCGATGCGCTCTCCCATAAGAGCATGGCGGCGCTTCTCGTAGATCACCGTACGCTGTTTGTTCATCACGTCGTCGTATTCGAGCAGATGCTTACGGATACCGAAGTTGTTTTCCTCCACTTTCTTCTGTGCTCTCTCGATACTCTTGCTCATCATCGAACTCTCGATCATCTCGCCCTCTTTCACACCGATCTTGTCCATCACCGAGGCGATGCGTTCGGAACCGAAGAGTCGCATAAGTTTGTCTTCGAGAGATACATAGAACACTGACGATCCGGGGTCGCCCTGACGTCCCGCACGACCTCTCAGCTGGCGGTCTACACGGCGGCTCTCGTGTCTCTCGGTACCGATGATGGCGAGACCTCCGGCAGCCTTAACCTCGGGCGAGAGCTTGATATCGGTACCACGGCCGGCCATATTGGTGGCGATGGTCACGGCTCCGAGCCCGTTGGTACTCTGTCCGGCCTGTGCCACGATGTCGGCCTCCTGCTGGTGCAGCTTGGCGTTCAGCACGTTATGCGGTATCTTTCTCATGGTGAGCATTCGGGAGAGGAGCTCGGAGATCTCCACCGAGGTGGTACCGACCAGACAGGGGCGTCCGGCGTTTCTCATTTTCTCGATCTCCTCGATGACGGCGGCGTATTTCTCTCGTGCCGTCTTATACAGACGGTCGTCCATATCGATACGGGCTACGGGACGGTTGGTGGGGATCTCCACCACGTCGAGTTTGTAGATATCCCAGAACTCGCCGGCCTCGGTGGAAGCGGTACCCGTCATACCTGCCAGTTTGTGGTACATACGGAAGTAGTTCTGCAGTGTGATGGTGGCGAAGGTCTGTGTCGCACCTTCCACCTTCACATGCTCCTTGGCCTCCACAGCCTGGTGCAGACCGTCGCTCCAGCGGCGTCCTTCCATGATACGGCCGGTCTGTTCGTCGACGATTTTCACCTCGCCGTCGATGATTACATATTCGTCATCCTTATTAAACATGGTGTAAGCCTTGAGCAACTGCTGAAGGGTATGTACCCTCTCGCTCTGCAGTGCATAGTGGCTGAGCAGTTCGTCTTTCTTGTCGAGGCGCGCCTGGTCGTCGAGGTCTTTCTCCGCCTCGAGAGCCGACAGCTGACTGGCGATATCGGGCAGCACGAAGAGGTCTTTGTCTTTCACCTGGCTGGCGAGCCAGTCGGTTCCCTTGTCTGTCAGGTCTACGGAGTTGAGCTTTTCCTCTACGACGAAGTACAGCGGGTCTGTTGCCTCGTGCATACGGCGGTTGTTGTTCTCCATGTATATCTCCTCGGTCTTGAGCATTCCCGACTTGATACCGTCCTCTGAGAGGAACTTGATAAGAGCCTTGTTTTTCGGCAGTGCCTTATGCGAGCGATAGAGTGCGAGGAAACCCTCCTGGCGCAATTTCTCATCGTTGGTCTCCGTTCCTTTTGCTATCTTCTGACGAGCCTCGGCGAGATACTGTGTAGCGAGTTGTCGCTGCACTCCTACGAGTTTCTCCACCAGCGGCTGGTACTCCTCGAACATCTGGTCTTCGCCCTTCGGCACGGGTCCGGATATGATAAGAGGTGTACGTGCGTCATCGATGAGCACCGAGTCGACCTCGTCGACGATGGCGTAGTTGTGGCGGCGCTGTACGAGGTCGGAGGGCGACACTGCCATGTTATCACGCAGGTAGTCGAAACCGAACTCGTTGTTTGTTCCGAAGGTGATATCCGCCTGGTAAGCCTTGCGGCGTGCCGCGGAGTTAGGCTGATGCTTGTCGATGCAATCTACCGACAGACCGTGGAACATATACAGCGGTCCCATCCATTCGGAGTCACGCTTGGCCAGGTAGTCGTTGACGGTAACAACGTGCACGCCGTTGCCGGTGAGGGCGTTGAGGAATACCGGGAGGGTAGCCACGAGAGTCTTACCTTCACCGGTGGCCATCTCGGCGATCTTACCCTGATGCAGCACGACGCCTCCGAAGAGCTGTACGTCGTAGTGTACCATATCCCAGGTCAGTTCGTTGCCGCCTGCAACCCAGTGGTTCTGATATATCGCCTTGTCGCCGTCGATATGCACGAAGTCGTGCGTGGCGGCCAGCTCGCGGTCGAAGTCGTTGGCAGTCACCTCTATCGTCTCGTTTTCCTTGAATCTCTTCGCGGTCTCCTTGACGATGGAGAACACCTGCGGCATCACCTCGTCGAGGGCCTTCTCGTAGATCTCGAGCACCTCCTTGTCGAGTTTGTCGATATGGTTGAAGATATCCTCTCTCTCGTCGATGGGGGTATCCTCGATGGTAGCTCTGAGCTCTTCGATCTTTTTCTTCTGCTCGAGAGCCGAGTCCTGTACATACTTCTGTAGTTCTTTCGTCTTGGCTCTCAGCTCGTCGTTGCTGAGTGCGGCGATAGCGTCGTATGCAGCCTTTACCTTTTCCACTTCCGGCTGTATCAGCTTCATGTCTCTGGTCGACTTGTCGCCGAAGAGTCCTTTTATAATTTTTGCAAAATTCATATTATATAGTTTTTTTTATATGCTTGTTCCGTGAATTCGGGTGCAAAGGTACAAAAATATTTTGTAAAAGCACCTTATATTAAAAAAATATTAGAAAAGTGGTTGTGCGGAACAGGCATTCGGCGCTCTGATGCGTATGCTTTTGGTGATTGTCGGCGCTATCTGGTCGACAGACACCGGTGTGGTGACGCGTCCGGCCTTCACTCCGCCGCCGTAGAAGATGACGGGGAACTGGAAGTATCCGAGACGTGATATTTCGCTGAGATTATTATCTTCGTTGACGAGTTTCCATCCGGGAGTCACTTCGATGAGGATATCCCCGCAGCGGTCGATATTGAATCCGTTGCGGCGCTTCTCGATCTTGGGGTTGTGCTCGGTGAAGAGCCGCTGGCTGGTGTATACCTCTCTCACTCCGTCGACAAGCATCAGGAACTCCTCGGCGCGGCTCAGGGCGTCGGCAAGGCTGATCTTCTTCTGTTCCAGCAGTTTGTGGTTGAGGAAGATCTGATTTCTGAAACATGTCTCAACGTATTTGTCGGAACTCTCGTAGAGGGCTCCGTAATACATATTTAGGAGGTTGGCCGTGCGGTTGAGGTAGAATGTTCCCGACGGGATTCTGTATCTGCTGTTGTCTTCGAGAGTCTCCTCGTTGCTATATCCCGTGCTGGTGATTACGAACATCACCCTGTCGCTGCCCACCTTCTCCTGCGTCTTCCTGATGAAGTCGGCGAGGATATTGTCGAGGCTGACGTAAGTCTGCTGCAGTTCCGACTGCCATGTTGTCACATTGCTGTGAGTGGGATTTCCCGCGTAGTAAGTGATATTGAGCAGGTCGGTGATATCGTCCTGCCCCAGCTGGTTGTTCTCGATGCAGGCGAGAGCCATATCCTCCACGTTCTGGTTGATGGCGCCGCTCTCCTTATGTTTCTTTATCTCTTTGTATCCCTTCAGGGTATTGGGATGATTCTTGTTGAACTGCAGCACCCATTCGGGCACTGATCTGACATAATATGCCGAAGTGTTCCATTCCCCGCTGAGGTCGTTGATCCAGAACGCCCCGTCAGCGGCATGTCCTCCTGAGAATATCGCGGCATCTCTCGACGGAGCAATGGAGAACACCTTCGACGCCCCGGCCGTAGCCACTTTCATCTCGTCGCCGATAGTCGATGTGGTGATCTGATTCGGTGTGCCGTCATCGGAATATGTCGGGCGCAGCGACTCGCGGTTGAGCCACATGTTTCCCACGACCCCGTGGTAGTAGGGGCTTGTTCCAGATGCTATCGTGGCGATTGCAGAAGAACGGTCGACGGGAGCGAAAGGATAGGAGGCGTTCTCGAACACCATACCGTCCTGGAGCAGTTTTTTGAATCCTTCCTGTCCGTACAGCGGGGCGAAACTCTCGAGATAATCCGTGCGGAGCTGGTCGATGGCGATGTTGATAATCAGACGGGGAGATGTCTTCACCGTCTGGGAATAAGCCGACGAGGGCAGCATTGCCAGTATCGACGCGGCAATAAGGATCGACTGTATCGACTGTATCTTATGTATATTGTTATTTCTCACGTTGTGCTTTTTTTACTATCAGCATCTCCGTCATGCATCTTATGAGCAAACATAATGCCACGATGATCATTGCGGGGGGTATCTTCTGTATGAAAGTCAAAATGGCAGTGAACACCAGTACGCCCCAGAAGGCCCACTTGAAAAAAGGATTATATTGTTTCCTCCGTCCTCTGATTATCGTCATCGGGATGAAGAAGAGGGGCAGGGGATTGAGTATCACTATCAGCAGGTTGAAACTGACCGTAGGGTGCTGCGAGAATATCATCGCCGTGATGATGATGCCGGCGATACCCGTGGCGAGCATCAGAAGGGCGTCGTACCAGTATGACGCTTTCTTCTTTTTCCAGTCGGCGAAGGTGATGATAAGGGTGCAGAGCAGCAGAATTATCGCGCACTCCATCGGGGAGAAAACAAAACCTTTAGACAAAACGGATACACCGCTGGGTACCACTTGGTTAGCCTTTGCTACTAATGGTCTTATCGTACCATCGTTTCCCGTTATCGTGGCCCTACTGAAATCATTCTCCAGATTTATCGGGAGAAACTGCTGCTGCCTGTTGTCGGTCTTGAAGTCTGCTTTCACTCCGAGGAGCAGATCCTCCCCGAAGCGTTCCCATTCCGACTTGACATTATACTGATGCACCATCTCGCGATAGGAAGTCTTTCTCTCCTCGTCGAAATGATAGTCGATGCGTCCCTGCACGTTTTTCTCGATGATATCCCTCGCTCTGCTCGTGCAGTTGTCGTAGAAGTAGTTATACCTGTATGTGCGGTTCTCCTCCTTGTAGTTGTCCCAAAGGGCGTTCACGAGAGCTGTCTTCTCCTCGTCGGTAAGATTGAGCACCTGTTCGATTACCTGCCTGCCGTGCTTGGCATAGTCCTCGAAAAACAAGCCGGTGGGGGAGCAGCCCAG
>Ga0065711_1049031_pt1 | contig 11508 bp, 8 predicted proteins | sample Hoacrofraction12_FD_59098 | JGI IMG/M metagenome (GOLD analysis project Ga0065711, IMG submission 59098) | Hoatzin crop microbial communities from Cojedes, Venezuela - Epithelial fraction 12 v2 (version 2) | ecosystem: Host-associated > Birds > Digestive system > Esophagus > Crop | place... | reverse complement strand
GCCGTCGCCTAGCAGCGGGTGCGGCGTGCGGCCTCCGCGGGCCCGCGATGGAGCCCGGCGGCCGGCGGCGGCAGCAGCAGCAGCAGCAGCAGCAGCAGCAGCAGCAGCAGCAGCGGGGGCCCCAGGGGCCCCAGGGCCCGCGGCGGGAAGCAGCGGAGTACTACCGAGCCCACCGAGTGCCGCAGCGGGTGGAGGAAGCGCTCAACGCCCTCTTCCCCCAGCGCCCCGCGGATCTCTACGGGGAGCTGGTAGCGCGGGGAGGGGGAGCAGCGCGCAGGCGCCCGCCCTGGCTCCTCCTGAGGGAGATGCCGGGGGGCCGCCGGTGCGGGGGGCGGAGGGGGCCCTCCTCGGCGAGCAGGGGCCAGGAACGCAGTGGAGGGGGAGGCCGCCGGCGTGGGTGCCCCTTCCCGCAGCCCCCTCGCAGCTCCCCGGCCCGGGCTCTGGGCTCCCCTCAGGCGAGGCGGGTGCTGCCCGCCCCAAGGGTTTTGGAGACCCGACGGGTTGACGCGGGGAGCTCGGCGTCGCTGTGACTGAAATGAAGCTTAAATAATTTCCCGCTGACTCGGGCAGGGTTTTGTGTTTGGCACCGGTGGCCCTTTGACGCTGGGTCAGATATGTTTCCACAGCAGCAGGGCCTTGTTGTCCTGCACTGGGTGCTGGTCTTGGCACCAAACCAAAGTGCGTTGCCTTGGGAGGGCCCGGATGGGTGTCCCCAGTAAAAGAGCTGCTCAGCACAGGGTGGGTGCTATTTGCCCTGCAGCGGTTCCTGAAAAGCAAATGGGTCTCAGTGGAAGGGTCAAGAATCAGAGCAATTTTAACCTATTCCCAGTTGGCAAAGTATTGCAGACAGTAGTCCGAATGAGACATCTATAAGTGGTGACACTGGAACTGCCAACACTACAATAGCGAGCAACGCTTGGAAAAAAAAATATAATTTCTTTTATGTTCTTTGATGTGAAAATGGCTGTGGAAATGAAACATTCCATCACATCTTACACCATTTCCCATCTCCCAAGTGTTTTGCCATCAGCAGTGGAAGGGACGAGAACTGGTAACACCCATTCTTGCTTTGCTTGGTGTTTGGCGTGTTCCTCTTCTGTGTAGCTATAGGTGGTTCCTAGCTTTCCCATTTGGTAAATCGTGGTTTGGTGACCAACTCTGACACCAGACTGATACTAGTGAAGCAGTATATAGGACACCTCAGGTAGCAACTTAGTCCCTTTTTTAGAGTAACATCACTGTTTATTAAATACGGACAGAGCCACAAATATATTCTCGTAGTTGGATGATGACAGTTCAACAGGCCCATTAAAGACCATGTTGGAGGAAGAAAAAGAACTCCGCCTGTGCAAAGTCTAGGTTTTCACCTTTTCACCTTCACTCATCCCAGATTTCCTGTGGAGAAGTGACCGCTAGCTAGGTCAGTTGTCTTGTGTTCTGTTACTAGGTGCGGCACACCCACAACTCCTTAAAATTGTGCCGGCCTTGTTAACTCCTTTCTGTCCAGCTGAAAAAACACTTCAAATCAGGAGAGTTTTGTCATGATGATAAATAACGTTACACCAAGTAGGTTCTGTAAGAGAGCAATCTACAAAAGGAGTGGTTATCATTGTTATTGAGGAGCTTGCTGACAAGCTTCTCTTCCTTCCACATTAAATCTGCAGCTATGAAGATCTTTAATATCGCAGTGGTTGAGTGTTGAGACACATGAGCCACTGTACATACATATTTGATGAAGCAACCTTGAAACATTATTAGATATCTGGGACATTAAGTATTTCCTATAAGGAAGAAATATATTCTGAAAATACTTCTTAGTTTTCCCTGTCTGCAGCACATTGTTAGGGAAAAGTTATATATTATATTAAAGCTTAATAACTACTTGTTAATAAATAAGTGAAAGCATGCTATGGGAATTTTAATATAACATTAGATCTAGTAGAATGCTGTATGGATTTCTAAGAGTTTTTCTTGTCCAGCATCTTTCTTCTCTCCTTATGAGAGAGGAGACGTGTATTTTTTTCAAGATCATATCCACAGACAAAATCATTATTTTATAGCAGCTCACTGCACAGGGGAGGTGGAGGCTATGTGAATTCTAGTAGAAATGAGTTTCTTGAGTAGCACGATGACTGTTTTTGTTATTCAGTTTACAGCCAAGTAAGCTTTGGACAAATACCTATTTTATAGGAGGGTTAAGAAGATCTTGATACTCATCACTAACTATGCCAAGTAAAACACATGTTCATCTAACCTGGATGTGTCTTTGGACTTCTGTGCTTTGGTATGAGTTGGATCTGTTCCCTGGAATCTCATTCTTGAGCAGATAATGTAGAAGTAAATGTGCAGAATTATTTTGAACACTGAACATACAAATGGATTTGCTCAGTGTGGATTTGATTGAAATATATTTTATGGAATAAAAACCTTTGCATAGAAACTGACTTTTAATGAAGTTCTCTCTCTTTTATTTAAGGCTAACTACTTTTCTAAATTTTCAAAAGCTCCAGTAATATGCAAATTAGTTGGAAGAAAAGTTCTTGATGGAGTTGGTCAGCCAACATTAGAAGTGGAAATATACTGTACAGTTAAAAACTATGAGAAGGTATGAACTACTTCTTCCTGTTTTATTTATTTTATTTAGGACCATATCAGAGAGAGGTACTATTCTGCTCGCATCCCAAGGAACATTTTGTTTTCCATCTTTAATGAAAGGATATGAATCCCTGTTACTCAACAGTTGAGTGTTGTAACTTAGAAGAAAAACTGTCATGAAAAGTTAGACAGTGGCAGCAGCTATAAAAGCTTTATGTCCCGTGAATTAGACAATACTTATCTTTATTCTGTGAGTACAATGTGACAGTGCATCTTTGTAGATTAAATTTTTGTCTGTCTTAATGATCATGTAGCTTTTCCTTACACCTGATATCTAGCCCTGGGAGTTCATTTTCGGTTTACACTTCTCTTTTTTTTTTTTATTTTCAGATCCTTATATTTCTATTTATATGACAGTGTTTCAGAAAAGTATAGTACAGGTGAACAACGCGGTATAGGTGCAGGCACTTTTTTACACTGAGCTAACAGGCTGATGTGGGTGATAGTTAAGTTGAACATATCCATCTAGCACCTGCAATTCAAAATTGATGGTGCATTGCCATCTCTCCCCCAACCTGAAATATTCAAGATACTGTCTTTGCAACTCTAGCTATTGTGGATTAATTATTTCTACTTTTCCTTAGTTAAACTATGGTTCACTTCATTTTTAAATAGAATTTCATAGATGTTCACAGTATGTGAAGTGAATACTATTAATGCAGGCAGCTCTGTGATATTTGTAAATGATGTCTTCATTAAGTGAATTTTCTTAAGTATTGTTTATTCTTCAGCAGTACAGAATGATAAGTTTCAATTACCTAAGTAAGACAGAATGTAACTGATCATGAGGGATGACATTGAGCATGAATGCTGATGAATCATGGTACAACAGGCTACCAACAGCTGCAATAAAAGATATCCTAATGACTGTATGGTCTTTAAAATAACTCTATTCTATTCTGATAACAAAATATGTATGTAAAGCAGATCTGTCAGGAGTTTTTTGCCTAAGTAGTTATAGTTTAGGTCAAGAAACTTGAATAACATCTGTGATTACCAAAGTATAAGAGACTAGGAAGAAGGTGCTGGATGGAAAAAGGGTAAGTGGAACAAACAGTAGATTTGGAGATAGGTACTTGTAGAGTGGGTAAGAACATATACTTCTTAGCCTGTCAAATGACATTTCCAAGTTAGAAATTAAATAGAATTTTAAGTTTTTTTACATTTTTTTTCAGAGGATATGTTCCACTGTAATGGCTTCCCATTCTCAAATACTTGAAAATTCTTTACCTGAAACAACTGAAGCTGATGAGAGAGAAAGAAATGACTCTGTTAACACTGCTGTGGAATGGGTCAATGAATCACTGAACATAATGTTAAGAGACTTGAAACCTACTGACCAGTGTAAAGTTGATAAGATGCTTGGGTAGGTCTTGCATATTATGCAAATTATTGTATACAATGCAATACAAAATATACACTGTTAATTTATATTTTAAATGAAAAACACAGAATAGTCAATGTTTTCTACTGTTTTTTAGTATATATTTTAGGATGTGATGTCTGTCTCAAATACATTGCAATGTATTATTTCCTGCTTTTTTCATAATTACGAGATTAAAATCATGCTGTTCTTTACATGGTTTCATACCTGGGATACAAAAATAAGGATCTCTCAGAAAAAATCCTGAACACATCCATGTGTCAAAGGCTCCATTGAAGAAACTCATTCAGTGCCATTTTAATTCGGTGGGGATGTTTCTATTCAGACTGCGACTCCACTTCTGTTCATTGCACGGCAGAACAAAAGTGGTATGAAAGGCCTGTGTGTGTGTCTTCTGCATTGAGCTAATCCACAGAAAACATGCATATACGTACAGTTTTCAGGTTCTGGTGGAGTCTTCTTTCTGAGCAGGCTACTCCAAAAGGCTTCTCACTCGGTGCAATTAGTTTCTTTGGAAACATAGTTTCTTCAGTAAACATACAAATATTTCTTCTTGGGAGCATCCCAAACTAAAGAAGAATGGCCATATTTTTCCATTCAAAGAAATACATCTGTTTTTTGTAAGAAAAAGAGACATAATGTAAAAGCATCACGGATGTACCTGAATGTATTTTTATGGTAACCTTAGACGAGCTACCTGGCAACATTATGGCTTTCTTCACCCTGTAGGCAGTGATATGGCCTGTTATCCTCTTCTGTAGTTGGAAGTGTTCCTTTCAGCTGCAGCACTGAGAGGAGTGATACTTCGTGGTAGGGCTAGCGGTTGGGCTGCCGCACTTAACACGGGCTGTAGCAGACCAACCTAGTTTCCTTCCATGTGGATCAGCTTTGAGGGTACCTTGCTGAAGGGAATAAGGACTCAGCTGGAAAGAAATTCTTACAGCTGAAGTGAGTCAAAATAAGATTTAAATGCATTGTTTTCTCTACTTACGTACTCGGTTTGCCTGAATTGGGTGACTGTGCCCCATGTATGCAGTTTCCGCTTCGTGCATGTAGTTGAAATTCAGCCACTTCTGAGCTTGCAGCCACTTAGATTACCAATGAGTGACTGACCTATTAGATTAGCAACCTAGGGCAAGCTGCTGTATGTCATGAAGCTATGACAGGATCCGTTACTACCCATGCAAAGCAAATACATCCTTCACACTAAGATTGTCTGCACAGAGTTCACTTTCAAACCAGTGTGATTGGAAAAGCATGTTTTAAGGTTTATAATACTTGTCTTTCTTTTTGTTTAACCAACGCTGCAGATGACTACCAAAAAATAATGTGATTTATTGACTTCTTTAGCTTCACACAGTGAGTCTATGGCAGAAGCTCAAATAGATGCCCTTAATCCACCTCTTAGCATGTTCTTTAGCCTGTATCTGGTGTCTGCTTGTCACATTTCTAACAATATTTTGAGCCAGTAATCTTTCTGCCTTGTCGTTCAGCGAATACTTCACAAAAAAGGTAGAAGAAAAAAAAGAAATTCAAAAGCAAGAAGAAAAAGAAGAAGCAGAAGCCACTCTTGCCCTTCCTTCATGCACTCCATCAGCAACAGCACTACCCGGAAAAAAAAAGGCAGCAAAACCAGGTTTTGGTTTATTTGATTTTAATATTTTAATAATTTTAAATAGATATTGATAAAGGTGTTAAAATACTTTCTGAATTATTCCGTGGACACAGAATAATTCAGAACACATGACAATGTCTCATGTTCAAAGGGTTGGGTTACTCTCTCCTAAATAATCTTTCTGATCACAGCAGTTTCTACTGCAGAAATGAGAGAGGGGAAAATACAGAGTTTTCTCATCATTCACATGCATTGGTTGAACAAAGTTTCTGCCTTTGTTTTACAGTTGGCTTAGACAGGAGCTTATTACTCTTCAGAGTGAGGAATAAGAATGGAGGAGGATGCAAATGAAGAATAAAAATGAAAATGATAAGGAAAGAAAAGAGGATCACAGAACTGAACAGGAAAATGGAAATAGAATTAAGATAGATGTTGAAAAGAATGGAAAGAGGGAGGAAGGGAAGTTTCTTTCTAACACTGAGAAAAGGAGGAAATAAACTGAAAAGCAAAAGAGAAAGGAAGGGGATGACATGGGAATGGTGGGCAGTAGAGAGTAAAAAGAGGTAAGCAAACAATGCTACTAAAGAGAAAATGGTGTGAAAGTGGAGAAACAGGATAAGTATACATGGCCCAAACAAACAAACAAAAAAAACCAAAGGAAAAAAGCCCCTTATGTTACCTCCATATATGCATTACCCTCAGAAGAAAAAAGTTTGTTATAATTTATTGGAAGGGCAGAAAATTTTGGCAAATTATTATTTCTTATCAGTTTAGTTTCAACTGTCATATAGTATCAGTAAAACCTCCAAATTAATATGTTAGATGTATGCGCAGTAAATTCACCTTTGACCTGAAATGTAACATCTGCAGTTGTCAGATCCATCCAGATATCGTCATGATGTATATTATACTTTTAGTCAAGGTTCTGCTGATACTTATATTACTTGTTTTCGCTAATTGTGTTTTCTTTATATTTGATTGTGACGTTGACTGTAAAATTATTGTTAGAATCAACACCTGACTATTAGGAGCCAATGATTATAAAGCTACTTCTTGTTACAGGAGACCACTAACTGATGGTGAGTTCCAGTAGCAGGTGCTTTCAGAGGCAGCATCTATGTTGTAATTTATGCAGGTTACAAAGTAGCGTAGCGTAAAGGATTTCTGCGAAACACTGCAGTTTGTCAGAGTTGCTCAGTACTTGATTACTAGTGTCTATGTGTGTAGCCCTTCATCCTCGGTGTAAGAGGCATAGAATCTGTGTATAGTATGCAAACGATGTAGAATCTAATCTGTATATCCAATTAAGGTGCTGTTAAGACCATTTTATCACAAAATTTCAGTTGTATCCTCTGGTATTTATATTTTATTAAAATAAAAACTTGTACTCCTCTGTTAGGAACCAAAGTAGTTGTTCAAATTTACAACAAAGTACCCAATGTGTATGATTCTTGAGAATCTGACCGCTTATTTTGGTTTCACGTTGGTGCTTACTGTACGTGTTCATGTAAGCACTGTAGGCAATAAATATAACAGTGGGAACTGCTGGATTTCAAGCATTTTGACAAAAGTACTCTGCTGTATCTGAAAGAGAAATACGTTCTGTTGAAAATTTAACAAGACTATGCATGTGGAATATTTAAAAGACCTGTTTTCTCATTGGAAAATCCAACTGTGATAGGCCTAAATTATTTTCACAGTCATTATTAGAAGAAACCAAGTATGTGTACTCCCAATCAGGTCATAATGTCATCTTCCAAGTTGCTTATGCCAAAGCTGAGCATATAAGGATGATAACGAATACTGAAATCGTGTTTATGAAAGGAACCTGAAAAATTCTATAATGTTACTGGATATAAACATACATAAATAAAAATACACATTTCAGTGGCTGAAAGATATCCAAAAGAAATGGATTTCAAATACATTTGACGCCAGAGTGAGGACAGATACTTTGCTCACTTGTAAGGTCATTTCATATAGAACAACTGACAGGATTAGGTTTAAAAAAAAGAACAGATTCTTTCGTAATACATTGAGTACATACTGAAATGACAATATCATAAGCAGATGTTTTAAACCAAGAAAATATTTAGCTGCTACTCTCTGTCTCCTAGGAAGGAAGGTGGCAGTTGCAGAGAGAACAATCCCGCCTGCAGAACCTGTTGAATCTGTGGTTTGTGGCAGCTTGGCCGTTGGGGGAACATCACTTGCTATAGCTAAGGCTGGTGCCACCATTAGCCGTGTGCCGTTGTACTTACATATTGCACTGCTGAAACATGATCAGGTATGTGTGACTTTTGTAACGTCATTTATTTTATCCCAGTTGTCAAAATTATTCTTGAATTCTGAAGCCAGTAGTCCCTCTTGACAATGGTCGTAAATATACCTCACAGAATATACACTTAAGACCATTGCCTGTAGCATTCTTTGAACCATGTGCCAAAAGTAAAATATATAAGAAATTATTGTGATTTGTAACTTTTTTATTTTCCCATGGTACTCCCAATTACAGGATTCACCTAAAGAAATGACTCTTCCTCTCCCCATGGTTACTCTGTTGAACTGTGAAAAAATTTCACCTGCAAAACTGAAACTAGTGAAAGAAGTTATGCTTATACCACCAGTTCAGTTATCACTCAAACAGGTATTGTTTCACTTTTATCTTTATAAATGTATTCTGTAGACTTCATATAAACTATATGTGTACATAAGTATGTAGATCTTTTCAATATAGTCCTTACAAACTGTGTTCTTCATTTTGTGTGTGCTTGCAAGGCCAAAATTTAACAAATGTTAGTGCAGAATTGTAAGACAAAGAACAAAATAGATGAAGATTTGAAAGAAGACACATGAAGATTTCAAGTTAAAAATGTATGTGTTAGTATAGAGGAACAATATCAGTGCATTGAAGAAGATGTAGGGGAATTGTGTTACACAACAATAAGATTTTAATTTTGTTTAGAATGTGATTTTGTATTAGTAGATTATAAGTGGATCAGTTGATTGACAGAGCATACAAAACCACAAAACTCGTAACAATTTCACATGAAAGCATAAAATATTTTGGAATAAATTGCTTTAAAAATGAAATTGTGAAGATAGAATGGAATACAAAGCAGAAAAAAATCTATTCAAGGGGCAAGAAGGATGGATGAGACAGACTGGATCGACCCTCTCTTTTTGTTTAGCCATGTGTTGCATTAAAGAATGTATCTGCACAAGATGCCTGCATTAAGGCTGTGATTTCTACTTTGTGTGCTGGTGACCTGAACAAATAGCTGAACTCCATGCTCTGTCTTTTTCCTTTTCCTTTAACTTTTTTAGAATTGTCACCAAGAGCTCTTAGTAAGGTTGCTAATTCTGTACCTTCCAGAGACATAATGCCTCCTAGTGCTCACGGGAGAGGGGCAAGCTGTTTGCTGCTGTGCAAAAAATGTAGACATTCGTCCTGTGTTGATGTGTTGTCAGCTGTGACTGGCTTCTGCCCCCTTCAGTACTCCTCTGCTGGCATGGTTTAAGAAAATCTGAAATGTGATTTACACAGTTAGCATTAAATTTTACTAACTCAGTTGTTAAGGAGAAAAAGTCTTGCGTTAAGAGCAATGGATTCGTTTAGTTGGAGAGTTCCTCCATTCCCCGATGTTTAAAATGAAGGCAGTGATTTTTTTCCCTGCTTCTTGGAAATGTTCTAAAGGTAAATACATTCAGTTTTGTCAGAGTTTCCAGTTAGGAAGTCATATATAGAGTCACAATTGTCAACAGTGATTATCATCATCAGACTATTTTCAGCAGCGCAATCAAATATTCCTGTTCGTTCCACTGCTACGAACCCTTTATCACTGGACACTTCACTGTGTTTTGTGGGTGGGGGGATTGTGTTAACAAAGTATGTAGTAGTTTTTTTTTAAAAAGACTTTATATTAAGATCTGCGTTTGGAGTAAGTGCTCTCTCTCTTGTCTGATTAAAGCTGCTAAAGTGAAATAATTTATCTTTCTTTTGAAGACTACTGTTGTTTAATTTCAGGGCATAGAAAGAGTTCAGGATATTCAGAAAGAAGTGATGAGACTGTTGGAGCCTCGAGGCAAAGCGGTACAATAAAAACGCGTAATAATTATGTGATGTACTTCATTTGGTCTTTCTACTACTGTTGTCTTTTTAAGCTTCAGCATGGAACATTTAGCCTGTTGTCAGGCTTAGTGTTGCGGCACAGAACAGAAGATGTGTTTCTCTGATAGATGAATAAAACATTGGCCATTTGGTGATACTAAGTTAAAGAAGACCGAATAAAACATTGTTCTAAGCATAGCAAGACTTTCCATTTATCTGAAGAAGTATACTGGGAGTGAATGGCATCACAGTGAATATACAATACATGGTTCTGATCTTGCTAAGTCTCACACGCACACAACATGTATTATTCAAGGCACTATTACTGTAGTAGTACATCAGTCTCATATGCACATATGCTTTTGCAAAGTGTTGGGTTTCTCCAAGTACAGAGTCTAGATTCTCATTTCTGCGATCCCCTGTATTTTTGATCAGCTAGGTGAGAATCTTCTGAAAAACAAATGATGGTTGGGGTGATGCCCACATAGAAATAAATATTTGAAATGAATTACCACCACAAAATAAAACTGGATAGTTGCTGATAGTATTCAAGACAAAACAGAAGCTATTTCCAAGCTTAAATATTTGCAATCTCTTTAGACCAAAATTTAGTCAACTTTTTTTTTTTTTTTTTAATTCTGAGGGATGTCTGTCATTTTTGGGCTTTTCCATGAAACTAATTTCTTTCTTCTTTCACTCCCAACAGCCTAGCCCTCAACTTGCAGACAGTAAGAAAGGCAAAGCACAAAATACAGGGAAGAAAGATCTGGTAAGAAAAGAGATTTTCATTTTAAGCCTTCAGCAAGGTATTAACAACAGCAGGGAATCAAAATGTTCTTAAAAAATGAAACATTAATCTACATTACCGTTTTGGAAAGGTCAAGGCAGGACTTTTAAGTACTCCAAATGCTCGTATTTTGCATAATAATTTGGATTCTTCTGACTATACCTTCCTTTCCTGTGGAACGATAACAGAAAGTGGAAAATCTTCTGGAACCTGGTCATTTTTCTCATATAGAAATCCTGGTAGATTATCCAGATGAGCATTTTGCAGGCCTGTAGCACCAGCAGAGAACATGCCCTTTTGATCATGTAGGCCATAAAGTGCTACCTGTAAGACTTGCATACTGTGCTGTTTCCTAACTCTGGGAGCATAACTCCCCTCTTCATCATGCTGCATGAAGTTCCCAGTTCCTGTCTGAGGTTACAAATAATGGCAGGTACGAACCAGAAGCTAAAGGGCAGCACTCACAGTAGTGCGCAGGACATTATTTTGTATGACTCAAATGATCTTTTGGTTTTTTTCCAGTTCAAAACCTGCAGTTTATAGATGAGTTTTCCAAATAGTGGGATGGAAATTCCATGCTGGTTTTGCTCTCCATTCTGAGACAATTAAAATATTATCAGATGAGAATTGTTCTGTTGTGGAGTATACAAAAGAGAGGATGAACAAAAGTTTCTTATTTTTTTTCTTGCTTAAATAACACAAAATTCATCATCATTAAGCAGCTGGCCAATGTTCTTCTGGTGGGTGATTTCCATATTTTTATCACAATATGTACTGCAGTCACAAGTTAAAATAATTCCTTAAGATATGCACAAGGAAAGAATGCATTAGATTCTCTGAAAAAATTCCATTTGTTTCTATAGGAGAAAACTAAGGGAGATAGTAGCGAGACTGGATTTTAAACTGATAAAAGCACCATGTTAGTTTGAACTTTTGGGGGGGGGGGGGAGGGAAAA